>OBJG01001333.1_pt1 | contig 19470 bp, 23 predicted proteins | sample 1517941 | NCBI WGS metagenome assembly OBJG01 (sample SAMN04571712, study PRJEB22368) | human gut metagenome | biome: human gut; material: stool | host: Homo sapiens | place: Luxembourg | collected 2012-09-21
GAGCGGGAGCATTGCTAAAGCAATGCTCAGCTTGGCATCCCTCTTTCCTTACCCACACCCGTACCCCGCTGGGGTGTTGGCTAAACTCGAATAACCACCTGAACATTGTATATCTTGTCAATGCAGGGACGCTTAACGCTACACGTCCGCATATTAGTACATATATCGCAGGTTAGTGGCGTTTTTTTGAAGAGTCAATGTTAGAGCAGTTGCACCGATACACTCACAAAATTATTAATACCTTGTCGGTACGGAAAATGTTTTAAGCGGTGTTGGTGATATATTTTAATGTACAGCTTTAACAATCGGTTTATCGACAGCATGAACCGCAGGCTATGCCTGCGGTCAGTCTGGCTGTATGCAATTTATCACTGCACTTCAACAATAGTGATGTTTTCTCCCGCTACCTCTACCTCTGACAGTAACGCACTCTTTATCTGAGCCGCCTGTGCGGTATCAAGTCCGCTCGACTTTACGATAATGTTAGCGCTGTTGTCGCTGAGATAGCAAAGAACATCCTCAAATCCCTGCGCCTTGAGCGTTGTTTCTATCTTGTTTTCGGCTTCCATAAGGTCGGTCAGCTGTTTAGCGTCCTGTGCAACAACGGCAAGCTCGTCTTTTGTCATATCTCCGCCGCCGTAAATGCTCTTCAGCGTTTCCTTTGCTTCTTCTCTGCTCGCCTGCTTATCAATGCGGGCTTTTGCAAAGTATTCCTCGCTGTCGGACACACTGTCACTTCTGATGTCGCTCTTAGCGGCGGTTGCGACAATGTCGCTGTCCTTGTCGGTATTTGCCTCAGTTTTGGATTTTTCGTTTGAAACGAGCCTTGTATCGCCGTAGTTATCTCCCGAAACGTTCTTGCCGTCGGCACTGCTTCCTATGGCAAAATTAGCGTACAGCCCTACCGCAAGCACAAGTGCAAGTCCTGCCGCAACCAGATGCTTTTTGCCAAGTATAAGATTGATTCTCGGTCTTTTCATAATAAATACCTCGCTTATGTTGTAATACATATTTTCGATGCGGAAACGTCAAGAGCCGTTCTTACCGCATTGATTGCCCTTTCTGCCGTCCTGTTGCTTATTGCCTGAGGACAGACTACGGTTATGCCGAGTACCGTGTGCTTATCTTCATCAAGCCGCACCGTTACATTCGGCACCTCGTCTATTCCGTCCATAGCGGTGAGCATTTCGGTTATACGCTGTTCCAGCGCCTGCTCATCGGTAACAGCAGTTTCTGTGCTTTTTCCGAAGTCTGAGAGAAATATCAGAGCTATCGCCACTATGCCTGAAATAAACGCAAATTTTATCAGCTTATCGGATTTCAGTAGATCTTTCATAAAATGCCTTTTCTGTTTCTTATCTTGATTTTGAATATCTGACGGTTATTTCATCTCCCGATGCCGCCTGCACCAGAGCGACCGCATCGGATATGTAAGCTTCGTCTGCGTCTGCGTTAAATACAAGCTCAACCTCAGTAATAGATATGCAGAAAGCACCGTCAATATGCGCAATTACATATACTTTATCATAATCAAAACCGTTATCGCAAAGCAGCCGCTCTATCTTCTCCCTTACAGCCCTCGCCGCAGTGACCCTTGCCTGCTCGGACAGCTTTTCGCTGAAATCCACCTGAGGAACATTTATCGCCTGCGTATCAATGCTGACAGACGGTATGATGCCTTTTACCGCATTGATAAAACATATCGAGAATATACAGGCAATCAGAAATGTTATCCGTGTCTTGTATTTTTCGGACGGGATAAGCATTCTCAGAAGCCCTGTAGCCGCACCGAGTATGCATATACAAAGAGCCGCCTGTTTGATTTCCGTCATACCGCACCTCCTGCCATAAAAATCATCAGTGAAATCGAAATTACCGCCATTAAGAGAAACGAAACGAGCATAGCGGTGATAATCGAGCTTACACCCTCAGCGCATTTCATAAGCCCTGTCAGCTGTGATATGCCGAACAGATCGCTGAACGATGCCGCAAGCGAGAATGCCAGCTTATAGCAAAGCACAGAAATTATTGACGGCAGGATAAGCACTCCCCCTGTGATTATTCCGAAAACACCGAAATTATTCCGTATTATACCTATGCCGCCGTACATTACCGACAGTGAGTCGGAAACCGCTCCCCCGATAAACGGAACGCCGTTTGAAACGGTAAACCTTGCGGCTTTTATTCCGACATTATCGGACGGCACAGTGATAAAGCTCTGCATTGCAAGAAGCGCCACGAATACGGTCATTATAAGACCCAGTATCCATATAACCGTCTTTTTCACCGCCTGTGCAAGCGTTTCCAGCTTCAGTTCGCCGCATACGCTCCCTGCAAGCGATATTCCGAGTATGCTCATTGATACAGGCATAAGTATCTTTGACGCAAGCTGCATATAGCCTTGCGCACCGCCCATTACAACGGTATTGAACATTGCCGCAGAGCTGACGTGACCGCTTGTTGCAAGTATTCCGGCAAAAGCAGGTATAAAGCTCGCAAGGAATACGCTTCCCGACTCAAGCGTTTTTGATGCCGCTGTCAGCGAATCGCTTGCGGCACTCACAGTTATCGTACTGCACGCAAGCACCGACACGAGCGAAAACACAGTTTTCAGATTTCCGCTTGTGTTATCCGCAAATACGTTTGCGATACTGCAAAGAAGCGTTACCGAAATCAGTGAGATAAGTAATTTCAGCGGGCTTTTGATGCTTTCCCACAGCATACCTGTGACATTGCTTATCACCTTATCGACAGACAGCGCCTCACTGTCTATGCTTTGCGGCGTTATTCCTGCGTCCGAGAGGCTCTTTTCAAGCTCAGGCGGTATATCGGCACTGTACCCGTCGATTATTACGCTTTCTTCGGCATAAGCTCTGTAAGGAAACGCTGCAGCCGTGAGCAGTACGATAAGCAGAATAAATGTTTTAATAACAGCTGTTTTCATAGTCCCTCACTGTAAAAGTTGTTTTATTACCTCCATAAGTCTGCTGAATACCGGCAACGCCAGTATGACTATCGCAAACTTGCCTGCAAGCTCTATCTTAGACGCTATCGACTTTTCGCCTGCGTCACTGCAGCTGTCCGATGCCATTTGCGTTATATAGCATACGGCAAGCGATTTTACCAGCACGTCAGCGTATGACGAATCGGGAACGGCTGTTTCGAGATAGCCAGATACGGTTTCTATCACAGGCTTTACCGCCGACACAGCCGCACCCAGCATAAGCATACCCGTTATCAGCGTTATATAGATGCTGAATTCAGGCTTGTACTGCTTTAATACCGATGACAGAACAGCTCCGATAATGCCGGCTCCGACAAATGCAATTATATTCATATTTACCGTTCCTTGCTTTCCGCCTATAGATTGAAAATACTTTTGATTGTGTCGAACAGGTTGCTTATCTCTGTTACTATCATCATCAGCACAACGATAAGCCCTGCTATAGTAGTCATCATTGCCTGCTCCTCTCTGCCCGAGCGTTGCAAAAGCTGATTGAGAACGGCTACAACGATACCTATCGCCGCAATCTTGAAAATAAAATCTACATTCATACTACACCGCCGCTTTCTATATCAGCATTATTCCGACCGCCGCACCGAGCATTATCCCAAGCGTTGTGTACAATCTGCCCTTGCGTTTTCTTTCCTCCTCGGCGGTTTTCAGCTGAAAGGAAAGACGCTGCCCCGCAAGTGCGAGTATAGCCGTTTCGCCGTCGGTATTGCTTTTGCCGATAGTCCTGCCAAGTTCGGATAATATCTGCCTGTCATCCTCTTTCAGATAACCGCTTTTTGACACGCATATATCCCACTCATCGCTTATATCACCGCCGTTTTCGCTGAGTTCAACAAGTTTGTCCGAAATGTAACAGCCGGAGCTTTTTTGCTCTGCTCTGAAAATTTCAGCCAGCTTGTATCCGCTGAAGCCTATATAGCAGTTCATACTCTGCACGAGCGTAATATACGAGTTGATTACCCTGCACCGCTCACTCAGCCTGCCCGAAAAATACATACCGGTCGCACCGCCGCTGAGCGTAGTCAGCAGGAATATAACAATTCCCGTCATACCGTTCATATTGTACACACGGCATTCGCTTCGGCAGTGATAATCTGTTTTACCGCTGTTATTCTGTGGCTTTGCACAAGCGCTATATGCTGTATCGCTCCGCTGTCGATAACCGTCCTTATACCCTCGTTGCGATAAGCCTCCTCGATGCTGTCTGCGTGAGCCGTCATAATCAGCCCCGACCCCGAATTCACCGCCTGCCTTATACTTTTTGCATCAGCACCAAGCTCATCGGTCACGATATAATCGGGCGACATACAGCGTACCGCCCTTATTATCCCGTCCGACTTGCCGTATCCGCTGAAGACATCGGTCATAAGCCCTACATCAAGACACGGCTTCCCGTTATATACCGCCGCTATCTCCTGACGTTCATCAATAAGTGAAACCCTGAACATTCCTCCTATGCATCTGCATAAATCACGCAGTATCGTGGTTTTTCCGCTCAGCGCCCTCCCTACTATCAGAAGTCCCCTGCTCCTGCACTCGCTTTCAAACAGCGGCAGCAGATCCCTTGCCGCCCCGTAATGCTGACGTGCTATCCTTATGTTTATCGAGCTGAAATTCTTCACCGTCTGAAGCCCGCCGTTGCCGTACACCGCAGTACCGCATAATCCTGCCCTGTGACCGCCGTACAGCGTTATAAATCCGTTGGCTATATCTTTTTCGTAAGTATGGAGCGAATTCTGACATATTGCGCTTATGCACTCCGCCAGCATTTCGCTGTCGGGCGTTATCTGCGTTATATGGTTTTGCATTCCCGTGCGGATTATTATCGGATAGCCGCTCCTTATACGGATTTCTTCCGCTGTCTGCCGTATCGCATTCGGCACCGATGCAAGACCGGGAAAAATTCTTACCGCACAGCGTATCGCCGTATCGTATTCGCAGGTTTTACTTTCTATCATTTTTTTCATTTCCTTTCAGCTTGTCTTTTTTGTTTAGTAAAGTCTATGCAGGAGGGTATAAAAAAAGAACGCACGATTTCTCGTGCGCTCTGAACCTATTGAATTTTATCCAATCTGCTAATTACGGTTATTCTTCTGAAACCACCGTTTTGATATGAAGCTCCTCAAGCTGCTTATCGTCAACTACCGACGGGCACTGCGACATAAGCTCGCTTGCGTCCTTTACCTTCGGGAAAGCGACTACATCTCTCAGGCTGTCTGCACCGCAAAGGAGCATCGAAAGCCTGTCAAGACCTATACCAAGACCGCCGTGCGGAGGTGCGGCATACTTGTATGCGTCAACAAGGAAGCCGAACTTTTCTTCAATCTCCTTATCGGTAAGACCGAGAAGTCTGAACATTCTCTCCTGAAGCTCGGGGTCTGTGATACGGATAGAACCACTGCAAAGCTCGATGCCGTTGAGTACAAGGTCATAAGCCTTCGCTCTTACCTTGCCCTTGTCGGTATCAAGATACTCAAGGCACTCCTCCATAGGCATCGTGAACGGATGGTGCATAGCAAGCCAGCTTTCCGACTCATCGTCCCACTCGAAGAACGGGAACTCGGTAATCCATAAGAAGTTGTATCCGCTGTCGGGTACTATGCCTATCTGCTTGCCGACCTTAAGACGCAGAGCGCCGAGTACGGGGAGTGTAACCTTATTCTTGTCCGCAACGATAAGCACTACGTCTCCCTTTTCACAGCCGAGGTGCGAAAGGATAGCGTCAAGCTCGCCTTCTTTAAGGAACTTTGCAAACGAACAGTTAGGTGCATCATCATGCCAGCGGATATATGCAAGACCCTTTGCGCCGATACCCTTTGAGAGCTCGGTCAGCTTGTCGATTTCCTTTCTTGTAAGAACACCTGCGGCATTCTTTGCTACAATCGCTCTTACACTGCCGCCTGCGGCAATAGCCGAAGAAAATACTGAAAACTCTGTGTCCTTTACAATATCGGACAGATCCTGTATCTCCATACCGAAGCGTGTATCGGGCTTATCCGAGCCGTAACGTGACATAGCGTCGTTATATGTCAGTCTGGGGAGCGGAGTTGTAATATCAACATCAAGCACATCCTTCATCAGCTTTTTGATGAAGCCCTCTGTAAGCTCAAGTATCTCGTCAACATCCATAAATGACATTTCGAGGTCTATCTGCGTAAATTCGGGCTGTCTGTCAGCACGAAGGTCCTCATCTCTGAAGCATCTCGCAAGCTGAATATAGCGGTCAAAGCCCGAGATCATAAGTAACTGCTTGTATATCTGGGGCGACTGCGGAAGCGCATAGAACTTGCCCTCGTGAACTCTTGACGGCACAAGATAATCTCTTGCTCCCTCAGGAGTTGATTTCATCATCATAGGCGTTTCTATTTCAAGAAATCCGTTGTCATAGAAATATTCACGGGCTGTCTTTGCGATCCTGTGACGCATTATAAGGTTATCCTGCAGCTTCTTTCTGCGAAGATCGAGGTATCTGTACTTAAGACGAAGCTCCTCGTTTGTCTTTGTATCGTTAACTATCTCAAACGGCGTTGTCTGAGCCATCGAAAGTATACGAAGGTCGGTAACGAGAATTTCAACGTTGCCCGTCTTTATATCGTTATTCTTGCTCTCTCTTTCACGCAGAAGTCCCTGCGCCATAAGCACATATTCGCTCTTTATCTGCTTTGCCTTTTCAAATACGGCAGGCTCTGTTGTATCATCGAATACAAGCTGAACAATGCCTGTGCGGTCACGCAGATCGACAAACATAAGGCTGCCCTTATCTCTTACTCTCTGTACAAATCCCGCAACGGTAACGGTACTGCCGATACCCTCGACCTCGCCGCAATAATGTGTGCGCTTAAGACCTTTCATTGTGTCTAACATAAAATCTATACCTTTCCTACGGTTCTGCCCGTTTATTTCCAACCGACAGACATAAGCGTCTGACGATAAACCTTTACAATTATAGCATTTTTCTGTCGGCTTTTCAAGTAGTGAGGCGAAAAAAAGCAACCGCAGAAAACTGCGGTCATTATATATTTCTGCTTTTTACTTTGCTTCAGACCGTCTTTTTTAATCCCCCGAATCAACAGAGTTTGCGCTGATTTTGTCCGATATTGCTTTCTCTGCCTTCTCAGGCTCTTCCGACGCTATAAGAAAGCACAGATTTCCCTTTTGGAATACCACCGTCTTGCTTACGATTTTTTCCTGCTCGGGATATGTTCCGAACTGCTTTATAAGGCTGTCTTTCCTGCTTTGCAGTGCGGCTTTCACGCCGTCTGTGTCATCTGCACGCACAGCAATTATCTCCGACAGCTCAACGCTTATCGCCTGCTGATATACGCAGTAATCTGTGATGCCGTATTTGCTGAAATCCATTATTGTATCAAGCAGTGTGCTGTCCGTTGCTTTTACCATTTCGGGAAAATCGCCGCTGTTAAGCGCTGTGAGTACAAGACCCTCGCAGGAAATATCATCGTCAGCCACCTTAGTTACCGTCCATTTTGTAGATGAACGGGAGGAGCTGTCCTCCTGCTGTACCGAGGATGAAACATCATTGGCACAGCCGCAGAGCGTTGCGGCAATGATTACGGCTGATAATACAGCGAGTGCTTTCCTCATTTGCTATTTATCCTCTCAAGATTTGCCGAAAGCGCATCGGGGAGCTTGTGCTTATCCTTGTCGTACCACGGCAGATCCTCACGCATTATAACGTCGGGATGAGCCATAACATGCTTCATAAAGTCCTCTGTCATATATTTTTCGTTTATCACAGTGTAGCCGTCTTTGTCAAAAACAGGCTTGTACCCTTCCCTCTTGTAGACAAACTCGCCCCACCACGGGAGCCACCACAGCCACATGGCGTTATCCTTTTTCATCTCATCGGGATCGGGGATATAACCGCATTCGGACAAAGTTATCATCTTGCCGTGTGCAAGCTCAGTCATATATTCGAATCTCTGCTTCTGGGAAGAATGATCGTATTCCTTTACCGAATAAATATCATCTCCGCAGATGTCAAACGTGTCCGGGCTTACCTCCATACACTTGTCCTGACCGTTCCATACCCATATAAGATTGGTCAGCTTGTGATAATTTTCCATACGGTCAAAAATCATATACCACAGCTTTTTATACGCTTCACGGTGCTGTTCGTCGTGGTTTCCCCACCAGAACCAGTTGCCGTTTGCCTCGTGCAGAGGCCGCCACAGCACAGGTATATCAAGCTGTGCCATACGCTTAAGCTCAGCTGATACCATATCAATCTCACGGATAATAAATTCATATTCCGCAGTGCCTTCGGTTACGCCCTTGCACAGATCAAAACAGGTCTTGTGATCGTAGCCGGTCGTCTTGTAGTAGAACGATGAGCCTTTGGAATAATCGTTCATATCGTTCGGAGCGTACCAGTGCCAGCACATTGTGACAATGCCGCCGCACTGAGTAGCCCATTTTATCGCTCTGTCTACCTGATCGTCCGTTTTCTTGCAGGAGCTTACCCCCATAAAGTCATATCCTCTCACGGCAGGGAGTTTTCCCGTCAGATGATAGTACACAAGATCCTCGACTTCTTCGCTTTGCAGATACTGCTGACCTGCCAGATGTTTTTTGCCGTAAATGCTTTTAAGGTATTCAAAAAGCATTTTTGTGTTTTTGCTTGCCTGCTTTGAAACAAGCTCAGCGTTTAAATCTGTAGTATACGCCATAGTTCCTCACATTATATCTTTATTTGTTCTTCTGCTCCTGTAACGTTCTTACCGTTCTGAGAAGGAATTTTGTCGGAGCAAATCTTGAGCCTGCCGCAGCCGCCTTGGTGGTAACGCCGGGGATTATCAGCAGATCGCCGCATAAAAGACGCTCTATAGCATAGTCCGCAACATAAGCCTCGTTCTCGCTCGGTATTCCGAAGCTCTTTACGCCTGCAACGCTGTTGAATTCGGTATCTACAGGTCCGGGGCAAAGTGCGCTTATCACTACCCTGCTGCCTGTGCTTCTCAGTTCCTCGTAAATCGCCTTGGTAAGCTGTACGACATAGTTTTTTGTCGCATAGTATGTCGCAAGCAGAGGTCCTGCCATAAAGCCTGCAACAGATGCAGTGTTAAGGATATATCCGCTGTTTCTTGCGGCAAAATCACGCAGGAACAGCTTTGTCAGAATATGAACGGCCTTTATATTGACGTTTATCATCGAAAGCTCGTCTTTAAGATCTGTTTCAAGGAACGGACCGTACAGACCGAATCCCGCATTGTTAAAGAGAAAATCAATTTTATATTCCTTTACCCTGTCGTAAAGCTCGAAGCACTGTTCTTCTTTTGAAAGGTCGGCTGTTATTGTCTTGACCTTTATTTCGGGACAGTTGTATACGATTTCTTCCTTGAGTGCCAGCAGACGCTCTGTTCTTCTTGCGATAAGTATAAGATTTACACCTCTTGTAGCAAGGTTTTTTGCCATTTCTTTTCCGATTCCCGAGCTTGCGCCCGTAATAAGTGCGATCATGTCAGATTCCTTTCCCGGTCAGATAACCGTGTTCATCAAGATATTCTTCAAGTATATCAGCCGCCATACAGACGATTTTCGGACAAGGCCGTTTTTTATAATACTCATTCGTTCTTTCTGCGGGTATATATGTGCCTTCGGGCTTTGACAGTCCGAGAAGCTCCTTGCAGATTATACTGCCGTTTTCTTTTCTGAAGCGTGAAGCAAGCTCCTGTATTGCGGCATATGTGGATTTCTTGCCCTGTGCGTCCGAAGGATCACTGTAGCCTGCCACTATACCCAGTACGATGAACATTCCGCTTACAGCGCCGCATACCTCACGCATACGTCCCATACCGCCGCCGAAGCCCGATGCAAGCATAGCCGCCGTCTTATCGTCAAGCCCCGTTATATCCGAATAGCTGAGCAATACCGCCTGTGAGCAGTTATACCCTTCCATAAACAGTTGCTCGGCTCTTTTGCCATATTCGCCCATAGAAATACCTCTTTTCTGCTTTTGCTTTCACACAGTCCTTACGGCTCGGCTTATGGATAGTATATACTAAACCGCCGCCGATTTCAAGCCCTGAACGCAAAAAATCCGGCAGGATGTGCCGGATTCTTTTGCAGTCTTTATAAATCGTCAGATTTCTGCGTCATCGTCAGAAACGCTGTGCTTTACTCTATCTCTTTCTTCGGCTCTCTTGCCGTTGTTGAATCGGTCAACAGTGCCTACAAGATAGCCTGTTATACGGCGGATACGCTCAAATCTTGTGTTGTCGCCGTGATCGCTTCTTCCGCACTTGGGGCATACGTCACCGATTATACCCGTGTATCCGCAGCAGGGATCTCTGTCTACAGGGTGGTTTATCGAGCCATAGCCGATACCCGATTCCTTCATGCATCTGATAATCTGCTCAAATGCCTCAAGGTTCTGAAGCGGGTCGCCGTCAAGCTCTACATAGCTGATATGACCTGCGTTTGTGAGTGCGTGATAAGGCGCTTCCAGCTTGATTTTTCTGAATGCGTTGATGGGGAAGTAAACAGGTATATGGAATGAGTTCGTGTAGTATTCTCTATCGGTTACGCCCTCGATTTTGCCGAACTTCTTGCGGTCGATCTTTACAAATCTTCCCGAAAGACCTTCTGCGGGTGTTGCGAGGAGCGAGAAGTTAAGACCGGTCTTCTTGCTTTCTTCGTCCATTCTTGCTCTCATTCTGCCTATAATACGCAGACCAAGCTCCTGAGCCTCCTTGCTTTCGCCGTGATGAACGCCGATAAGCGCCTTGAGGCATTCAGCAAGACCTATAAAGCCTACAGAAAGCGTACCGTGCTTTAATACCTCTCCGATAGTATCGTTGGGATTGAGCTTTTCGGAGTCAATCCATATTCCCTGTCCCATAAGGAACGGATAGTTCTTTACTTTCTTTTGTGACTGTATCTTGAATCTGTAGAGAAGCTGATCTACGACAAGATTCATTCTGTCCTCGAGCATCTCAAAGAACTTTACAATATCTCCGCCTGCAAGTATGCCGAGTCTGGGCAGATTTATAGATGTGAACGAAAGGTTTCCTCGTCCTGTTACTATTTCTCTTGTGGGATCGTAAACATTTCCTATTACACGGGTACGGCATCCCATATATGCGATTTCCGTATTATAGTCGCCGGGCTTGTAATACTGAAGGTTGTAGGGAGCATCGATAAACGAGAAGTTCGGGAACAGTCTTTTTGCCGATACTCTGCAAGCCAGCTTGAACAGATCGTAGTTAGGATCGCCCTCGTTATAGTTAAGACCGTCCTTTACCTTGAAGATATGTATCGGGAAGATGGGTGTTTCGCCGTTGCCAAGACCTGCCTCGGTAGCAAGCAGAACGTTCTTTATTACCATTCTGCCTTCGGGAGAGGTGTCTGTACCGTAGTTAATTGATGAGAACGGTATCTGTGCGCCTGCACGGCTGTTCATTGTGTTGAGGTTGTGTACAAGTGCCTCCATAGCCTGATATGTGGCTCTGTCGGTTTCTACTTCAGCCTGCTTCAGTGCAAATTTCTGTATCTTCTCGATTATTTCATCGCTGATATCGGGGCAAATCTCCCTGAGGCATTCACGCTCTGCGTCCTGATAACCGTTATCGTTAGCGAGAACAGGACAAAGCTGCTTTTCTTCTTCGAGCTTCTTTGTATATGCCTTTACATCGGCTTCTGCTGTTGCAAGGTCTTCAATGCCGCCTATAAGCTCAAGTCCTCTTACGATATTCTGAGCATAGCGGTGCTTATACGTCTTTCTTACGCCGTCAGCCATAGAATAGTCAAAGTTGGGGATAGACTGTCCGCCGTGCTGATCGTTCTGGTTTGACTGGATAGCAATGCAGGCAAGCGCAGAATAGCTGCTGATTTCGTTAGGCTCTCTGAGGAAGCCGTGACCTGTCGAGAAGCCGTTCTTGAACAGCTTGATAAGGTCAATCTGACAGCAGGTTGTGGTAAGCGTTAAAAAGTCAAGGTCGTGGATATGAATATCGCCGTCCCTGTGCGCCTTTGAATGCTCGGGAGCAAGAACATACATCTCGTTGAACTGCTTTGCACCCTCAGAGCCGTATTTGAGCATTGTGCCCATTGCGGTATCTCCGTCAATGTTGGCGTTTTCACGCTTAATATCGCAATCTCTTGCAGCCTTGAATGTAAGATCCTCATAGATCTTCATAAGGCTGGTGTTCATTTCTCTTACCCTTGTTCTGTCGGCTCTGTAAAGGATATATGCCTTGGCGGTCTTTGCGTGGCCGCTTTCTACAAGCACCTTTTCTACAGCGTCCTGAACTTCTTCTACAGTGGGAAGTTCCCCTGTCTTATTTACGTTTGCCTCAAGATAATCGCAAACCTTTTCAGCCATTTCACCGGCTTCCTGATAATCGTTGCCACCGACAGCTCTCGCCGCCTTATATATAGCATCGGCTATCTTTTCAATGTTGAACGGTACTGTACGTCCGTCTCTCTTTTGAATTTTAGTCAGCATTAATTTCTCCCTCTCGTTTAAGCTTTAATCGTAAAACCACAATATGTAGTGGTGAGCGAAATACATTTAATATTATATAGTGTTATCTCCGATTTGTCAATATGTCTTTTAGGAATAAGTAACTAAAAATCCGGGTTCATTTTTATACAATTTGTCTATTGACGATTGACGGATGCGGATATAACGTAAAGATAAAAATACCGCCGTAGAAATTTACGGCGGTGCGGTATTTGTTTATAGCTGTGAATCTCCGTTTCATAGCCGGATTATACCAATCCGATATAGAAATTCAGTAGAATAAGCCCAAGAACCACATTGAAGCCGATGCCCGCGCTAATATAAGGTATCCGCATACGGTTTGTACGCAGAAAACCCGACGCTATGCCTATCCACACGCACGATGCCATCACTGCAAGAAGAAGTATCACCGCAGCGATATTCTTAGGCAGTTCGCACCCCAAAAACGCAGTACAGACAAAGCATGACACGCAGTTTGCAAGCGGCAGTATCCCAAGCGGAACGGTCGCTATGACCCAGCGGATTCTGTCGGCTCTGGCGAATGAGAACACTATAGCCCCAAGTATAAACGTTATAACAAGACACTCTATAGCCATACGGTTCTCCTTTCATTTTACTGATTTACTTAGCCATTGCCTTGAAATCTTCGATTGCCTTTGCGTTGTCGGCACAGATGATAAGCGCTACAAAATTGCCGTTTACAACAACGTTATTATCATCGAACATATAAACATAGTTTGCGGCAAGCGGATACTGCTCGCAAGTGCTTTTTTGACCAGCAACTCTTTCTTCAAGCATCTTCTTAACAGCAGGAATGTCATCAGAACTTGACATTTCAAATACAGCGATTTCATCAGGAGAACCTCCCGAACCGCAAATGAATGCGCTATAGCTAACTATCTTATCACTATCAACATCATAAAATGACGAACGACGGTCTTCACCTATTTCAGCCATACCGGGGAACTTGACATCTTCCTGTATCTTAGCTGTGATTTCGGCGGCGGTACCGGTCGCCGTACTGCTGTCAGAAGCCTCGAAAACAGAGCCTGCATCGGATGTTACGGAGCTTTCCGAAGCCGATGACTGAGCGGGTTTTTCGGAGCATCCGCATATTGAAACTGCGACCATAGCGCAGACAATTCCTGCCATTATTCTCTTTGTGATACTGCTTTTCATTGTTCATAATTCCTTTCTTTTATGCACATTTTATATTAAGAATGTTTCTCAAGGAAACTTAGCATAACCTGATACGTTGAACCCATAAAGTGAATTCCGTCCATCTCGTGATATTCCTCGTAATAATAACCGTCAGGAGCGGTCAGCACAGAATGAAAGTCGAGAAATTTCGCCTTTGTGCCTTTAATTACGCTTTTTAATGCGGTATTATACTCGTTTATTGCAGATGTTGTGAGTGCGTTGTCATAGTCAGCTTCGGCATAATATGTTATCGGCGGGATAGACAGAACGTATACCTTCGCTTTTGTGATTTGTGAAATATGTTGTACAAGTTCGCCCATACAATTTGCAAGGTAATTGCCGTCGGAATAGCCAACGCTGTTCGTGCCGAGCATAATATATATCTTTTTGGGATTATTTGCTTTTATTTTACTGTTTATGGTTACACCGTCTATTTCGCTTTCCAATGCGGTTGAGGGGGCAAGCCCGAGCTTTGCGTAGACAAGGGACTCGTCGAGATAACCGTAAAGGTAAAGACCGGTAGTAATGCTGTCGCCTATGAACAGCGCATCGTCAAAAAATGAGGTATCAAAGTCTGTCGATGCTGTCGGTTTGGCTTGTGGAGCGGTTTCAGAGGTTTTTGGCGAATCAGTCGGAGCAGGCTTTGGCTCTGTTGCTACAGCTGTAGTTTCAGGCAGTGTCGTTTCGGTCGTTGTAGCGGCTGTAGTAGCCGATGTAGTTACGATTTTAACGGTTGTCGCTACAGTTGATGATTTGGTGTCGGTTAACGATGTTTTTACAGGGGTTGTTGTGTCATTTTTTGACAACGAACTATCCTGCGACACTGTTACGTCCGAACAGCTGCAAAGAACTATTGAAAATATACAGATTAACGATATTGCTATTGTTTTACAATCAGCTATATGTTTCATTCTTAATATGTTGCCCCTTTGATATTTACGAAGAATGCTTCTGCAGATAGCTGAGCATTACCTCGTAGGTTTTTCCCATAAAGTGAATTCCGTCCATTTCTGCATAATCGGCATTGAAATATCCGTCCTTGTCTGAAAGGATGCTGTTAAGGTCGATGAATGTTGCCGAAGTTCCGGAAATTGCATTTTTGAGCTTGGTATTATAATCGGTGATGTCCTTAAGGGTAAGTGCATTCTCGTCCGACTTCTCTGCTTCTGCTGTTACGGGCGGAATGGATACAACGTATATCTTAGCCTTTGTAAGAGAAGAAATCTTTTCCACAAGCTCCTTCATATTGCCTGCAAGCGTTTTGTTATCGGCGTATCCGACGCTGTTTGTGCCGAGCATCACGAATATCTTTTTGGGCTTGAATGAAGCAATCTTATCCGAAAGCGTCACTCCGTCGATGTCAGCGTCAAGCGCCGTAGAGGGTGCAAGACCCTGCTGAGCGAATACGTTTTGCTGATCGAGGAAGCCGTATAGGCTAAGGCCTGTGGAGATACTGTCGCCTATGAACAGCGATGAGGAGAAATAGTCCTTATCAAAGTCAAGTGTCGGCTCATTATCCGATGTGGCAATGGATGAGTTGCTGTCGGGCTTTTTCGTACTGCCTGCGGTAGTAGCGGGAGCGGAAGTTTCGGGCGGTGCAGATGTCACCGCTGTGAACGGCGGTTCGGATGAAGTATTATCCTCGCCGTTTATAATATTATAGGTAAAGAAACACACTGTGCAGATGATAAGAACCAGTAAAAGATTCAGAAATATCATAGACGGTGTTATTCCGAATTTATTTTTTCCTTTTTTCTGTGCCAAAACACACACCTCACAATCATACTGTATTATTATACAGCATTTTAAGGAAATAATCAATAGATAAAAATAAAAAAATCGATGCGGTTTAAGCATCGATTTTTTATAAAGCTGTTTATAACTTAGTCAGAAACGTAAGGAATAAGAGCTACCTGTCTTGCCTTCTTGATAGCTGTTGTAAGCTCTCTCTGGTGATATGCGCAGCAGCCTGTTACTCTGCGGGGCAGAATCTTGTAACGCTCTGTCATGCACTTTCTGAGCTTAGCTACATCCTTATAGTCAATGAATTCAGCTCTGTCGGCACAGAATGCGCAAACTTTTTTTCTTGTACGCTTCATAGGACGAACTGTTGACTTTTCGTTCTTTTCTCTTTCAGACATTGTTTTATCCTCCTTATTTTGATCAGAACGGGTAATCGTCATCGTCACCGGATTCTACGGTGAAGTCCGAATTGTTACCCTGCGACACTGTGGGCGCTGTGTTTGAAGCCTGTGCAGGATGTTCGGGAGCGGCGTTTTTAGCGGCATTACCGGGGTAGCTCTGATAAGCAGAGGATGTACCCTGTGTGTTGTTTGCCTTTTCGCCTGTGAACGTGGAACGGTCAACGATGATCTCGGTAATGTAAGCTGTATTGCCGTTCTTATCCTGGTAAGATCTGTTCTGAAGCTCACCCTCGATAAGTATCATGCGTCCTTTTGCAAAATATCTTGAAATGAATTCTGCCTCGTTACGCCATGCGACAACATTGAAGAAATCGGATTTTCTGTCTTCTCCCTTTGTCTGAAATCTGCGATCTACCGCAATTCTGAAAGAAAGCACGGAAGCACCCGCAGGTGTCGATCTCAGCTCAAGGTCATTGACAATCCTACCCATCATAATTACCTTGTTGTACATACGTTATCGTTCCTCCTGTCTGTTTTCAAACCTTGATTACTTGCGTACCGTTACGAGCGAACGGAGAACGCCGTCAGTGATGTTGATGATACGCTCGAATTCCATAGGGAAATCAGGCTTGCTGTCGAAGCTGTAAACTACATAATAACCGTCGGTTTCGTAGTTAATCTCGTAAGCGAGCTTACGAGCGCCCCATTCATCAACGTCAACTAATGTGCCGTGTTCCTTGATCAGATCAGAGAACTTAGCAACGAGAGCCTTTACTGCATCCTCACCGTTCTTGAGTGAAAATACAACAACTGCCTCATACTTTTCGCTGAGCTTTGCCATTATAAAGCACCTCCTTGTGGATATTAAGCCCGTACTCTTGTACGAGCAAGGGATGTTGACAAAGTTGTATACTTGTCAAGCTATATTATTATAGCAAACCGAAAACGGTTTGTCAAGACTTTTTTGAAATTTTATATTTTTCCGAAAATCAGCAGGAAAAAGACCATTGCTACAGGCTGGTGCAGAACGTATATCCACAGGGTATATCTGCCTGCAAGCGCAAGCGGTTTGCAATGTGTTTTATAGAAGAATGCCGGCATTTTATCCTCGATAGCGTATTTTCCGGTGTAAGCGCCTGCCAGAAACACGAAAAACCACGGCAGGAGCGGAAAATAATCCATTGACTGAAAGCTCGGTGATCTGAAGCCGAGCGGAAAAAGAAGTCCTGCATTGTAGATAAATTCGGGCAGCTTTATTCCGACACCTTGCGCAGGTCCGAGATAGCCGTACATAATTCCTCTTGTTAATAAGAAAAGCACGGCGCACACGGCTATTCCGACCGGTGCGGGAATCTTAAGGAAATACTTATCCCCTATCGCATATATCATCATAGATACGCCCATAAAGTGCAGTATTCCGAAAAGTATGGGGGCGGAGGGTGCAAAGAATGCGAAAATGAAGGTTATTATCATACCAATAAAAAAGCACTGAATGCCACGCTTTGCGTTATTATGCGAATAACGGCTGCTCATACCGGATATGAACATGAATGCTCCGGCAAAAATGTCGCGGACAATGTCAAACCAGCCGTCGAACATTATCGGGATGTGAATATTATAGGTGTAATTAAGGTCGAAGCAGACGTGGTATACTACCATACAGAGTATGCAGAAGCCTCTTACCTCGTCCATAAAGCCTGCACGTCTGTATTTTTTAACTTCTGTGCCGCTGACGGTTGCTGTATTTTCCATTTTTTATCTTTCCTCATATTTTTTTAGTCGGACAAAGTTATTATATCACTAATGCACCTCAAGTTCCACTGTGCATAATCACCAATAATTAAGGTATATATATAGGTGTTTTCTACAAAAGTGAATTACCTTTTTATATTGCAATGCAGGTGCGTTTGTGATATTATATGTATGAAAAAAACAGCGGAAAACTCCGCACTATGAAAGGGACGACATATTAATGCTTATTGCAAAGATAACCGAAAGCGATTTCTTTGGCGGTGAGCCTCAGTACATCGATGACGACGCACGTTATAACACAAGAGGCGTCATGACAGACGGCGAGGGCAACATTGCCATGATGAAGATAGAAGACTCCAAATATTACAAGCTGCCCGGCGGAAGTATAGAGATAACAGAAACTCCCGACAAGGCATTTTTAAGGGAAGTAACGGAAGAAACCGGCTACCCTGCCGAGCTTTTAGGCTATCTCGGATGGATAGAGGAGCATAAGTTCAAGAGAAAATTCTGCATGGTTTCACACTGCTATGTGGCAAAGAAAGTATCGGACAAGTGCGATACTGCGATGCTTGAACGTTCGCAGGAAAGACTGGGATATAAAATAGAATGGATGCCTTATGACGAGGCTGTAAGCAGGCTTAAGGCTCTTTCCGAGCAGTGTAAGGAATATCAGATGAGCTTTGTGCTTAAAAGGGAGCAGCTTATTCTTGAAAAGGCTAAGGAATATATAGTAAAATAAGGACGGATATGAGCGAAGAAAAAGTATTGGCAAACGCAGAATACGGCGAAAACCACGAAAATGACGATATGATCGCACATGACACAGTAAAAAGCGATGAAACAATCTCATTCAGCGTTAGCGATGAAGCCCGTCCTCAGCACACCTGGACGAAAAAGCAGAAAAGAACGGTATGGATAGCGGCTGTTGTTGCTGTTGTGCTGTTCATTGCTGTCAGCTTTCTGCTGAGCCTTGCGGGGATTGATATGTTCAGTCTGCTTGGCGGTAATCCTGCGATGCAGTAAGGTTTAGAATAAGTAAGACCGCACCTGTGATGAGGTGCGGTCTTTTGGTTTGTAGGGAAAGTGTTGAGCGAGGGATTGTTGTTCTTTTGCAATGGTTGTGTGGGAATGGCAGTATTCGGTGCAACGGGAGGGGCAAGCAAGGCAAGGTTGATGGCGATTTTCGAGTGATAGTGTGGTTTTGGAAAGGTTGGTAAAGCAGTATCACCTTTAGCTCCCTTGTGTAAAGGGAGCTGGCACAGTGAAGCACGTTGTTTTTCAATATTGCTTTATATTAAAGTAAAAGATATGTTGGCGAAGAATCACGTTTTCCGTCACTGTGACTGAGGGATTGTTAACGGAGGTGTCAGAGAAACGGAAAGGGCGCAGTAGGTGTTGCAATCCCTCCGTCTTGACGGCAGAAAAGTTTTCAATATAAAAATGGTGAGCATATCGCAAGTAAATGCAATAATGTTAAGGTTTGTGCCTTGTCGTCAATCCACCTCCCTTTGACAAGGGAGGCAAGTGTGGTGGTGCGAGGCGAGGGTGTGTTGTCCTTTTGCAATGGTTGTGGGAATGGAGAGAGTCGGTGCAACGGGAGGGGCAAGCCCACTCCCCTACGAAAAGCGAATAGGATAGTGCGAATGTGAAAGCGTATCGTGAATATAGATGTTGGCATTACGAAAAGTGAGTGGGATAGTGCGGATGTGAAAGCATATCGGCACATACAGATGTTGGCATTACGAAAAGTGAGTGGGATAGTGCGGTTTTGGAAGGGTTGGTGCAGGGAGTAAGAGATTGAAATGATGGGAGTGCTACCGTAAAAGCTTCTACGCATTCACAATCCCCACCGTCACGGCTCGGAATAGTTTCTGAAT
>OBJG01001340.1_pt1 | contig 19360 bp, 16 predicted proteins | sample 1517941 | NCBI WGS metagenome assembly OBJG01 (sample SAMN04571712, study PRJEB22368) | human gut metagenome | biome: human gut; material: stool | host: Homo sapiens | place: Luxembourg | collected 2012-09-21
CACTCAAACGCAATGGCGAGGTGTCTGTGCATTATGTGGACAGCATCGGCTTCAAGGAACTGCCGGGATTTCTGGATACAAAGCCGGAACGCACCTCTGTTTTGCAAACTCTCAAGGAGAAGTGCGATGCCTCGGAGTCCAATCCCACGGTCTGCCGGAAAGTGAGGGATGCCCATGAACTTTAACCACGAAGAACTCATGCTGATGATGCTCTACAATTCCGGCACCCGGCTGGGGCTTATCCACGAACTGCGGCTGATGCAGTGCTACCTGATGCCCGATGAAACTGCCCTGCGGGAACTGTCGGAAGGGGTTATCGAAAAGCTGAAGTTGCTGACCGATGCAGAGTTCTCCGAACTGGAATTTCCCCCGAACTGACTTTTGCCGCCTGCAGGCGGCGTACATAATAAGGGTTACGAAAAAAGAGATTATATGGTATAATTACTTTATCGACTTTACGGCTTAAGGAGATTTTTTATGGGAGAGTTGGATTTCACTTATAGGTTGCCCCAAAACTTTTCAAGGCGGGTAGTTCAATATTTAGAACAGCTCGAATCGCCTGACGTTGCAAAAGCATTTCAAAACTGTACATACGACTATAACAATTTGGGCCTTGCCTATTATGCTGGATTGAAAGGCGACAACTGGGATAAAGATGCGTTGGATTTTACCGTTGAGGGTTCCCATCGTAACATAGCGTTGCTGAAATCGAAAGACAGTTCCTTGAAAGAGGCTATCGGCAAATCACTTAAGTCTTCTGAATCTGGTCTTTTACTCAAAACTATATATTACTTTGAATCCGAAAGTGCAGAATCCTTTCCCTTGTCAAATACTGCAAGATTAAATGCTGACATAGAATCCTCTCAGACTGTCCTTCGAGATTTGCTTCAAATAGGACAACGTTTTTGCTTAAACAGTTCATTTAATGGCGCCAGTTCTGAAAACAGTATAAATGACTATTTTCGAGATTTGTTTTTTATAAAAGGATACACTGAGGTAAAAGACCAAACCCGGCACGGTCTATCTACAAATAAAAAGGATTCCGCAGAGGTAGATATCTTGCTAACAAAAGACGGTAAAGAGATTGCAATTTATGAAGGCTTAAAATTATCTAGCGTTAGTGCCACATACATTGATACCCATATCAGCAAAGCAGTTGTAAATTATAATGCTCTTGGAACCGCAACATTTATTGTCGCTTATGTAGACGTTTCAGATTTTGACTCTTTCTGGAAAAGATATATCTCTTATTTGCAGAGTTATAGCTTTCCCCTTTTAGTAAAATCGCCCCTTGTAGTATCTCCCTATCCAGATGCGGCAACGCGTGTGGCAAGCACAATATTATCAAGTGCTGATTACGATTTCCCCGTCTATTTTGTCGCTTTTAAGGTTCCAAGATAATTTTCTATCTTAGCTAAAAGCGGGCAACCCCAAAACGGTTGCCCGCTATTTTTATACCCTAAAATATGAAGAAGGAGGCCAAAATGCCAAGCAAAACCGAAGAATATCTTGCCCTTGCCCAGCAAACGGCAAAAGAATTGACCCGGTATTGGGAAAACTGGACGGACTACCTGACCACTGCATCCCGGCTGTACAAGTACAGCTTTGCAGACCAGCTCATGATCTACGCCCAGCGCCCGGATGCCACCGCCTGCGCCGACTACGATGTTTGGAACAACCGAATGAACCGCTATGTGCGCCGGGGTGCCAAGGGCATTGCCCTGCTGGACGAATCCAGCGGATTCCCCCGTCTGCACTACGTTTTCGATGTGTCGGACACCGGGGTGCGCCGCAATTCCCGTGACCCGGAGGTGTGGCAGTACAACGATGACCTGAAACAGCCGGTTTCGGAGATGTTGAGCAAGACCTACGGCATCAGCGGAGAGCGTGTTAGCCAGCAGCTTGCCGATGTTGCCGGAAAATTGGTGGCGGATTACTGGGACAACAACGGCGGCGACATCCGTGCCATCGTTGACGGCTCGCTCCTGATGGATTATGATGAAGCCGGGGTGGAGATGCAGTTCAAAAGCGCAGCAGCAATGAGTGTCACCTACACGCTGCTGGAACGCTGCGGCTTTGAGCCTGCCGGGTGGTTCGATAAGGACGATTTCCGAGCCATCCACGAGTTTTCCACCCCGGATAGTGTCTACGCCCTCGGCGCAGCCGTCAGCGACATGAGCCGGGAGGTGCTGCGGAACATCGAGCGCACCGTAAAAACAACCATTCGCCGCCGCAATGCAGAAAGGAGCCAATATGAATACGAACAGCAGGAACGTGACCTACTCGACCGTCGGGGACTACCAGCTCCCGAACCTGACCCTGAACCAGCCCCGGAAGTCGCTGGGCAAGTACGGCAGGCTGCGCCGGACGTACCTGATGAACCATCGCCCGGTACTGTACAACACGATGCTCCTGAACGGGAGCCTGTACCCGCACCTGATGGAGGTGGAGCAGACGGCAGAGAGCCGGATGCAGCATACCATGGCGCAGCTTCTGAAACAGACCCCGGCCCCGGACAAGGAGAGCCGGCAGATGGCGTGGGTGCAGCACATGAACAGCCTGAAAGCGCAGGCAGAGGAACTGGTGCTGACGGAACTAATTTACAGCTGAGTTTCTTCGATGCCCACATTCCCACAGAAGCCCAGCAAATCGAAAAAATCGACCAAGCGGAGAGCGGAAAAACGCCCTCCGCTTTTGTTTTGTCGCAGGCTGAAATTGAGAACGAGCTGCGGCGGCATGGTTCAGGGTTTGCAGGCGGCAAACAGCGCATTATGGCGCTGTACCAGACCCAGCCTGACCGCAAACTCCGTGCCAAAGCACTGGCAAAGGAGTACGGCATTGGTGGGCACTCCCACGATTTTCTGGACGGAAGCCGGGGTTTTGTGAACCACGACTGGAAGGGGCTGGAATTTGACCATTACCCCGACCACCAGAAAATCACCCTGAAATGGGTGCAGGTGGAAAAGTATATCGACCTGATGATCCAGTCCGACCGCTACCTGACGGACAAGGAGAAGGAGCATTATACACCCCCTGCGTCCGTCAGCGCAAAGCCGGATGTCGAGCTTGCCCGTGCCAAAAACCTAATCCGGGAGTTTTGTCAGGAAGAATACGATTCCGAGCCGGACTTTTCCGACCTATCCAAGATTGGCATTGCCTACACCCACGCCACCGACGAGGACATTCCCATTCAGGTCAACGTGGATCTGGTGGGGTATCGAGTGGAGCGGTATCTGGGCGAGGTATTGATAGATGAGCGGCAGTACGAAAGTCTGGAAGATCTGACCGAAACAGAACTGGAGGCTCTGGATTTTTCGGAATTGGTCAGCGTCACGGACGAAGAACTGGAGCATTATCACAGCAAGGCGGAGGAACGCCCGGCACTGCTGCCGCTGGGCACTACCATCCACATGGAGGGACGAGCCTTCCGAGTGGATACGGTAAACTATGATAGGGGTAGCGTGACCCTGCAGGATGTGGCACTGGCAGAAATGCGGATGCCAGTTTTCCGGGAGGAACCGCTGGCGCTTGTCCGGGAGTTGTACGAGGAGCAGGATATGATGGAATCCCCCCTGCCCGATTACAAGGTCGGTGACAATGTTGTGGTCGAACTCCCCACTCGAACTATTGAGGGGAAAGTTGGCTATGTGGGTGAAACGGATGTGCGCATCGACACCAGCGCACAGGGGCAGTCGTGGGATAACGAAGTTATCAACAAACGACAATTCGAGGATGGCTTGCGGCAGAATGAACAGGTTACTACGCAGCCAGATGATACTGTAAAAACGGTTGCCATATACCCTGCTGAAGAAAACCGTATGCCTTATGATATTGTGATCCAGACGATTGGCTCAAAATCACCTACTCTGGATGCAGTTGAACCGGAACGATCCACACTTGAACTTGCCGGGAACTTCCACATCACGGATGATGATTTGGGTATCGGAGGTCCTAAGCAGAAGTACGCGCGGAACATTGAAGCCATCTGCACCCTGTTCCAGTTGGAACAGGAGCATCGGGGTGCCACCGCCGAGGAGCAACAGGTGCTTTCGCAATATGTGGGCTGGGGCGGTCTGGCAGATGCCTTTGACCCCGGCAAAGATAGTTGGGCAAAAGAGTACGCCGAACTGAAAGGGCTGCTCTCCGAGGACGAATACTCCGCCGCCCGTTCCAGCACCCTGAACGCCCACTACACCAGCCCCACCGTGATCCGTGGCATCTACGATGCTGTGGAGCGCATGGGTTTCCGCAGCGGCAACATTCTGGAGCCGTCTATGGGTGTGGGCAATTTCTTTGGAATGCTGCCCACCAGCATGGCAGATAGTCGGCTGTACGGCGTAGAGCTGGATTCCATTACCGGGCGCATCGCCAAAAAGCTGTATCCGCAGGCAGACATTACCGTGGCAGGCTTTGAGACCTCCGACCGCCGTGATTTCTACGATTTGGCGGTGGGCAACGTGCCTTTCGGTCAGTATAAAGTCAACGACAAGGCGTACAACAAGCTGGGGTTTAGCATCCACAACTATTTTTTCGCCAAGGCCATCGACCAAGTGCGTCCGGGCGGTATCGTTGCCTTTGTCACATCTCGCTACACCATGGACAGCAAGGACAGCACTGCCCGCAAGCACATGGCAGAACGTGCCGATTTGCTGGGTGCTATCCGTCTGCCGAACAATGCTTTCCGTGCCAACGCTGGCACGGATGTTGTCAGCGATATTATCTTTTTGCAGAAGCGTGACCGCCCTGCGGACATCGAACCTGCATGGGTGCAGTTGGGCAAGACCGAGGATGGCTTTGCCATCAACCAGTATTTTGCAGACCACCCGGAGATGATTCTGGGCGTACTCTCCACCGAAAGCACCCAGTATGGACGAGAGGAATTGACCGTTGCTCCCATCGAGGGTGCAAACCTTGCAGACCAGCTTGCCGAGGCGGTACAGCATATTGAGGGTCAGTACACCGAAGTCGAGGTGGAAACGCCAGATATTGCGGATGCCGAGGCAGAGCGCAAGACGCTCCCTGCTGACCCGGATGTAAAAAACTTCTCCTACACCGTGGTGGACGGCGAGGTGTTCTACCGGGAAAATTCCGTGATGACGCAGGTGGAACTGTCCGATACCGCCAAGGGCCGTGTCACCGGCATGGTGGAACTGCGGCAGATCGTCAACGAACTGATTGACCAGCAGTTGAACGATTACCCGGACGAGGACATCAAGGCAACGCAGGAGCATTTGAATGCCGCCTACGATGCTTTTACCGCAAAATACGGTCTGCTGAACGACCGTAAAAACGGGCGGTTGTTTGAGCAGGATTCCTCGTATTATCTGCTGTGTTCGCTGGAAAATCTGGACGAGCAGGGGCAGCTCAAGAGCAAGGCGGCGATGTTCACCAAGCGCACCATTCGCCCGGAGCGCACTGTCACCAGCGTAGATACCCCCAGCGAAGCACTGGCGGTATCTATTGGTGAGCATGGCAAAGTGGATTTGCCCTATATGGCAGAACTGCTGGGTACGCCCGGCGAGTACGGGCGCATTACCACCGAACTTTCCGGTGTGATTTTCAAAGACCCTGCCGCCGACCCCACCGACCCGGAAGCAGGCTGGCAGATGGCAGACGAGTACCTGTCCGGCGATGTCCGGGCAAAGCTGCGGATGGCGCAGTTTGCCGCCGAGACCAACCCGGAATTTGCGGTCAATGTGGATGCGCTGATTAAGGCACAGCCCAGAGAACTGGAAGCATCTGAAATTGATGTACGGCTGGGTGCTACTTGGCTGGACCCGGACATTATCCAGAAGTTTATGACCGAGACGTTCCAGATTCCCTACTATCTGCGCCATGCAGTCAAGGTGAGATATTCTCCCTATACCGCAGAGTGGCGTGTGGAGGGCAAAACTGCCACCGGGCGGGGCGATATTATCTCCTCCGAGACCTACGGCACCAGCCGTGCCAATGCCTACAAGATTCTGGAGGAGACCCTGAACCTGAAAGATGTCCGCATCTATGACACCATTGAGGATGCCGAAGGCAAGCCCAAGCGGGTGTTGAACAAGCGGGAGACTATGCTGGCACAGCAGAAACAGCAGGCAATCAAGGACGCTTTTGCCAACTGGGTCTGGCAGGACCCCCAGCGGCGCATTGCGCTGGTTCGGCAGTACAACGAGCTGTTCAACTCTACCCGCCCCCGTGAATACGATGGCTCCCACATCAAATTCGTGGGCATGAACCCGGAGATCACCCTCCGGGAGCACCAGCGCAACGCCATCGCTCATGTGCTTTATGGCGGTAATACGCTGCTTGCACACGAAGTTGGCGCGGGCAAAACCTACGAAATGGCTGCATCCGCCATGGAAGCAAAACGCCTTGGCTTATGCCAGAAATCATTGTTCGTGGTGCCCAATCACCTGACGGAGCAGTGGGCAAGCGAGTTCCTGAACCTCTACCCCAATGCCAAGCTGCTGGTAGCACGGCGCAAGGACTTTGAGACTGCCAACCGCAAAAAATTCTGTGCCCGCATCGCCACCGGGGACTACGATGCCGTCATCATCGGGCATTCGCAGTTTGAGCGCATCCCGCTGTCCTTTGAGCGGCAGGAACGTATCATTCAGGAGCAAATTTATGAAACGCTTGCCGCCATCAATGAGCTGAAAGTCCACGCAGGTGAGAATTTCTCCATCAAGCAGATGGAAAAGACCCGGAAAACGCTGGAAACCAAGCTGGAAAAACTGCGCTCCGATGAGCGCAAGGACGATGTAGTTACCTTCGAGCAGTTGGGTGTTGACCGCCTGTTCGTGGACGAGTCACACGCGTTCAAAAATTTATTCCTCACAACAAAAATGCGGAATGTCGCAGGATTATCCACCAGCGAAGCGCAGAAATCCAGCGATATGTTCGGCAAGTGCCGTTATCTGGATGAGATCACCGGCGGGCGGGGCGTGGTGTTCGCCACGGGCACGCCCGTGAGCAATTCCATGACCGAGTTGTACACGGTCATGCGGTACTTGCAATACAGCACCTTGCAGCAGAAAAAGCTGACGCACTTCGACTGCTGGGCATCCACCTTTGGTGAGACGACCACGGCCATTGAGCTTGCCCCGGAGGGTACCGGCTACCGTGCCCGCACCCGGTTCGCCAAGTTTTTCAACCTCCCGGAGTTGATGTCCATGTTCAAGGAGGTTGCGGACATTAAAACTAGCGACCAGCTTCATCTGCCGGTGCCGGTCGCAAAGTTTGAAACCGTGGTGGCAAAGCCGTCCGAAATTCAAAAGGAAATGGTGCAGGAACTGAGCAAACGTGCCGCAGATATCCACTCCGGCATCGTGGATGCGTCCGTGGACAATATGCTCTGCGTCACCAACGATGGGCGCAAGATTGGCTTGGACGTTCGCCTGATGAACCCCATGCTGCCGGACGACCCCAACAGCAAACTGAACGTCTGTGTGCAGAACGTGCTGAAAATCTGGGAAGAGGGCAAAGACCAGAAGCTGACCCAGCTTTTGTTCTGCGATCTCTCCACCCCGAAAAACGACGGCAACTTCAATGTCTACGATGATATTCGCAAAAAGCTGGTTGCCGCTGGGGTTCCAGAAAACGAAATCGAGTTCATCCACAATGCCGACACCGAGGCGAAAAAGGCGGCATTGTTCTCCAAAGTGCGCTCTGGCGATGTGCGAGTTTTGCTCGGAAGCACTGCAAAAATGGGAGCGGGCACCAACGTCCAGTCCCGACTTGTGGCGGTGCATCATCTGGATGTTGGCTGGAAGCCCAGCGACATGACCCAGCGCAATGGTCGCATCATCCGGCAGGGCAATATGAATAAAGAAGTCAAGGTGTTCAATTACGTTACGGAAGGGACATTTGACAGTTATTTGTTCCAAACTTTGGAAAACAAACAGCGATTTATCAGCCGGATTATGACCAGCAAATCCCCGGTGCGCTCCTGCGAGGATGTGGACGAACAGGCACTTTCCTATGCGGAGATCAAGGCATTGTGCGCTGGAAATCCGCTCATCAAGGAGAAGATGGATTTGGATGTGCAGGTCGCCAAGCTGAAGGTGCTGAAAGCCGACCACCAGAGTCAGAAATTCCGCCTGCAAGACAAGCTGCTGACCAAATTCCCGGCTGACATTCGGGAAACGAACGCCTATATTGCTGGGGTGAAAGCGGACGCACAGCTTGCCGCCGCCCATCCGCAGGTGCAAGAGGGTTTCTGCGGCATGACCATCAAGGGCGTTGCCTACGACGAGAAAAAGACCGCTGGTGAACGTCTGGTCCTTGCCTGCTCCGAACTGCCCAACGCCGAGGAAAAAGTGATTGGCAGTTATCGGGGCTTTGAACTGTCCCTGCGTTTCGACACCTACCGCAGTGAATATCAGGCACTTTTGAAGGGCCAGCGGAAGTACACGGTGCCCTTGGGCACCGACCCTCTGGGCAACATCATCCGTCTGGATAATGCCCTGAACAACTTCCCGGAGCGCATTAACTCTGCTGAGAATGAACTAGCCACTCTGCATCAGCAGCAGGCAGCGGCGCAAATCGAAGTGGAAAAGCCCTTCCCACAGGAGGAAGAACTGGGCGAAAAGTCCGCACGGCTTGCGGAACTGAACGCTCAGTTGGATGTGGACGAAAAGAGCCATGAGCCGGAACAGGACGAGGAAGAACAGGAGAATGTCTCTCGCCGCCCCTCGGTGCTGGCGGCACTGGAAGAAAAGTCGGATAAGCCGGAGCCGGTGAAACCTTTCCGCAGTTATTACGACAAGGATGGTGATGCCCGGTGAAGGAAAAGCGGGATGAAATCATTATCCTGAGAACCACAAAAACCGAGAAGAACCGCATTTATGAGAAAATGCTGGGCATGGGCATCCGAAGCCTGAGTGCCTATATCCGTAAAATGGCACTGGATGGCTATTGCCTAAATCTTGACCTGCCGCAACTGCGGCGCATGGCATATTTTTTGCAGATGTGCAGCAACAACCTGAACCAATATGCCAAAGCCGCTAACGAAAATGGTCGGGTCTACGCCGCCGACATGGAGGACCTGCGGCAGCGGCTGGACGAGCTGATCGACATTGGTCGGCAGATTCTTTCCCGGCTGGCAGAACTCTAAAATTTTCCCCGCAGTTGGAGAACTGCGGGGGTACATATAGGTTGACATCCTTGCAAGGGGTGTGGAGATGCCTTTATAATGAAGTCGAAAGGCGGTGCTTGCTATGAGGTTCGTTTTTAAGATGATTGTTTTCCCGTTTTGGCTGCTTACAGCTTTCCTTGCGTTGATGCTGAAATGGACGCTGAACCTGTCGGCGTTTGTGCTGGCTCTGCCCATGCTGTATATTTTTGGCTGCGGCCTTTATACGCTCTACTGCCGGGAGTGGATGCAGTTTTTGATCTTGCTGGTGGCAGAGTTTGGCTGCTTCCTGCTCATCACCGCCGGAACAGTCATCGTAGAAGCCGTGGAATGGTTCAGTGGCTGGATTGCTGAATTATAAAATTTTTATGCCGCCATTGTGCGGCATTTTCTTTTTGCTGGGAGGTGGTAGAACTGGCTGCAACACGTTTGATTGCGCTGCACAAGAACAAGGGCAAGTCGGTTGCGGCCTGCCTGAAAAGCCGCACGGACTATGCGCAGAATCCTGACAAAACGAACAAGGGCGAACTGGTCAGCAGCTATGAGTGCAGCCCCTTGACCGCAGACGAAGAATTTATGCTCTCCAAACGCCAGTATGAACTGATGACTGGGCGCAGACAAAAAAATGATGTGATCGCTTATCAGATTCGACAGTCCTTCAAGCCCGGTGAGATTACCGCAGAGGAAGCTAATAAGGTGGGCTATGAACTGGCCATGCGGTTTACAAAGGGCAAGTATGCGTTTATTGTCGCAACGCATACTGACCGGGAACACATTCACAATCATATTATTTACAACTCCACTGCGCTGGACAGCACCCGGAAATTCCGTGATTTTCTATTGTCCGGGCTGGCTGTGCAACGGTTGAGCGATTTGATTTGTCTGGAACATCAGCTGTCTGTTATTGAAATCAAGCCGTACCGAGAGCGGCAGAAACGCGCCCTTTATCCACCCAGAGAAAGTAATCGAGATAAGTTGTGTGCCGTAATTGACAACATCCTGCTGAACGAGAAACCTGCAAGTTTCGAGGGCTTCCTTCAAAAGCTGGAACAGCAGGGCTACGAAATCAAACGGGGAAAGTACACTTCGGTCAAAGGAACACGGCAGAAACGCTTTATCCGTTTTCGGACACTGGGCGCAGGATACAGTGAAGATGAAATCAAGGCGGTCATTGCCGGAGAAGCCGAACACCGCCCGCATCAGAAGCAGCCACCGAAAGAGCAGCCGTTCCACCTGTTGGTGGACATTCAGGCAAAGCTGGCCGAGGGAAAGAGCATGGGGTATGCTCGCTGGGCAAAGCGATATAATCTGAAAGAAATGTCCAAGACGCTGATTTTCTTACAGGAGCATAAAATCGGCAGCATTAAAGAAATGCAGGAACGTGTGGATGCAGCAACTGCTCGCTATCACGAGTTGGGCGATTCCATTAAAGCTGCAGAAGCGCGCATGACCGAGATTGCTGTTCTGAGGACGCACATCGTTAATTATGCCCGGACACGTCCGGTCTATGATGCCTACCGCAAAGCCGGGTACCGTAAGAGCTTTCTGGATGCCCATCGGGAAGAAATCACCCTGCACAAGGCTGCAAAAGCCGCTTTTGATGAAGCTGGATTGAAAAAGCTGCCAAAAGCCAAGGACTTGAGCATCGAATACGCTGCACTTCTGAAAAAGAAGAAAGAAGCATACCCAGACTACCGTAAGGCACGAGATGAGATGCAGGAGTTGATGAAAGCTCAGAAAAATGTAGAGATGTTTTTTGCAGAGGAAAAAGACACAGCCGAAAAAGAGCCAACACGATAAACGAAATCCGCCGAGGATTCTTCCCGTTTTTTTCGGGAGGATTCCTCGGCGGATTTTTGCTTTTGAAAACTGATTTCTAAGAATGTGAATTCAAAATACCAAAATTATTCAGTCAAGCCAAAAAGGTAAACCACACAAATGCAGCAGTTGCACATATCATCAGAACCAGTAGTATCGTACTTGCAAGTTTCTTCTCAATGGAAACTTTCTGATTTTCGCATAGGACAATCTGCTGAAGATTGTGAAATTCGGCTTCGCTGACATTTCCATTTAATGCTTTCCATGCAGTGCAGCGATCTGTAACCAGCAAAAAATCGGACAGCATTTCCATAAAGATGACAGCGAAAAATGCCAGAGAAAAGAACCACATCCCATTCCATTGAAGTTCTGTCAACACCCTCTGAAGGCTTGAAGGCTTTAATGACACTAACGAAATAATGTAAATCAACGTGTTGCAGAATTCTCTTGCTAATGGCCCTTTTTGTTTAAGAAAATCCATTTTCAACCCTTTCCTTACAAACGGAGTGACTTAACCACCAATGGCCTGATAGTAATCCGTTTTAGAACGAATCTCCTTACATTATCTGCTGGTGTTTCCAGTAATGGTTTCGCTCCGTCCATCATAATAGCTATTTATTTTTAAGATTCACTTTTATCCTGCATCGGAATCACCTCCATGCAAACTTTTATGCATTTACCTTCCACAGGAACTTCTGCTTAGTCATTCTTATTGCTGCAGATCGGCTCCATCCTGTAAGCACCCCAAAAGATGTACGTAAAGCCTCTTGCCTGCATATTTAAGAGAAAGCGGATATGCTCTTTTACCATTGATTTGAATGTAGCCATTTTCAGAAACCGTTATGCGAATATCTGGCATTTCGTCCATTGTTTCACCAAAAGCTATCGTGAGTTCATTGAGTGCACCGCTATCACCAGAACCACCAGCATAATCAGTGACAAAATATGTCTGCTCAAAAGTTTTGGCAATATCTATATATGTCAGGTCATCCTTTTCAAATAGCCAAGACTGGTCAATTTGAGCACCATTAGTGTCTACTGTAAGATGGTATGCTGATACTATCCTGCATTGTTTCAATGGACGTTCTATTATCACAAGGTGAGTGACTTTTATACAAATCAGTATGACCACCAAAATCAAGGTCACAGTCATTGTGATTACTTTTTCTTTTTTTCTCATCATAAATAGACAATACACCTCCAATCTTTTGCTCCTAATAGGAGCTTTTGCTTAGTCAACGTAGCTCGCCTTATGTTTGTGACAGCTTTTTTGAAAAAATCTCAAGGTCTTGTCAACTTTGGACGTTTCAACAAAAAAGTGCCCACACATTTGTAAGCAATTACAAGTATGTGGGCAAAAATTTAGCCAGTCAGGAAATGCTCTCTGCAATTTTTAGAATCTCTTCACGCGGTATCTTTCCAATAATCGTATGTGAAATGCCATCTTTCTCCCATACTAGCACATATCCTGTACGTCCTCCGCTATTGTTCGTTCCGAGTGTTGCATCGGCTGTTCCAACTTTAATGCGCTCATAAACCGTGTGCTCATTGTCGAAAGTTTCGACTTGTCCATAGTCTTGAATTACGGAACAGTCCACATAATAAAAGATGTTCTTATCATTGACATCAACATAGGCATGAAGAAAGGATATTTCGTTATCATATCCTTGTTCATAATCTCGTTCAAAGCCATCCGGCACATAATGGTCGCTGTATCCATTCGGAAGCTGTTCCAACGGTTCGCCGTCCACTTGATACGTCAGCTGCATCTCAATGGGCAGGAACTTCTGAATCATCGTATAGACCGCCTTGCGGAAGTCTGCACTTACTGCAAGCGCGCCGAGAGTTAAAATTACCAGCGTCATGGCTGCAACAAGCACTCGTTTCAGCACCGGACGGCGTTTATGCAATGCCGCTTTCAGGCGAGCATCCCATCGGGAAGTGTCCGGGTAGCGTTCCTTAAGCTGTGCCGGAGTTGGCAGCTCGTCCAGTTCTTTCTGTGCATCTGCACGGAGTGCCATCACCAAAGCTGCATCAAAAGAAATCTCTGTCCGCTCACTCACGGCTGTTCAGCTCCTTCCACAATAGTTTTCTTCCACGGAAAAGCCGCATCCGAGCCACTTCATCCGTCAGTCCAAGCGATTCGGCAATCTCCCTGTTGGTGTAGCCCATTGCCAAAAGGCGCAGCGGATCACGATACATCGGTTTCATCTGTCCGATCAGTTCTGTCAGGTATTGGATGTTATCGGTGCTGACTGCTGCATCATCCGGCACCGGGGCATCATCTGGTGCGTCCGGGACTTCTTCCAGCGGTTCTTCTCGCTGCTTGCGAAGCATATCGTATGCACGGCTTCTACTACAACTAACGAGATAAGCAGCGAGTTCGTGACAGTTTTCTCGATGAATTTTAGAAAAATTTTTGGCAACGTACAAAAACACCTCTTGCAGTACATCTTCTGCCAGATACGAATCGCCCATAATTTTGTAAGCGGTATGGTAGACCAGCCGTTTGTAGGTATTATATACATCTATAAATTGTTCTTCTTTGCTTTGATCGTCAAGAACAGCTAAGTACAGGGAAAGCAACACAATCACCTCCAACGGATTCGCATGGATTGGATGTAGTGTGCCATGAACCAGCGGAAATGTCGAATGTTTTCCGTTCTGAACGAAGAACAGCCAGCATCATGACCTCACTTACCGTTGAGGCCGTTGCTGGCTGTTCGTTTGGCTTGAGATGTCTCCATCAAAATTGCAGAGCGCAACTGTCTTGAAACTCTACCATATATAAATAGAAGCGTTTTGAAAAAACGCGCAGCCTGCATCGGAACGGTGCAGAATGAAGGGGATTGGGCACAGCCCAACAAGCATTTTGCAACGCAAAAATGGCGTTTGTATAGACAAAAGCCCTGCTTGCCACAACAATGCGTCCTTTTTGTCCGCAGTTTGAAATTTTTAGATTGGAGAAAAACGCCATGCTAACCTTGGAATGGATCGGTAAAAATAAAGTCGTGAACCATCATCAGAAAGTTCCCTTCCGGGTGCTGGAGCGGCAATACAGTTTTGATGAGCAGGGGCAGCACACCGAGAACAACGACAGTGAGAACATGACCATCCACGGCGATAATCTTGAAGCACTGAAAGCCCTGTTGCCGCAGTATGAGGGCAAGGTGAAGTACATCTATATCGTTATCTTAACCCCCATTCTAATGAGTATCCTAAGTTCAGAGAATGCAGTAAGATTAAACTTTATAATTCATATTATGTTTCTTGCATTATTCGAGATGAGGAACTATAATGTACTCTGTGGAGGTGCGAAATGGACTATATGACATTGAAAGAGGCCTCCGAGAAGTGGGGCGTGACACCTCGTAGAGTAAATTACTATTGCACCGCCGACCGTATTCCCGGCGCTGTGAAAATGGCCGGTGTTTGGCTGATTCCCAAAACTGCAGAAAAGCCGATTGATGGCCGGACAAAACAAGGAAGGTGCAGAAAGCATGAAACGATATAAAATTATGATAATTGAAGATGATCCTGTGATACAGGGAGAATTGCAAACATTATTGAATGGAAATGGATATGCAACGATTGGCATAAAGGATTTTTCTGCTGTGATAGAACAGATTCAGGATGAAAAGCCACATCTGATTTTGTTGGACATTAAGTTACCCGGAGAGAATGGTTTTGCTTTATGCTCTAAAATTCGTACCTTTTCCGAAGTGCCGATCATCTTTGTGACAAGCTGCAACACGGATATGGACGAGCTGAATAGCATTATGTTGGGTGGAGACGCTTTTATCACGAAGCCCTATAACACAGCAATCCTGCTTGCGAAAATTGCTTCTCTGCTGAAGAAAACCTATCCCGCACAACAACGGGAGAAGATCGTCTATGGAGATGCGGTGCTGCATCTGGAATCCAGCAGTTTGGACTATAATGGACGGAGCGTAGAACTTACTAAGAACGAATTGAAAATTCTCTATTATTTGTTCAAGAACGGTGGAAAAATCTGTTCTCGCGGAGATATGATTGAGTATTTGTGGGACAATCAGCTATATGTGGATGACAATGCTTTGAGCGTCAATATCAACCGCATCCGGGAAAAACTGGCGGGCATCGGTCTGACGGATTTTATCAAGACAAAGCACCGACAGGGGTACACGATATGAACAGCAGACGATATTGGAAAAACAGGCTACCATTTCTGCTGACGAACCTTGTTTGTATGGCTGCACTCACTGTATTTTTGCTGGTGTGCGGCAATTCGGTTTCCGCAGTAGTATTGATCCTGATTGTATGGGCATTGATTTTGCTGACGGGACTTGTCCTCACTTACTGGAAACGGAAGCGGCAGATGAAAAAACTTCTGGATATGGCGGAGCAGCTTTCCGAAAGATACCTCATTTCCGAAGTGATGGAGCTGCCGGAACAGGCCGAGGATCAGGTTTACTATCAGCTTTTGAAAATGGCTGGAAAATCCATGTTGGAACAGATTGGAGAAGTCGAGCGGGAACGCCTAGAGTACAAAGAATACATTGAGCAATGGATTCACGAAATCAAAACGCCCATTACTGCCATGAAACTCCTATGTGAAAACCACCGGACGGACTGGACAAAGGAACTTCTGCTGGAACTGGAAAAGACCAACCGCTTTACCGAACAAGCTCTTTATTACGCCCGCAGTGAGCATACAGAGAAAGATTATTCTGTCCGGGAAATGGCACTGTCCCAAGTGGTGCATCAGGCGATTGCAGATAATAAATATCTGCTGCTCCAAGGTGGTATGCGTCTGGAAGTGGAGGAAATACAGGACACGGTTTATTCAGATGAAAAGTGGGTGCGCTTTATTCTGAACCAGCTGATTGCCAATGCGGTCAAGTATCGTACGGAACAACCGGTTCTCCGCATTTCTACTCATAAACAGCAAGATCAGGTTGTTCTTGTCGTGGAGGACAATGGAATTGGGATTGCTGCGTCCGATTTGCCCCGTATCTTTGAAAAGGGATTTACCGGTCAGAATGGTCGTATGATCCAGCAGTCCACAGGCATTGGCCTGTACCTATGCAAACGGCTCTGTGAAAAGCTGGGCATTGGCATTGCGGCAGAATCATCGGAACAAGGAACCGCCATTTCCCTGGCGTTTCACATCAACTGTCTGATCCATGAAGTGCAGGGCTGATTGCGGTCCTGCACTTCTTACATTTTTGTTAGAACTTTGTAAGAAAACTTGATACAAACGAAGCCATTCTTATTCTACAATAGAGATCAGAGGTGATAACAATGAAAGAAATTTTGAAACTGGATCATATCCAAAAATATTACGGAAATGGCGGGAATGTTACAAAAGCAATTCAGGACATCAGCTTTTCCGTTCAGGAGGGGGAATTTGTAGGAATCATGGGAGCATCCGGTTCCGGCAAGACTACCCTGCTCAACTGTATTTCCACCATTGATACCGTCAGTGCGGGACATATCTATCTGGACGGAACCGATGTGACGGAAATCAACGAAAAACAGATTGCCCGGTTTCGTCGGGAGAATCTTGGATTTGTATTTCAGGATTTTAACCTGCTGGATACTCTGACAATCTCGGAAAACATTGCCTTGGCACTGACTATCAACAAGGTTCCTGCAGGTGAGATTGATGGGCGGGTGCGGGAAATGGCCGGAAAGCTGAATATCACGGATATTCTGGATAAATATCCCTATCAGGTGTCCGGCGGTCAAAAACAGCGGTGTGCCTGTGCCAGAGCTATTATCAACCAGCCAAAGTTGATTCTGGCGGACGAACCTACCGGCGCGTTAGATAGTCACTCGTCACAAGCCTTGCTCTCCACAATCCAGAGTATTAACGAAAGCCTTGACGCCACAATCCTGATGGTAACACACGACGCTTTTTCGGCAAGCTATGCCAATCGTATTCTCTTTTTAAGAGATGGTGCGATCTTCGCGGAAATTCTCAAAGGCAGTGATTCTCGTAGGGTTTTCTTTGAAAAAATCTTGGATGTCCTCACCATGATGGGAGGGGGTGTGAATGATGTACACTAAACTCATTTTCAAAAATGCAAAGCGGTCAGGAAAGGACTATTTGATTTATATTGTGACCATGACACTCTGTGTCACATTGTTCTATGCGTTTTTGTCTATCAGCAGCACCCATTATCATCCGACCATTGGTGCGGAATATAATATTTCCCTGCTGGCTGGAGGTATGAAACTGGCGATTTGCGGGATTAGTCTGCTTCTGTTGTTTCTGATCCACTATGTCAATCGTTTCATGCTGAGAAAAAAACAATCGGAGTTTGCAGTTGAGGCAACCCTGGGAATGGAGCAAAAAACCATAGGACTGCTCTTTTTTGGAGAGACTTTTTTCCTGCACATATTCTCTGTGTCGGTGGGAATCCTTCTGGGGATGGTCGTTTCTCAGGTCATTACGGCTATGCTGCTTGCTTCTTTTGGGGAACCCTACGCTTTTTCTTGGTCTTTTTTTCCAGATACCGTGCTGCTGACCGTGGGCTTCTTTGTTGTTTGCCAGATTCTGGTTGGAGTCGGGAATGTCAGAATTCTCAATAAAAGTAGGATTATTGAGCTTATGACGGCAAACCGTCAGAATGAAAAACCGCTTCATAAAAGCCGATGGATGCCGATGATCTGTATTTTCTATGGCATTATGCTGCTGTGGATGCTGGAGGTAGGTGCTGTAAAATATCATTTTTACTACGATCCCAGACATCCACTTCCTGTAAAGCTCATGTATTGGGGGAATGTCCTTTTCCCTGCCGTGACGCTGCTTTGGGCAATTGCAGTTTCTTTTTTACACAGAAAAATAGGATTTTCCCCATATCTTTGCGGGCTTCTGGCTGGTGCTGTATTGACCGCTATCCCGATTTTTTCTATCGCAGAACTGGAAAAAGCCTACTTCCTTGGATTTGACGCCCCAACTCTGAATCAATATTTGCTGTTTGGGGTTGCGGATATTTTGTTTATCATTTCCGCAGTCATGTATTTATCGAATGCGGCGCTCCTATACTGGAAGGAGTCTAAAGTGTCCCGCAAATATCACAATACGAGTTTATTTCTGTTTGGACAGCTTTCCTCTAAGCTGGCTACCAATACGAAAACGATGACGATCATTTGTGTGACCCTGACTTTTTCTATCTGCTTGTTTGTCATTGCGCCAGTTTTGACAGGATGGAGTCTGGGCTATTTGGATAGTCGGGCAGTCTATGATATTCAAATTTCAAGCCGCTACAACGATGTTTATGAAGTGGAAAATCTTCCGGATACAGACTATGAGGAAATTACTGCGTTCATAGAACAAAACAATATAGAGATAAAGGACGATTTGACTTTTTCGGAATATCTTCCTCAAAAAAGCGACTTTTACCAGCGGGTAAAGTACGATTTTCCTCCCTTGGCGATTGCACTGAAGGATTATAACGCTGTTCGGAAAATGTTGGGATATGAACCTATTATTTTAAAAACGGATGAATTTGCTACCCACTGGCATAGTGCGGCAGAGGACAAGGATATTGAAAACTACATCGCTGAGCATACTTTACTGGAAACGGACGCAGGCACTCTGAAACTCAGTGAGAATGCAGTGTTTCAGGAACCTGTGGGGGAATCCATCTATAATCTATATACAGATGTGGTGTATATCATACCGGACGAGATAGCGCAAGTCTTGCTTCCGGTACAGAGCAACCGATTTGTGATGACCCAATATCCGCTTCCCTTCAAAACGGCAGAAATGCTGGAACAGCTTCTTGGGCGTTCTTATCCAGAAGATCCTGATAAAGACAATCTGGCAGGATACAGTACAACTGTCCGTACTACGGAAGTGAACCGTATAATCGCCCTTAACTTTATCCTAAAAGCGTCCTTGATCTATGGTGCAATTGTGCTGATGGTGATGTGTCTTACCGTGCTGGCTCTTCAGCAGCTCCTAGATGCAGAAAAAAACAACTACAGATTTTCGGTTCTGCGAAAAATGGGAGTGGAAGAGAAGGACCTGCATACTTTGGTTCTAAAACAGCTTGGTGTTTGGTTTGGGATGCCGATCACAGCGGCAATCGTTGTAGCAATGATTGTGATTGGCTATTTTCTTCAAAGTGTTTCTGCTGAAATCTCAGCTTATATTGGCTGCGGAGCCTTGATGCGGCAAATAGGTATCATTGTCGGGATTTTCGCTTTGCTGCTGAGCTGCTACTTTCTCAGTACATGGCTGCTGTTCCAGCGTTCGATTCGCAGCAACTCCGATAGCGTAAGGTGATGGGAGGAAGGTATGTACTGGAAGTTAGCAATTCAAAATATCCGCAGAAGCCTGCGAGATTATATCATTTACTTTGTGACACTTACCTAAGATGGAGCAGTTATCGGCACGTCTGCTGTTAACGGCCGGCATCCTGCTGCTGA
>OBJG01001347.1_pt1 | contig 19299 bp, 18 predicted proteins | sample 1517941 | NCBI WGS metagenome assembly OBJG01 (sample SAMN04571712, study PRJEB22368) | human gut metagenome | biome: human gut; material: stool | host: Homo sapiens | place: Luxembourg | collected 2012-09-21
CTACTAATTTGTTATCTTTTTTTCTTATTGTAAAAAATGTATTTGCAGTTACTAGTTTTGGTGAAATTGTTTCTCTATTTAGTTGTTTTTCAATATATTTTAACCATTCTTCATAATTATTTTTATATTCTTCTAAACTATTAAACCCTGAAAATCTTATATTAGGGTCTAAATCATTTTTTTCTACTTCATCAATTAAATTTAGTGCTTGCTTTTTATATTCAATATTTGGTACAACTAGCACCAATTCTTCATTATGTTCTCCATTGTTTATAGATTTCATTTTTCAAAACCTCCTTTAATGGTTTGACAATTATATTACAATATTTTTCTAAAAAAGACAAGCGAACATAGTAAATTTTTGCAAAGGTTAATAGAAGCTTTTCTATATGATGAAACTATTTGGTTACCACTTAATAAAATTGCAGAATTATTTGAAAAGGATAAATCAGTTATTTCAAGACATATTTCAAATATTTTTGAAGAACAAGAATTAACTGTAGATTCAACTGTTGCAAATTTTGCAACAGTTCAAACGGAAGGAAATCGTAAGGTTAATAGAAATATTGATTATTACAATTTAGATATGATAATTGCTGTTCGGATATAGGACAAATTCAAAAAAAGCAACCAAATTTAGACAATGGGCAACAGATATTTTAAAATCATATATTATAAAAGGATATAGTATAAATAAAGAAAAGTTGAAGAATCCAAACAAATTTGGTAAAGATTACTTTGATGAATTATTGGAAATCATCAAAGAAATTAGGACAAGTGAAAGAAGATTTTATCAAAAGGTAACGGATATTTTTGCAGAGTGTAGTATTGATTATAATAAAAATTCTAAAATTGCAAATGATTTTTATGCTACAATCCAGAATAAATTTCATTATGCAATAACAAATGAAACAGCTGCTGAAATTATTTATCATAGAGCTAGTAGCCAAAAAGAACACATGGGATTAACTTCTTGGAAACATTCTCCTGATGGTAAAATTTTAAAAAGTGATGTATCTACTGCAAAAAATTACCTTACTTCTAAAGAATTAGAATTTCTACAAGATATAGTCAATATGTATTTGGATATTGCAGAAAATAGGGCAAAAAGACAAATCCCTATGAAAATGAAAGATTGGGTAGAAGAATTAGATATAATGTTAAAAACAAATAGATATGACATTTTACAAAATAAAGGTAGTGTATGTGCTGAACAAGCAAAGCAATTTGCAGAAAGTGAATTTGAAAAATTTAGAATTGAACAAGATAAACAGTATATTTCTGATTTTGATAAAATTATTGATGAGTGTAAAAATCTGTACATAAAAGCATAAAAAAACGATAAAATGTTGATATACCAACGTTTTATCGTTTTTTTATTGGAGGCGCCACCCGGATTTGAACCGGGGATCAGAGTTTTGCAGACTCGTGCCTTACCACTTGGCTATAGCGCCGTCTATTTTAATTTTATGCTAACTAGCTAATAAATAAATGGAGCGGAAAACGGGGCTCAAACCCGCGACCTCTGCCTTGGCAAGGCAGCGCTCTATCAACTGAGCTATTTCCGCATATGCTTTTTTTTCAAAGCATACTTATAATAACAAAAATATTAGAAAAAGTCAATACATAGCCTAAAATTTAATTTTATTTTTCAAATAACTTGCTTTTTCTTTTTGCAAAATGCATTTAGATTTTAACTTAATGCTATTTTTCAAATACTTTTATGAAAATTTTATAGGAAAATGGCTGCTATCAATTCTTTCAAATATGTAAGAGTGTTTTTCTTTTCTATTCTTTCTAAGCATACAATGTCTACGCTTTCTATTATTTCTTCATCTTTTTTTATTAATATATTTCCTATTTTACTTTGCTTTTCTAATGGAGCTTCATATTCATATATTGCGTTTATTTCCACTTGTATGTTATTTTCTTCGCCTATTTTTACTGGAATTTCCTTTTTGGTAATTTCTTTTAATTCAAGGTTTACATCACTTTTTTCTCCTTTACTAATATATATGCGCTTACCATTTATTTGTTTCCATTTTTCAAATTCTATTTTTACTTTTTCTTCTATATTAACTCTTGTATAATTTTTAAAGGCATATTCTATCAATTTTATACTATCTGATGTTCTATATTTTTTTGCGTCACACCCTAGTACTACTGTTATTATTTGATTGCCATTTCTTGTACATGATGTTACTAAACATCTGCCTGCATTGTTTGTAAATCCTGTTTTTACGCCATTTACGCCATTTAGCGTTCCTAATAATTCATTTGTATTATATATATTCCTTGCCACTCCATTTATGCTTATTGTTGTATTTTTTGTGTTTACTATTTTACTAAACTTTTCATTTTGCATTGCATAGTCTGTTAATACAGCAAGCTCATATGCTGTTGTGTAATGTTCGATATTATCTAACCCATGTGGTGTAACAAAATGTGTATTTTTAAGACCTATTTCAATTGCTTTTTTATTCATAAGCTTTGCAAATCCTTCTATACTTCCTCCTACATATTCTGCCAATGCTACTGCTGCATCATTTCCAGACCTTAGCATTAAACCATACAACAAATCCAACACACTTATTTTATCATTTGTATTAATCTTTAGTCTTGAACCTCCTGTGTTTGCTGCTTTTTTTGAAATAGTAACCACATCTGATAAATTTCCTTTTTCTAACACTACTATTGCTGTCATTATTTTGGTTGTAGATGCCATCGCTTTTTTTTCATTTTCATTTTTCCCCCATATTATTTCTTTTGTTTTTCTATCATATATAACCGCTGCTCTTGCATTAAGTACAGGTTCTTTTTGCTCCTCTGCTATTGTTTCTACTGAAATTTCTTTTACTTCATTTTCTAGCAGCTCTTCTTCATCTGCATCGTCTGCAAACACGTATACAGTGCAATTTGCTAATATTAATATAATTATTGTACATATGTATATTATTCTTTTTTTCAATTTAAAATCACCTTTTAAATTATATTTAATAGGTGACTTTTTTATTCTTATTATCTTCTATCTCTTGAATTATTCATTTCTTCTTCTAAATCCTCTGTTACCATCTCTACTATTTCTTTTGTTTCTTTTTCTGGATTTTCTTTTCTTTTTTCTTCAAATAGTTTTTGAGCTTTTTCACCATTTGGTTCTCCACCTTTATAGTAGCCCCATTTTACCGCTAATTTTGAATAATCTATGTTATCATGTACATGTGATTTTGTATTTTTTTCGCCATCTATATCGTCTATTTTTAAATCTCCATCTTCTGCTTTTCCGTTTTTCTCATGTTTTGCTGCTTCTTGGTATCCTTCTTCTACGCTGCGATATCCGTCCCCAAATTCTTCTGCTAAATCTCTTTCATCTTTTTTTATTTCCCACACGTTGTTGGTTTCTAACTGCCTATCTAAGTCTTTATTTCCTTCTACTCCTTTTCCTCCTATGGTTTTTCGTGGTGAATGATATACTTGTAGCTCACCATATTCTCCATTTTTTACAGAAATAGTTCCTTCTCCAAGCTTATACCTAGACTTTACATCATCTTTTTGTACTTCGCCTTTTTGGCTTACTTGGTAATTTTGCTTATTTGAATTTATTCCTGCTGTATTATCTTGCTCTAACTCCAATGGCACTGCTTTTCCGTCATTTGTAATTGCTACAAAGGAATATCTTGTTCCACTTGTTTTTCCCTTTTGGCCGTCTAAGCCTACTAAATTTTCTTTATCTTTAGATTCTATTACTCCAATTTTAGTGAATTTAGCAGCTTTCATTTCTGGAAATTTGCCTGATTTTTCAATAAGTTGCCCTAAGGTTTTCATGTCTGTTGCTTTGTCTTTTGTGTCCATTTCCTGTTTTATATTTACATCTTTTATTGAACTTTCTTTTTTGCCTAATACATTTCTTTGCTTTTGAAGCTCATCTATTGTTTTTTCATCCTTTACTTTTTGTTTTAAATCTAATGTAACAATTTTAGTAATTTCATTTATCTTTTCAATTCCTAAGGCTTTTTCAATTAATCCTTTTTGTTTTTCTTGCTCTTGTGCTAAAGAGATTTCTTTTTTGTTTAAATCTGCTGATTGCACTATGTCTTTTATTTGTCCTGAAAGCTGATTTTCTATGGTGTTTTCTTTAAAAATTATGTTATTGCCCATCATTTTATTTACAATGGTACATATTTCAACTGTATCTAAATATATTTTTGAAATTTCTCCTTCATCTACTCTATACAATCCTAATATTTTCCCTTTAATTTTTAGCCTTTGTATTAAATATATATCTTTAATGGTTGAATATTCTTCGCTATTTCTTAGGTTATTGTTTATTTTGAACATGGTATTTACAAATTTGCGATTACTTAAAATAAAACCTACTAATACACTTTCTTTTTTATCTGTAATAATACATTTTTCTTGGTTACCTAATAGCTCTTCTTCTTCATAATCCCCTTCGTCTTTTATATATACAAGTTGGTTTTGATTTTCTAAAAGTGTGCCTACAAACCAATTATCTATTTTTTTTATTATTTTTACCACTACTACTTTTCCTATTAATTCTTCCATAGCTTTTAGCCAAGTTTTACCTATGACTTAGCTTTCCTCCCCTTTTTTTCTTTTTTAGTATTATATCATATGGGAAAATCTGAAATCAAGAATTACAGCTATATGCCATCAAAAAAGTAATTGCATCCCAAAGTAATAAATTTCTATTTGAGTGAATTGTTTCATGTATAGTTGTAATAAATAAATCTTGATTGGCTCTTTTTATTTTATAACTTCTATTAATTAAAATCAATCCTTTCTGATTTAATATTTCTTTTGTTCTTTCATCATATTTTGATTCTTGTAAAATATTTTCTAATCTCTTTGAAGTAGGTGAAACAAATTCTCCTAAACTATTAAAAACGGGATTTCCCCATGCAATTGGACAATTACAAGTATCAACATAAGCTTCTCCGTCTAGGCCAATTTCATCCACAAAATTTGCTAACATCTTCTTTGCTTTTTCTCTTATTTCTTTTAAATCCATAATTACTTTCCTCCATTAATTTAATATCATATACTTCTAATAAATTGTAGGCTGACGAGTAGTTTTGCATATCTTGTAAAAGAAAATACAGCAAATTTATAATAAATATGCTGTATTTTCTTTTACTTATAAAAATATTAACAAAACTTTTTGTACAATGCCTTTAATAAAGACTATTAATGCAACTGAATAACACAATATGCATGCTAACGGGTAAGAAAATACAAATAGTAATACTAAAGTAAATATTCTATCCATATCTTTTTCAATTGATATTTTTATTGTTAAAGCTAAAATTATAGCTATAAGAATAAAAATAATTTTACACCAAAACTTATTTACTGTAACATTTCTTGAATACTTTATTCCTGCTATAAGTCCTATTTCTGCTCCAACAATTATATAACCTATCCGTATAAGCAAATTTTTCATAAAGTTCTCCTCCTTATTCATATTGTTGCTTCTAAAAATTTCTATTTTTATTTTACTATATTATCCAATATTAGTCAATTATTTGAAAACTTAGTTCAAAATCTGTACCTTCTTTTAATTCCATAACTATATTCATTTTTATTATCTTATCGGATCTATTTTCCATATTAGCAATTTCTACAGTATATGTGTACACTCCTGAAATTTTGTCTGAATAACTAAGCAATGTTACACTATTATAACTATACAAATTAGATTTTATAAACTTTTCAAAGTCTGATTGTGTTTTAAAAGCATTGTTTTTATAATTTTCTCCTAGCAACTTATATGCTGCATTATAATCCTTACAATTTATCATTTGGAAGATTTTGCTAATGTTCATACTTACTTTTTCTTCATTAGTTGCTTTATTATATTTTTCTGCATATTCGTTATCTAAGGTAGTGTATGAATCTAATAAAATTGTATATTCTCCTACATTTTTTTCATCAAAAATATAATAATTGTTAAATTGATCTTTACAAATGTATTTTGTTTCATCTTCATTTTCTACCATATTATATTGGTTCAAATTACATTTAACTAACTCTGAAAAATTAGAATTAATATACTTTTCATATTCATTTAATGTTGCAAACCTTTTTTGTTTATATTCTTCTGATAATTTGCTATATATTCCCTTTGTGTTATATTGTAAATTTTCTTTATATACTTTAAAGTAATAATTTGATATATACTCATCATCATATGCATTACTTGTATATCCGTTACCTTCATTTTGCTCTACTGTTATTCCTTTTAATTCTGTTAAGTCTAAGGTTCCTAATTTATCTTCTTCGTACCCTTTGTCTTTCATATAATCATATGGTAAAACACTAAATGTTAAATTCTGAGTATTACGCGTAATTACAAATCCATATTCCTCTGTTTTTTTACTATCTTTGTCAACTAAGTTCCCATACACAAAATATACAGCAACTTCTTCTTCACTATCTAATACATACATGCTTTCAACATTAAAATATAAGTTTTTATAATACTTTGAAAATTTGCTATCTAAGTTCTCTATTGTTAAATTATATTGTTTTTTATACTTACTGTCTAATAAATCATAAAAATTTTCTTTATATATTTCTATGGTTTCTTTTACTTCATTTCTATTTTCATCATAATTGGCTGTATTTAAACTGTTTAAAGTATTTATATATTTTTCAACACATGTAATAGTGTCAAAATATTCATATTTAGAAGTAACTTTTTCTATGTTACTTCTAAAATGTATATCTTCCCCTGAATAATAAATTTCGTCATCTATACTATTTAAATTTTCTTTTTTTTCTAATTTTTTTAAAAGTACCAAAATTATTATTAAAATAATAATTATTATTACTACAAGTAACATTAAATATTTTATCTTTTTTTCCATTTTTCCTCTTTTCTTATTATATACTCTGTGAATTAGTAGCGTATCCCCAACCTAAGAAGCCAAATTTCTTTCCATAAGATTGGTCAATTTTTTGTTTTACTATTGTGCTTCCACCTGCTTCTACTACATAACCATTTCCTACATACAATGCGACATGTCCATATTTTATGTTGCTTCCTTTAGAGACTATGCATGCTCCTATTGGTATTTTTGTATAATCTACTTGCCCTGATGAATTATATGTAATTGCATTAGGATGAGGTATATCTATTGCATTTCCATTTATATATCCTAATCCTGCTGCATTATATGCTGATTTAACAAATGCTGCACAATAACTTTTAGATAGATAATCTCTTCCTCTTGTACTATTATAAAAACTACTCTTTCCAATATGTGCTTCTGCCCATTGAACCATTTTTTCTTGAGAGTTTCCTGTCAATTCTATTTCTTTATTTTCAGCGTCCCCTGAAACTCCAAATATAGTAGTAATATAATTCTTTACTCTTGAAGCCCAAGAACTATCTGATGCATACCTAGCTCCTACGCCTTCTATAGTAGCTGGGTCATATCCTTTACTTTGTATCCAAAGGTACCAACTTCCTAATGGTGATACATAATTGTTGGCAATTCCCTTACAAACTGCCTCTATTCCTTTTGAAGCATCTCCCTCAAAAGATAGTGCTGATTGGAATGGTGTTGAATCATATGCTCCCCATCCCCAGAAATTTCCTTTTCTAAATGAAATATTCGAAGTTCCATACTGGCTTTCATGAATTCCTATACAAAATATAAACATAGGATCTAATCCATATGAAGTTGCTATGTCAAAGTAATTTTCTGCATTTGCCACGAAATGTTTTTGATAATACTCTCTATATGTTCTTTCTCCATTACCTGTTCCATTTGGCGGAGTATATTTTTTTACCAACTGTATAAATTGCTCTTTTGTATAATTATGCTGCCACAATGCACTCCATGCACCATCTACAAAAACAAATTCATCTGGCTCATATATTTCAAATTCTTCTGTACTTTTTTTAGCTTTTACTTTTCCTTCATATACATTCATCAAATATCTCATAGTATCTTCTAAATCTACTGTTTTAGAAGTTGAACCTAAAAGTTCATATAACATTTCTTTAGCACTAAGTATGTTATCTTCTGGTGATATCTTTTCATTTGTTTCTATTTCTTTGTATTGTACTAGCTTTGAATTATTTCTTAAGTTTTCTAAATCAAACTCTCCTGTTTTAGGATTAATTTTTAATAATGATAAAAATTTTTCTGGTGATTCAGCTACTTCAGAGCTAGATTTTGTATATTTATTTGATGTTATTTTTGTTGATGTAACAGTTTTCTTATTTGTTCTCTTTTCTTTTACTTCCCCTCTATCTTCCGTTACAATAGAATTTTTTGGTAAGCTGTAATTTAAAGAACTTATTAATCCATGATAATCTGATACTTCTGAGAAACCTGAATCATCTGGTTCTTCAGATATAATATCTTCAATTTCTGGATTTTCTACAATATTTGTATATTCTGAATTATAGTCTGCAATCCATGTCTTTGCTTGTGTAACACATAATTTTATATCATTGTTCTTTAAGGTATTTATTGTTGTTTTATATGGGTCTACATTAAATTTTGTTTCTCCTTCTATTGGATATGGACTATATTCTACTGCTAAAGACTCTATTCCCTCTCTATAGCTTTGCAACCATTTACTTGCATCAAAGGTTCGGTCTTCTGCTTGTGAAGCACTTAAAGTAAAATATTTTATATATCTTTTTACTTGAAATTCTACATCAAAACTATATACCTCTGTTGTTACATTTGTAGTTATATTATCTTGCATGTCTATCACTATTTTAGAGTCAATGGCAAGTTCTGCTACTTCTTTAGAAAATTCTTCGTTTCTAGATGTCATTAATATTGCCATACAGAATTCAAATGGCATTGTATATTTTTGAATAACACTTTGATAATTGATTTCAGTTACTTCAATATCTGAATTATATTCTTTATAATCTTCGTTATTTTCTGCTTTTGCATATTCGCTATATATTATTTGCTTTTCTTCTGCTACCATATTTACTACTATTAAGTCGTCGTCATTATTTAATGTAAACTTGTCCTCTAAATTTGTATAGGCCTTTTCTATTTCATCTTTTTCAAAATAAATTTGTTCTTGCGTTTGGTTTTCATCTAACTTAATACCTAGTTTAGCAAGCTCTAATGCAAACTTATCATATTCAGTATATTCTAGAACTTTTGTAGTTCCATCTAAACATTTTCTATGAAATTGTATGCAACCTTGCAACTCTCCTTCTGGTACTGCCGTTCCTATTTTATCTCTTTCCCTTAAATCTGGATAAGTTGTAACTATTTCTGCTTCCATAAATTTTTCCAATGTACTTAAATCGTCTGATAAACCTACTTGTGCTTTACTTATCCCTCCATTTTTATACCAATTGTTTAATCTTTCTTCTAGTTCAGTCTTATTTATTACATATTTTCTATCTTTCTTCTCTGTTATTCTTATTATGTTTCCTGAACCATCATCAGTAACTGATTTTGCAATATCAGATGTACTTTGATGAATTGACTTACTTATTCCATAATATAATATTGGTAAAAGATATACTATTATACATATTACAATTATGATTAATATTCCCTTTATCCCCAAAAACTTTATTAACTGCTTTAATGCTAGTTTTGCTAATTTTTTTGCTGTTTCTTTTGCTTTTCTAGCTGTATCTTTAATTGTTTTTTTAGCCTTTTTTTCTATATTATCTACTGGATTTAAGTTGTCCATTTCAGCACCACCATTCTAATTACAAATTTACTTTAAATGACATTCTATCTGTATATTCACTTTTTTTACTCTTTTCCTTGTATACATCATAATCTAAAATAATATCTTCAAATATTAAGCTATTTATTGTTCTATTTAAATTATATTCTTTAGTATATTTTATAGATACTGTTTGAATTGCCTTTGGTTTTATACATAAATTTTCTAATAAAACTTCATGAGATACAGCATAATATTCAATACTATCTTTATCTTTTATGTACATTGTTTTTGTTTTTTCTTTACTATCTAATAAAATTGTTTTATAAGTTAAATTTGTTATTTCTAAATCATAAATTTCATATTCTTTATATATTTTTCTATTTTTCACTTTAATTTCCAAGTATTCATTTGAAGTAGTTTTTTCTTTTTTCTCGCTTTGTATATAGCCACCTATATTTAATTTAGTTACCCCATCTTCTTTTTGAACAGTAAAATAATCTTCTATATTTTTCATACTAGTTAACACATCTTCATATAAATGTATTCTATAAGTATTTTTTTTGTATTTTTCTTTACTATACAATTTTGTTGTTGAAAAATATTTAGTCCAATAACTTTTTTTAAATTCCTCTAAAGACTTGTATAATTCTTCTTTACAATCGCTTGTTAATAAATTGTATGCCTCTTCTACCTTTTCTGCGTTACATAAGCGAATAAATTGGTCTATTACAAGTTCTTCTTGTTCCTGCACTTCACTATCAGAAATTAATACATTTATCCTTAAATTGTTTTTATAATCATTTTCATTTATGTTATTAGTAAAAGTTTGATTTTTATTTTTATTTCTTACTATAGCATTCATAGCTTGAATCGCTATTATTAAAACAATAATAGCGATAATTACAAGCCATATAAACTTTCTATTTTGGTTATAATATCTTAAAAAGTTCATTCTATACCTCTAACTTATATTACATAAGTCCTCTTATTTTTCTTATCATATCTGCTTGATTTTCAATTTGTGGTTGTTGAACACCTTTTGCTTGTAAACGTTTTTCTATTGTTTCAACATCTTTCTCATTTGAAACTTGTGTTGCAAGTTTAGCAGAAATAATTCTTTTTCTGTCATCCCAATTATTACTTACATTTCTAGATTTTACTTTCATAGCTTTTATAATAGTTTCATTGTCTGTTACTCCATGTTTTCTATATTCAAGAGCTTTTTCCATTGCTACCTTATAAGCTTCAACATTGTTTATCTTATTTCTTCCAAATGCTTCTTCATATTGTCTTTGGATTGCCTTATCCTTCATAAATTCTCTATCTAATCGACTATTTACAAATTGTTTATATTGTTCTTTACTATATGCTCCTTTTTGATATGTATCTTGTATTTCTGTAGCTTTTCTATACATATTAGAAGGCATTCTTGTTACTGCACTTGCAGCTTTTCCAGCTCTATCGGCTATGTTTCCTCCTATTCCTGAACCTATAGCTGCTGCAGTACCTCCATATGTTAATACATTTTTATAGTCATTAGATGCTAATCCTGCCGCTATACCTATTGTTCCTAATGTAGCTGCTCCATATGCTTTTGCTGTAAATCTTATAGCTCCCATAGCTGCTTTTGCAACTCCTTTTCCTACTTGTGGTGCTGCACTTCTTGCTACTGCTTTTATTCCATCCCATCTCTTTGGTCCTGTAATTGCTCTTTCTTCAGGCTCTGGTTCTGATTCAGGCTCTGGCTCTGGTTCTGGTGGAGTTTCCGGTAAGAAATCTAGTCCACCATATAGTTCAGGATGCATATACATATAATTTGGATCTTCTTCTGCCATTTCCTCTGGTGATAACTGATCTTCTGGTTCTCCATAGTTTGGTTGTTCATATGGATTATCATTTTCATTATTACCTTCAAATGGTTGATTATTATCTTGGAAGTTATCATCTTGTTCATTATGCTCTTCATTTCCAGCATTTAATCCTTCTCTAATAAAGTCATCTTCTCCATCTGGATTATCAGCTGTTCTTTCTGCCATTCTAATTCTATTGTTTCCATCAGCTGCACCAAGTGCTGCTCCTGCTGCACCTTTTGCACCTTTAGTTACTGCCTTTTTAGCACTTCCACCTAATTTGCTAATAGCATTCATAACAGCTGCACCTCCAAGTGCTCCTCCTGCAATAGAAGACGCTGTAGATGATTTTTCAAATCCAAAGAAATTACGCAATATCTTTTCTGCTGGTAGCATAAATCCTAATACAACAAGTGGATAAATTAAATAATCTGTAGCTAAATCCATTGCTGAACCTAATAGAATACTATATAATATTAGGTGTAAAGGTTGAAGTAATAAATTGAATATATACTCTTTTAGCCACTTATTAAATGCTTGTGCCTGTCCATCATTCATTTTATCTATTGGGTATGTTAATGCCACAAGTGGTGCAATTACTGTTAAAAATATTATATATATTAACCTTTTTATGTACATAAGCAAGAACATAACCGTATATATAACCAACATTGCATATATAATAGTATATGCCATTTGACTTCTTCCACCTACAGCAACTGCTGCTTCACTATTATCTATTTCTGATGAATCTCCATATTTTAAACTTAATTGTGCTTTAAATCTTGCAAGTCCTAATAAATCTAAAATTATATTTCCATTTTCATCTGTCATTCCTTCTAATATTTTTTCTTCATCACTACCGTCTTTTAGATTATATTTTGTTTTTAAATCAGCTACTGTAACTGGTAATACTACTGTTTGGTTGTTTTGATTTATAGCTTCGGTTAAAGACTCTACCATAGTAATTGAAAAACTCATAATATAATGAATAAAAAACAATATACAAAGTGCTACTAACCAGTCTGTAAACATTTGCTTATATTTTGCTTTATCTGCTGCCGCACTTGATAGTATAATTCTTATTCCCACATATACTAATATAGATAACAAACCTACAATTGCTAAATTTCTAAGTGCAACATACCAACTTGCTATGGTTTCATGTAATGCTGAAGCTGGAGTTACTATTGTACCTCCATCTACTTTGTTTCCATTTTCATCTGTAGAATCATCTTTTTTATATTCGTTTGGATTAATAACATTAACATCTAATAAAGGTACTTTATTAGCAAATATTTTTTCAGGTGATACTAAAAAAATTGGTATATCAATTTTCTCTGGAAAGTATTCTTTAACAATTTCCTCTCCTGTTGTAGCATTATCATTAACTAAAGTTGCCATTACTGTCTTCCCAACTTCTATAAATGGCCTCAAAGCAGCGTTAGTTGTTGGAAAATACTCTATATATGTAAGTAGTGCCCTCGTTGCTTTATACCATAACGGCCATGTTGAAGTACTTAAGGTAATAATTGGATCAACCTCTTCTCCAAATGCACAAGTATTTACTAGCCACATTACTGTATCACTTAAACCTGTTACTAAATATTGAATTGGTACGAATAGTACTCCACCTACTCCCATTTCATCGTCTTTTGCTAAAACAAAATTCGGCATTATAAAATTAAAAAGTAGCAAAGCAGTTAGTAATGATATTATTGTCTTTTGTAGTAAGCCTTTTTCAGTAAATTTTTTCATACTAAATATTTCCTCCTAGTATTCTACTTTTATTTTTGTATACATATCATTTATGTATTTTTCTTTGGTTCTATTTTCAGTACTCCTCTTTCTTTTTGTTCATTTGAACCAACTTATTGATATTTGTTTCCACAAACTCAAATTCTTTGGCAGTTGGTTTTATTTGAATAATTGCTGTATCTGCTCCTACTTTTAGAAGACCTTCTCCCTTAAAACATGTTACTAAGAAATTTGCCTCTCCAGAGCTTAATTTAAATACTTCTTTTAAATATTGTATTTCAGATTTATCTTGTGCTAGGAATAATTTTGTATCAGATGAAGTTAAAACTGCTTGTGCTTCTGGTTTTTCATAGAAATCTTGGAATCTTTGAGAGATAATTGCCAAAGATACGTTTCTTTTTCTAGCACGACGTGCCATTGTGTTTAAAAAGTCTACGGCTTCTGGGTATGGAAGTAACATCCAGGCTTCGTCAACTAGTACTCTTTTTTTAGAAGCTTTTGTTCTATCTTCACTATTTTTCTTAACATATTTTTCCCAAATCCAAGAAAGTAAAATTTGTTGTGCCAAAGGTCTTGCAAATCTTTCTTCTAGTTGAGAAATGTCTAAGTTTATAAATAATGTTCCATCTAATAAATCAAAAGTAGATTGTCCATCGAAATATGCCATTTGTCCGTTATATTCACGAATGTATTGTTTCATAACTTTAATTAAATAGCTATAATGGAATTGATAGTCTACATTTTTATTTTCTTCTGCTTTTCTTAATATTCTTTTGTACCATGAACCTATAGTTGGCATTTTCTTCTTTTGTTTTCCAAGTGCATCTCCTGTAATAATTGCATTTGATTCATATAAACTTGAAGGGTCACTTGTAATGTGACATGCTGCATATTCTTCTGCTACTGATTCTGATATAATTTGTTTTGTAAGCTCGTTTACTTCTGTACTTCTTGTACTACCTCTTGCCATTGTAAGTAACGCTTGTGTAACGTCTTCTACTTTGCTTTCTACGTTTACTACACTTCTTGATTTTCCTGTTATTTCATCTCTTATTATTTCTGGTTCTATATCAAATAAGTTAATAACTGTTTTCGAGGTTGGGCTTATAACTACGTTTATTCCTCCTAAGCTTTCGGCTACTATTGAATATTCTCCTTCGGCATCTAGTGCTAAACTTTGTATTCCCATTAATACCGCACTACGTGAAATTAAAGTTTTCATTGTTACAGATTTACCAGCACCAGACTTAGCAAATATAACCATATTGTAGTTTGCTAGTGATGAATGAAAGTTATCAAATAGTATTGGCACACCAGTTTGTTTATTAAAGCCAAGTGGTATTCCCGTAGGATGTCCAACTTCTGAGGTTGTAAATGGGAATACTGTTCCCATTGAACGTCTATCAAATGTATGCGTCTTTTTTACTTTGTCTTGCATTAATGGTAAGTTACTTTGAAAAGCTTCTTCTTGCATTCCCCAAGCACTTTTTATACCTACTAATGATTTTGACATTTCAGATGCTAATAATTTTGTATATCTATCTAGGTCTTCTAGGCTATATGCAAATAGTGTAGATACTACGGATGCTTCAAATAGCTTGTTGTAACCTGCTGCAATTTCATCTCTTAGTTGTTCTGCTTCCCATCTTTTTTGCCCTAATGTACTTTCTCTGTTTATGTTTCCTCTATCTGCTGCTACAATTCTTTCTGTTTCTAGTTCGTTAATAGTTCTATTTAATTCATTTTGTGACCTAGATTCTGCAATTGGATTTATGTATATAGAAGTGTTTATATCTCCGAATAAGTACATATCTCTAAATAATTCTGGGAAGGTTGCCATTCTTGGAAGTGTAGATACAAAGAAACTTCTTGCATATCTTGTAACATTTGAAATTATTTCTAAATGGTCTATGTTACTTGCGTCTATTCCTGAAGGAGCAATTAATTCTTTTATTGTTTTCTTTTTTAATATTTGGTATTCATCTGGATTTGTATAGTCATTGTTAAGCTGTTTTTGTCTTTCTTGTTCTTTTTGTTTTTGGTTTTTCCACATTTTCTTTTGTTCCTCCTTCTTCTTTTTCCTTTTCTATTTTGTCTATTGCATCTTCTGCAATATCTGCACCAAGTATTTGAGTATTTTCTTCAATTATTAATTTTGCAAGTTCATCTATTAAATCTCTTTTGTTTTCTTGTTTTTCTTGTAATGCTTTTTGTTTATCTGACCTTGCTTCTGTAACTTTTTTCTTAGCTTTTTCTATTGCTTCTTCTTCTATTTCTTTATCTAGTGCTTTCATTTGTTTTTCTACTACATCTTGTGCTGTTGTATATAGTTCGTCATAGCCTGCTTTTAAGGCTTTATCTAATCCATATACTTCTGCCTCATCTCTGTTGTATGCAACATATAGTAGTTCAACTAATTCATTGGAGTTCATTACTTTTGCATTTATTCCACAAACGCCTAAAGTTCTTACTACAGATTGCGCTCTTGTGTATAATTCTGAAAATGCCATATTTCTTTGTTCTTCTTTATCAAAATTGTTATCTCCAAGTTCTTCTACAAAGTATGGAATTACTACATAATATTTTTTGTTTAATACGTTTTTGTTTAAACTCATTTTTTCTGTGTTGTATATAATATCTTTTCCATATTCATAAAGGTTTCTTTGTTTTGTAAGTTCAAAATATACTTTATTTAATTGTTCTTGTGTATATGCCTCTGAACGAACCATTTGGTTATATTGCATTTCTTGTTTTTCTAAAGCATATTGAATTTCTTTTACTTTTGCTTTATACGTTTGAATACTGCTATCTAAGTTTATTGTTCTTGTTTGTGTGTATATTTGTACTGGATGACGTAAGGTATTTAAAAATTGTATAAATCCTTCTTCTACTGAATTTTTTTCTACCTCTGACATTAGGTCATAGTTTATACCTTGGCACTCTACTACCATAATGTAACGCATTCCATCTTTTTGAGAAATCATATTATCTACAACAGTATCAAATTCCATAAAATCCATTATTGATTCTGTTCTATAGTCTTTGTATTTTCTCGTTTTTGTTTTTCCATCTTTAATGGTTATTTGCTCTTTGGTTTCTTTCTTCCTCATTTTTGAGTTTAAATATATAAATGCTAATACCAATAAGAGCATAAACATTATTCCTAAAACTACTGCTAATATTACTGTTAGTAACTTGATACTATCCATTCTTTTCTTCCTCCTTTGTATATAGGTATATTCTATTTCCTCTTTTCTTAAATTTAATAGCTCGTTTTATAATGTCATCTATATTTTCTCCACCAACTTTTTTGGTAAATTTAAGTGAGTTTATTTCTGGAAATTTGAAGGTTCCTATTATAAAACCTATTAATGCAAAAAATGCCAGTATTCCTATTCCAACAATATTTAGTTTAAATGCAGCAAATATAAAATAAAAGGGTAATCCTACTATAGCTCCTATTGCAGAACAAATCATACTTTTGGTTGAAAATATAAATAAAATTCTTCCTTCCCCTTTAACATTTCTAGGTATATTATAAGTTCCCATATAGATTTATTTCCTTTCTTTTGTTTAAAATCTAGTTATACTCATATATATTATAACAGAAAGTCTTACAAAATGTAACAAAAAAGCAAAAAAAAATGCACTTTTGTGCATTTTTAATATTTTTGTAATATATCTGTTATGTTTTCGTAAAATTATTCACAAAAAAACTAGCTTAAAGCTAGCTTTTTATTATTTATTATTTTGTTGCATTAAATCCATTTGCTATGTTGTATACTACATTAACTATTGTAGTTGAAGCAAATATTAATATAGCACCTACAAGATATGGTATCATTGTTTTCTTGTATTCTGCTTTCTCTTCTGCACTACCCATCATATATTTTATACCTAATATTAATAGTACTACAACTGCTACAACTATACCTACTGTTTGCATAATAGTAACTATTGTTGCACCTAAATTAACTACTTTTGATGTATCTGCACTTGAGTTACCTTGTGCAATTTGATCTATTTTTCCTGGTATGTCTGTAGCTAATACTATGTTGCTTATAGCTAATAATACAGTTAATACTATTAATGCTATAGAAAGTACTTTCACTTCTTTTTTCATATGATTTTCTCCTCCTCTTTTACATTGATAATTAAATTATAATATATATTTTTTTATTTTTCAACCATTTTTTACTTATTTCTCTATTTTTTACATACTTTGTAATATATCTACTACTACTTTCCATATTGTAAATGCTCCAAAAACAATTATGCATCCTATTATATATGGAATAACCATTGTTTTTATTTCTGCTTTTTCCTCTATTCCACCCATTATAAATTTTATTCCTAGTATCATCCCTACTATTAATGCTATTAGTATTCCTGTGACTAATAAAATATTATATAAAGTACTTGACATTTCTCGCAAATTTTTCTGACTAATTTTGCTTTCTGCATCTTCTTTACCATCTTCTATAAAGCCTTTTCCTTCTCCTATAATTTCTCCTACAGTATGTGCATAGATTGGTCTTGCTATTGTTGATATACTTAATAATATTAATAGTATAACTAATATTATTTTTATTTTTTTCATTTTATTCATCACCTCTTTGTTTTAGACTGCTTTTATTGATGTAACAATACTATATATAATTGAAACTATTTTTGGTATACAAAATATAAATATACATCCGACTAAATATGGAATCATTGTTTTTTTGTATTCTGCTTTTTGCTCTATGCTTCCCATCATATATTTTATACCTAGTATCATAATTCCTGCAACTGCTATAACAGTACCAACTGTTGATAATACATTTACTATTGTACCTCCCATTTCAAAAGCTGTTTTGTAGTCATCTGACCTCAATCCATTTGGTCTATAATTTCCTGTAATTAGTGTTCCTTCATGTTTAGTTGTATCTCCCTCAAACGCTCCTTCTTCTTGTCCTGCTAGTACCACATTTTGCATGCTTCCTAATAGAAAAATAATAAGTAAAATTATTTGCACTATTTTCACTATATTTATTTTTTTCATATGTTGTTTCCTCCATTTTTATTCTCTATTTTCATTATAGCCTATTTGTTTTCATTTTTCAACTTTTTTCCAAAATAAAAGAGCTTTACTACATTTTTACATGTAATAAAGCTTTCTATTCAATCTGCTAATACACAACTTTCTTTCATTTGTACTTCCTGATTTTTTCGGTAGTATTTAGCTATTAATTCATCTAACTCTATGCTAAGCTTATATGTTATGCTATAATCATCTCCTGCGACTATGCTTTCGTTTAGTTTGTTTCTTAATTTACAAATTTCATCGTTTAACATATAACCCCTCCTCTTTTATTACTTTTTTCTTTTGCGTTAATTATAAACTACCATATTTTTACATTTTAGTCAAGTGGAACTTGCTATTTTTTAGGCTTTTTATCGTTTTTTCGTATGTCCATTTTTTATGTTTTTTACTCTTTTTCGGCAAAATTGGCTATTTTGCTTTAATAACTGACAAAATGCATTTTTTCTCATCAAAAACTTTTTGTAGAATTTGCTTTGTATATTTTGCAGTTACTGTTGAATATTGCTCTATATAATCGAAAGTTTGCACTCCTTTAAAGTAGTCTGATAATATCATTCTTGCAATATCTCCCACATCATTGTATTCTGCGACATAATCTCCGTAAACCTTCTTTTTTATTCTATTAAATTGCTCTTCGTCAAAATTTTCTTTTTGTCTTTTTATTTCTTTTAATAGCTCTTCTTGTATTTTTTTTGGTTCTTTTGATTGGCTTGATATTAGTACATGTGCGTAATCGTTTGAAAATTCGTAGTCTATATCTGGTGCGCTCATTAATAGCCCTTCATTATATAGTTTTTGGTATAATGGTGAGCTTTTCCCTATTAACATGTTTAGCAATATTTCTACTGCTATATGTTTTTGAACTTTGTTGGTTTCTTCTATTTCGTCTTTAAAGCCTATCATAAATATTGGCTT
>OBJG01001362.1_pt1 | contig 19194 bp, 18 predicted proteins | sample 1517941 | NCBI WGS metagenome assembly OBJG01 (sample SAMN04571712, study PRJEB22368) | human gut metagenome | biome: human gut; material: stool | host: Homo sapiens | place: Luxembourg | collected 2012-09-21
GAACAGCGGCTTATAGCCGCAGAACAAACCACCGGCTAAGCCGGTGGTCATGATTTTAGGGGGGAGATTGTGGTCTGCGAGACGAAATTTATCAACTAGGTCAAGGTGCAAGTCCTAGTTGTGTGGTTTAAAAAGAGAAATCGTTGCTCAGACCAAAGGGAAAGTCCTAGTTGTGTGGTCTGCAACGAGAAAATCGCCGCTTGAACCAAAGGGAAAGTCATTGTTATATGGTTTAAAAAGAGAAATCGTTGTCTGGATCAAAAGGAAAGTCCTAGTTGTGTGGTCTGAGGCGAGAAAACGCCACCCAGACCAAAGCCACTATCTATCTCCGACCGTTCGTCGCAAAAAACGACCGTTCGTCGCAAATGAGTTGTAATAATATGCAAATGAATGATATCATGAATAAAAATTCAAAACAAAGGAGATTGATTTATGAAAGTTTTAAGTTTGTTTATAAAGGAAAAGAATATTTCTTATTAACTGGAAAAACGTATAAACTTACTGCTGATGAATTAAAGAAAGCAAAACAAACTGCTAAAAAACAGAATAAAAAATTAAGTCAGGTTATTCCATATTTTTGTACACAAATTGCATGCATAAAATATAATGCCGGAAAGAAAACAGATGTAAAGAATTGTGGAAGATTGGTTGGAGTTACGTATTCTAATAAAAAGCGAGCTAAATTTGGCAGACTGAATCGGGTAGATATAGGTTTAAAAGATGATAGCCGGATTGTTATCTGGAAACGAAGAAAATCTGATTCGGCAGTCCAGGTATCTACATTTGCGTTTGATAATAAGATTAAACAAAAATTAGTGGAAAAGAAAAAGGTATCTTTTACAAATAAAAAGCTACTTCAGTTTAAAACGTGTTTTACGATGAAAAAAAATAGCAGTGGGAAAAAAGTTAAGATTAAAAGACAATATATATGCGTTATTGACAAATAGGAGGTTGAAATCATGCGAAAGTTAATGTTATTTGTAATGTTTTTTATATTGTTTTGCATTCCTGCAAAAGAATCCTATGCAAAGCCAGATGTGACGAGCGGTAAATGCGGAGAAGACGTTTACTGGAATTATGATGAAGATACGTTTACGTTAACGATATCTGGAAAGGGAAAAATAACTTCCAATCCATGGCGTAGGTATTTTGATGAAGGGCAGATTGGGGTGAATCTGGTAATAGAAAAAGGGATTACTTCAATCGGTAAAAACATATTTGTGTTTGAGTGGTTTGGAAATGTAAGTATAGGTTCTGATGTGGTTGAAATTGAACAATCCGCATTTAGTGATACTTATATCGAAAAATTGGAGCTTGGTGATTCCGTAAAAAAGATTGGTGAATCTGCTTTTAATTCCGGTGGCAGATTAAAGGAATTAAATTTAAAAAATGTCGAAGAAGTAGGGGAGTGTGCATTTGAAGGCTTTACACATTTGGAGAAAGTGACTTTTGGTAAAAATCTAAAAAAGATATCAAAAAGTGCTTTTGAAGGATGCCTTTCTTTAAAACAAGTTGAGTTTCAAGGGGGTGCACCCAAGATAGCAAAAAATGCATTTAAAGATGACCGCTTTCTGAAAGTGATTATAAATCATTCGGAAAGTTCCATACCGCTTGGAAAATTAGATAAAGATCTGACTTGGTATCAGGAGGGGAAGAAAGTTACAACGATTTCTCCCGGAAAGACAGCAAAATGTAAAGGACGGCTGTTTAAGGTAAAGTACAAAGATTTGAAAGGAACGTTTGAGGGAAAACTTCCGAAAACTTACCGATATGCAGAGGATAAATACCTGCCGACAAAAGGAAAGCGAAAAGGATATTTTTTCTATGGATGGAGTGATAATGGATATTATTGGCTGAGTGATCTATGTGATCTGCGGGGAAATATTACATTAATGCCAATCTGGATTCGATACAAGGTTAAGAAAATGAATGCTACCACCAGAAGATTTTCTTATTCTATAGAGAAAAAATATGATTATTTCTATAGCAGGACAGCTCAGATTCGTTACTCCGCGGATAAAGGAATGAAAAAAGCAAAAACGCTTTGGTGTGACAATCTTTGGAAAGGAAGTTTTACAATTAAAAATCTGAAAAAGGGAAAGAAATACTATGTACAATTTCGAACCAGAGATGAAGATTCCAAATCGCCATGGAGCAATCCTATTAGGATTTAGGGAAAAAGAACAAACGAAAGTGAGGTGGGGAATGATGATGACCTATTCGGCTTATACATGGCTTGAATTTTGGAAAAAATGGTTTGGAAAATAATGGAGAGATTAGCTGCCTCTCGGACCGGTGGAAAGTTACCGTGTAAAATAGAAGAGAAATAAGGCGATACGAAATGAGGTGAGTTGTTTTGTGTCGCTTTATCATTTTTTATGTAATTGTTTAAAATTTAACAATCTATTTGCATTTTCTCTCACAATGTGCTATTCTATACGATGAGCGGTATTCGTAGGAAACTGCATCAGATGATTATGCGTCACCACACCACGGAAGTAAGGAGGCGGTGACATGCAGATAGGTTTTATCGGCGCGGGAAAAGTCGGATGTTCGATCGGAAAATATTTAAAAGAACATGGCAGACCGGTTGCCGGGTACGTTAGCCGACATATCGAAAGCTCGGAATTTGCTGGGACTTTCACAGATACGAAGGCATTTGAAAATTTACAAGAAATGACAGAAAGTTGTGACATTCTGTGCATTACGACGACCGATCGGGAAATTGGAAATGTATGGAACGAGTTGCAAAAACAGGATTTAAAGGACAAAATAATTTGCCATTTTAGTGGCTCATATTCATCTGCGGTTTTTCAAGGAATCGACGAAAAAAAGGCGTTTGCCTGCTCGATTCATCCTATGTGTGCGTTCAGCGACAAATCCACAAGTTACCGACAATTGAATGACGTAGTATTTACAATGGAAGGCGACGACAAAGCCCTTGCTGTCATGCGTCCGCTTTTTGAGCAAATGGGAAACCGGGTGCTGCAGATCGATTCGGACAAGAAAGTACTTTATCATTGCAGCGCTTCGCTTGTCAGCAATTTTATGATCGGGCTGTATCAGATGGGACTCGACTGCATGGAAGACTGCGGAATGGCGAAAGAAGAAGCCGAATTGCTGCTTGGTCCTCTGGTGCGCGGAAATATCCATGCGCTGCTTGAAAAAGGACCGGCGCAGGCGCTTTCCGGACCGATTGAGCGAAATGACGTGTCAGTCATTTCCAAACATTTACAGGCACTCGGCGAAGAAGACGCGCAGTTGTATCGGCTTGTGGGGAAAAAGGTTCTGGAAGTTGCGAAATTGCGCAATCCGGATGAAAATTATGAGGAATTAGAGACACTATTATAGAAAGAAGGAAAACAGCATGAAAAATACAGTATTAACATTTCAGCAGGCAAAGGAGAATGGCGAAAAATTGACAATGTTGACCGCTTATGATTATTCTACGGCAAAATTGATCGACGAAGCAGGCGTAAACAGCATATTGGTCGGTGATTCGTTGGGAAATGTGATCCTTGGATATGAGGACACGATTTCCGTTACGATGGAAGACATGATCCATCACGGCGCAGCGGTAGCGCGTGGGGCTAAAAATGCTCTGGTTGTCATTGATATGCCATTTATGTCTTACCAGACTTCGGTTTATGATGCCCTTGTCAATGCCGGACGTCTGATGAAGGAAGGACGCGGCGATGCGGTCAAACTGGAAGGCGGCGTGGAAGTGTGTCCGCAGATCAAAGCGATCGTAGATGCCGGAATTCCGGTGTGTGCACACATTGGTCTGACCCCACAGTCCATCAATGCGTTTGGTGGATTTAAGGTGCAGGGAAAGAGCGAGGCAGCAGCGAAAAAACTTCTAGAAGATGCGAAAGCAGTGGAAGAAGCAGGTGCATTTGCCGTCGTGATCGAAGGTGTGCCGGCGAAGATTGCAGCGCTTATCACGGAGCAGCTTCATATCCCAACCGTTGGAATCGGAGCCGGAAAAGATTGTGATGGACAGGTTCTCGTGTATCAGGATATGCTTGGAATGTTCTCTGATTTCACACCAAAATTTGTCAAACGCTATGCGAACATCGGCGAAGTGATGAAGGAAGCATTTCAGAATTACATCAAAGAAGTGCAGGACGGCGTATTTCCGGCAGAAGAAAATACGTACAAAGTGGACGACAGTGTCATTGAGAAACTGTATTGATGAAAATGTGTGGCGAGGGGTGATCGTATGAGAAATATTGGTAAAGCCAAAAAAGAAGATGTGGAAAGCATTTTGAAATTATACAAATCCCAGCTTGGCGAGCCGTTTTGTGCCTGGGATGACGGGTATCCGTGCGAGGAAAACATTGCGGATGACCTTTCCCGAGAGTCGCTGTTTATTATGAAAGATGGAAACGGCGATATTTTGGCAGCGATTTCAGTGGATCAGGACGAAAATGTCGAAAATCTCACCTGCTGGACCCCGGAATTACAGCCGGGAGCTGAATTGTCGCGGCTTGCGGTGCGACTTGATCTTCAAAACGGAGGCATTGCCCGCGAAATGATTCGTTTTGGAATGGACGAACTGCGGAAACGCGGGAAAAAGAGCATTCATTTTCTTGTAAACAAAGCCAACCAAAAGGCGATACGGTCTTACGCACCATTTCATTTTCATGTCGTCGGCGAATGCGAATTGTATGAGCAGACATTTTTGTGTTATGAAAAGGAATTGTGATGCCAACACGCCGAAAAATTTCTCGGCTGCTTAAAAAATTAACTGGTTACCGAACCAAATTGGAGGAAGAAAAATGGAAATTATAACAACAGTAGACGGAGTAAGAAAACAGGTAAAAGAGTGGAGAAAAGAGGGACTTAGTGTAGGACTTGTACCTACGATGGGCTACCTTCACGAAGGACATAAAAGTTTGATCGATAAGGCAGTTGCTGAAAATGACCGCGTGGTTGTCAGCGTATTTGTCAATCCGATCCAGTTTGGACCGACAGAGGATCTGGCAAGTTATCCAAGAGATCTTGACCGTGATGCTGAGCTTTGTGAGAAGGCCGGCGCAAATGTCATTTTCCATCCGGAAGACAGCGAAATGTACTTTGACGATTTCTGCACCTATGTGGATATGGACGATCTGACCAAGGGACTTTGCGGAAAGACAAGACCGACACATTTCCGCGGAGTATGTACGGTGGTTTCCAAATTGTTCCATATTGTTGCGCCGGACCGCGCCTATTTTGGACAGAAAGATGCCCAGCAGTTAGCAGTTATCCGCCGCATGGTGCGCGACCTGAATTTTGACATTGAGATCGTCGGCTGCCCGATCGTGCGTGAGGCAGACGGACTGGCAAAAAGTTCCAGAAACACCTATCTGAGCGCAGAAGAAAGAACGGCCGCAACGGTACTCCACAAAGGCTTGACAGCGGGAGAAGAACTTCTCAGATCCGGCGAAAAAAACGCAGCAAAAGTAGTGGCAGAGATTCGCAAAGTTATCGAAAATGAGCCATTGGCGAAGATTGATTATGTCGAATTAGTAGACTGGAATACACTGAAACCGGTAGAAACTGTCAGCGGAGAAGTGCTTTGTGCGGTCGCTGTATACATTGGAAAGACGAGACTGATCGACAACTTTATCCGATAACGGCAACGATTTCGAATTTATGAAAGAGAGAGAAGAGGTTGAACCAAATAGGGACAAAACCTCTTCTTTTTGTACACATATGAGATATTTTTATAGTTAAAAGCGTGTAATAAGTGAAAGGCTTTTCAAATACAACAGAAAGGGGAAACAGATTTGGACAATAACGAATATATCCAAAGCGTAAATGAGTATTCGGATCTCATATACCGAGTTGCGCTGCATGCTTGTGGAAATCAAATGGATGCGGAAGATATGGTGCAAAATGTATTTATCAAATTATTTCAGCATAAAAAGCCGTTTACTTCTGAGGAACACAAGAAAAGCTGGCTTATCCGGGTGACGGTAAATGAATGTCATACGTTATTCCGTTCGGTCTGGAAGAGCAGGGTACAGCCGATGGAACAGATTGAATGCAGTACACAAACGAGTATGGAAGAACCGAGTGATCTGTATGATGCGGTGATGGAACTGCCGGCAAAATACCGGGTTTTGATCGATTTATACTATTATGAAGATTACTCCGTTAAAGAGATCGCGGATATATTAAAGATGAATGTTTCTACAATTCAGACCCGCCTGATGAGGGCGAGAAAAATGTTAAAAGAAAAACTCGAGGGAGGAATGACTTATGAGAGAAAGAGATTTATTTAAGAAAAATTATCCGGAAATTAAGATGTCGGAAGAGGCAAAACAAAAATTGTTTGACCTGCCGAATGTGGAAAAAAATAGTAGCAAACACAACTTGCGCCGTGCAGCGGTAATTCTATTTGCCATTTGTGCAGTTGGGCTTGGAGGAGTTGGTTATGCAGCATCCAATGGCTACATTTTCAATTCTGCCGGGCATAAATACAAAGCGGAATATTATGTGAATGGCGAGAAAAAGCACGTGGAAAACGAAGTAAAAGAGAATGGCGATTTCAGAATGTCGTATCACGACAAAGATTCGGCATACGAATCTGAGACACAGGGAGATAAGGATCATACGGTAAAGGTGATTGACATAGATTGCAATGGTGAAAATGGAGAAAAACAGTCGCGGACATGGACTTTGGAAATTGACAAAACAGAGTCGGTGGAGGACCAGATTTGGGGAATCCGCAGTCAATTAACACCAGAGCCACAACAGGCAGAAAAAATGTCCGAGGACTTTCTGACAAAACTCCAAAAGACAGCAGATTCGCTGGGCGGTGTCTGGCAGAAGGGAATTAATATGTCGCTTGAGGATTACCGCAAGATCAATCTTGGACATTTGATCATCGTGGAAGATAGGGAGATGGACAACGGAAAGAAGGCCTGGATCTACCTGGATATCGAAGAACCCGCGAAAGCGGTGAGTTCGCATAAAGTTGTTACGGTACAAAGTGCAGCCGGGGAAAAAGCCAGTTTTGATGTAAAACTTGGCAACGGAGGATTTGAGGAAATATCACTGCATGAGGGATGATCTTAACTGCTAATTCCACCGACAAATCTTGACTTTTTTCGTCAAAAACTATATACTAAATTCGTTAGTATATATGAAGGAAAGATGAAAGAAGGATCAAGATGAAAAAAGCAACGATAAGATATTGCTGCAACGCCTTGATTATGGGTGTTGCAGTATTTGCGTGCGGAATATTTGCAGAGACTTCGGTGAAAGCGGAAGGGACACCGGAAACGGTTCCCCCGATTGAAAGTGCAGCTCCGCAGGTTACGCCGGAAGTTAGTGCAGTGCCGACAGTTGTCACACCGGCGCCGACAGCACCACCGGTAACACTGGCGCCGGTTCCTCGTGTGAAACCATTGAAAAAAGTTACCAAAGTTAAGGCTGTGCGGTATTCGACGACCGTTGTCAAGGTTTCCTGGAAGCAGACGAAGCAGGCAGAATATTATCACGTCTACTATAAATTGGAAAAAAAGGGAAAATACAAACTCGCAGGGACGACACAGAACGATCATTTTCTTGTGAAAAAACTGAAGAATAAGAAAACGTATTCATTTTATGTGACGGCGGGCAAAACAAAAAAAGAATCGTCATCGGACAGCCAGCCTTCGGCAAAAAAGAAAATGACGATGAAAAAGTATCAGCGGAAAGTGGTATTTGCCGGAGATTCCATCTGCGAGGGCATTGCTTATGAGGGCGGATTTCCGACGATGCATCTGGACGCAAAGAAAAAAGTAGTTGCTTACCGTGGCCTGAATACCGTGACGTTCCATACCAAAAGGATTTTTAAGGGAAGAACGGGACTGCAGAAGCTGATCGCAGAGAATCCGTACCGCGTTTATATGATGCTTGGAATGAACGAAATTCATTATCGGCCGGCATCGCAGATGATCTCGGAATACAAAGATATGATCGAGGCGATTCAGCAGGCAGATCCGAATACGGATATTGTATTGTGTGCTGTTTCACCTGTCACAAGAGCCGAAAAAGCAAGGCATCCGGGCATGAAACAAATTCCTATTTTTAATCGGCGTCTGAAAAAACTTGCGAAAAAAATGGGATTGAAATATCTCGATTATACAGACTTTCTAAAAGACTCCGGTGGATTTTTGAAAGCCGGATATGCGACAGGCGATGGTTATCATTGGAAGCCGCCTGCGTATGCTAAATTTGGAACGGTAATTGGGAAATATGATAAATCATTGGATCAGTAAAAGGAGATTGAAAAATGACGAAATTCAGAAAAATAATTTGTACTATATTGGCAATGACACTTTTGATCGGACTGGTGGCGGCAGAGCCGGCGCAGGCAAAACCAAAGGCAAATTGCAAGTCACTCTGCTCTGCGGCATTAAAGGCGACAGGCGGCAGTGCAAATTTGAAATATGCGTCGAAAAGTGCATTGGATTTTGGCGCACTTTCTTCCGCAGCCAGAAAGAAAGTAAAGACAATGCAGTATGTATTTGATGCAAAAGAAGCTTATAGTTTGTGTGTGATGCAAGCAAAAAATGAGTCTCAGGCAAAGAGCCTACTTGGCACATTGAAGAGCTATAAAAAGAGAAATTGCAAGAGCGATTATCTCAGTGATTATACGGCGGCAGAAAAGCAGGTATTTCAAAATGCAGTTTGCGGTCAAAAAGGGAAGTATGTCTGGTACATTGCCATGTCACCGAAAAAAGATGTGAATATGAAAGGTCAGACTGCTCTTAAGAAGAAGTTATAAGAGGAGTTAAGACATGGTTTTCAGCAGTTTATTGTTTTTGTTCCGCTTCCTGCCAATCGTTCTTTTGGCATACTACATCCTGCCAAAGAAATGCCGGAATTTCGTATTATTTTTGTCGAGTCTTGTTTTTTATGCGTGGGGCGAACCGGTATATGTGGTACTCATCCTGCTTTCTACATGTGTAGACTATGCGGCGGGACTTGCGGTGCATTATTTTAAAGAAAAGGGGAAAATGAGTGGTGCCAAAGTTATGGTTGCCTGTTCGGCAGTCATAAATCTGGCACTTCTTGGCTTTTTTAAATATGCCGGTTTTTTTCTTCAGATCGTTCATCAATTGACCGGTTTGGCGATGCCTGAGCTGCATCTTGCATTGCCAATCGGTATTTCTTTTTATACCTTTCAGACGATGTCCTATACGATCGATGTGTATCGCGGGGATGCTAAAATGCAAAAGAATTTTATTACGTTTGGAGCCTATGTTGCGCTGTTTCCACAGTTGATCGCGGGGCCGATCGTCCGTTTTAAGGATGTCGCAGAACAATTGGATCATCGAAAAGAGACGATTTCGCAGTTTAGTAAAGGAATCCTTCGATTTATGGTGGGACTCGGAAAGAAAGTGTTGATCGCGAATCAAGTGGGGGCCCTTTGGAGCCAGATTGCGGCGATGCCGGACAGTGAGTTGACGACTGCGATGGCATGGCTTGGTGTAGTGGCGTTTACATTGCAGATTTATTTTGATTTTTCGGGATATTCGGATATGGCAATCGGTTTGGGCGCAATGTTCGGTTTTACCTTTCCGGAAAACTTTAATTATCCATATGAATCAAAAAGCATTACGGAATTCTGGCGCCGCTGGCATATTTCGCTGGGGACGTGGTTCCGGGAATATGTGTATATTCCGCTGGGAGGAAACCGCCATGGTGTCGGACGTCAGATATTAAATCTGGCAATCGTGTGGTTTTTAACCGGATTGTGGCATGGTGCATACTATAATTTCATATTGTGGGGAGTGTACTATGGCGTGCTTCTTGTGCTTGAGAAATTTGTATTAAAAAAGGTGTTAGATAAATTACCTGCGGCGTTTGGACATATTTATACGATGTTATTTGTCATGATTGGATGGAGTTTGTTTTCGTGGCAGGACATGGCGGACAGCGCGAATTATATGCGTGCGATGTTTTTCCGGACCGGAGCAGGAGTTGTGAATCAGCAGACGATGTATCTTCTGGTATCCCATGCGGCTTTGCTTGTCATTGCCGTCATCGGATCGCTGTCCGTTGTAAAACGGTTTCTAATTTGCAGAGCTTTCCCCGAAGATACGGCACGTAGAGAGATTGCAGCAATTCTATTTACTATCGTATTGTTTATTGCCTGCGTCGCATTGCTTGTGAATTCGTCTTACAATCCGTTTTTGTATTTTCGGTTTTAAGGAGGTGGCAAAGTGAAAAAGATAAAAATATTGTCGATTATTGTCTTTTGTGTTATGTTGTTTGGGGGCGCAGTCATTACGGCGGTTTTACCGAAAAAAGCGTATTCCGATTTGGAAAATAGAAATTTGGAACAGAAACCGCAGCTTACCAAAGAGCAGTTTTTACAGGGGAAATATCAGGAAAAATACGAAACTTATCTGAGCGACCAGTTTTTCCTGCGGGATCGATGGGTGGATCTGGCGGTGACCCTCCAAAAACAAATGGGAAAAAGGGATATCAACAATGTTTATCTGGGAAAAGAAGGTTATCTTTTAGAAAAAGACGACGAAAATGAGTATGATAAAGAGCAAGTGGAAGAAAATGTAAAAACGTTGTCTTCCTTTCTGAATGATATGTGTGAAATGTTTGGCGAGAAGCAGGTAAGCTGTCTGATGATTCCTTCGAAGACACTTGCACTTTCGAAATATTTGCCGGCATATTCGCAGGTTTCCGAGCATACCGAGGTGTTAGACGCATTGCGGAAATCTCTGTCACATCCGGAACGGATGATTTATCTGAAAGATGCTATGCAAAGCCACCAGAGTGAATATATCTATTATCGGACCGACCACCATTGGACGACGCTCGGTGCTTATTATGCGTACAAAGAATGGGCAGAAAAGGGCGGACAGGCAGCCGCGAAGTCAATTACAGAGTATACGCAGGAAACAGTATTTGATGATTTTTACGGAACGACGTATAATAAAGTACATGTAAATGTCCCAAAAGATCAGGTTACACTTTTTAAAAATGCATCGCAGGAGGCCGTTCACGTCAATATGGATGACGGCGATGTAGAAGCAGACACGTTGTATTTTCCCAAAGAGGCAAAAGAAGGATTTAACCGCTACAATGTATTTTTATCAAAGAATACCTTTCAGATAGAGATAACGACAAAGGCAAAAACCGGAAAAACACTGCTTCTGATCAAGGATTCCTTTGCCAATTGTTTTGTCCCGTTTTTGACAGAAAATTATGACCGAATTATCCTGATCGATTATCGTTATGGGAAACTTCCAATCGGCCAGATTCTTGACAAATACGAGGATATCACAGATGTGCTTGTGATGTTTAATACGGAAAAATTTATGCAGAATACAAAACTCGCCGGCCTTGCAAATGCAGAAAAAAAGAAGCAGACATTGGAAGAGTTTAATCCGGATGATTTTTTGGAATAAATAGAGAAAGGAAGAGAGCGATGCTGGAACCGGAAAAAGTACAATTATCGCCAATGCAAAAGACCTGGATCTTAGATCTTGATGGAACTATTGTGGTACATGATGGACCGTATATTCTTGGAAAAGACCAATTTCTTCCGGGAGCGGAAGAATTTCTTGCGAGCATTCCGCCGAATGATATCATTATCTTTCTGACGGCACGCGGCGAGTGGGAAAAACGTCATACGTTGCAGTTCTTGAAAGAAAACCATGTCCGTTATGACCATATTATTTTTGGAGCCGGTCAGGGCGAGCGAATCCTTATCAATGATAATAAGCCGGATGGACTTGTGACAGCGGTCGCCATCAATACGACGAGAGACCGGTTCTGCCGGACAAAATTTGAGACAGATCATGGACTGGGAACGATGTATGACTGAAAAGTTTTGAACAAATGCATATTTTTGTGGAAAAAAGTTTTGAACAAATGCACGTTTTTGCATAAAAAAGTTTTGAACAAATGCATATTTTACGAAAAAAGGAGCATTATGGACAACATACAATTTGACATTGTCAATCAGGATTTGAATCCGACATTTCTCTTTTCCTGTCAGGTTGACCGGAAAGAGAGCGAAAATAATTATCATAAGCACGATTTTATTGAGATCGGAATTATACTAAAAGGGAAAGGTATTTATCATCTAAATGATGAATATGTGCCGGTCAAACAGGGAGATGTTCTGATCTTCAATCCGGGAATCGGCCACGAGAGCATTATCCGTGAAGGTGAAGAAGGCCGGCTGGAATATTTTGTCGGACTTACGGATGTATCGTTTTGCAATATGCGCGAAAATCAGATTGAGCTGAAGGACGGTAGCAATGTGCTGCATACTTCCGGGAAAATGAGGCGTGAAATTTTCCAACTTTGTGAGAAAATGGAAAAGGAAAATACTGAGAGAAAACCGGGAAGTTATTTTATGCTGAAGGCGTATTTAACACAGCTTCTGCTGCATATCGTGCGCGAAGAAATAGAACCGGTTCCAGCCATGAAAGGCCGTGAATTCGAGTCTACCGGAAAAAATTACGTCGCTGCTCAGATCGCAGATTATCTCGATGAACATTATGCGGAGAAGATTTCGCTGGATCAGATTGCAGAAAATATGTATCTGAGTCCGTATTATATTTCCAAAATATTTAAGTCGGAAATAGGAGAATCGCCGATTCATTACCTGATCCGCGTGCGACTGGAACATGCCAAAGAACTGCTGGAACAGAAGGAGGATTTTGGCGTCGCGGAGATTGCGGAAAAAGTGGGGTACGACGATGCGTATCATTTTAGTAAATTGTTTAAAAAGACATATGGGATGTCACCATTGAAGTATCGGAATAGAAAGGGGTAAGGGAAATTCCGGGGTTCATAGAACTATTTCGAAATTCCCCGCCCATACATTTCCCTTTTGCAGAATAATACATGTGAACGGACAAGAAAATCCATTTCTTTTCCGTTCGTTTTTTGTATACTATACAAAGACAGACAAAGGAGGCGGTTTTATGCCATTGAAATATCAGGTTCCGGATGATAAAAAAGTCCGTGTTATCGTGGACAGCGATGCGGCGTGCGAGGCGGATGATCCGTTTGCGATCGCACATGCGTTACTGTGCGATAAGTTTATTGTGAAGGCAATTTTTGCGGAACATTTTAACTGTGAAGGAAGTATGAAGCAGAGTTTTGAAGAGATTCAGAGAGTTGTGAAAGCGATGAAAAAAGAAGTTCCGGTTCTTATGGGAGAAATTGGAAAATTATCAGAAAAAGGAACCGGGGAGATTTCGGAGGCTTCGTCATTTTTGATCCGCGAGGCATTGCGGGAAGATGACAAACCGCTGTATGTTCTCTGCATTGGGGCGATTACGAATATTGCCTCGGCGATACAGGCGTGCCCGGACATTGTTCCGCGTATGACGGTTGTGTGGATCGGGGGACAGAGCCACGAGCACAGCACCGGCGAAGTGCGGGAATTCAATGCAGGAAATGATATCGAAGCAGCGAATCTTGTGCTGGGAAGCGGGGTTCGGTTTTGGCAGATTCCAAACGATGTGTATGGCAGTATGCGCATCAGTCTCGCCGAGATTCAGATGCGGATCGCACCGTGTGGTGAGATTGGAAAGCATTTGTTTGAGCAGATGGAGGCTTACAACCGGTCGGAGCGGGCCGGATGGACACCAGGGGAGAGCTGGACATTGGGTGATTCGCCGGCGGTAGGTGTTGTCATGGATGAATTTTGCGGAAAATATCACGAGACGGAAGCGCCGGTCATCAACGAAGATACGACCAACCGTTTTGAGAGCGGAAGGCCGAAAATCCGCGTGTATACGTCGATTGATCCGCGTTTTATAGTAGAAGATTTTATCGCAAAACTGCAATGTTTTTATGGAGGAGAAGAATCATGAAAAAGATAGATATAAATACAAATAAAGTAGTAAATTTTACCAATAATACATTTTCCTGTATTGGCACAGGGCGTATGGATCTGGCATTACATAAAGAATATCTGGATCAGCTTGCCCTCGTGCAAAAAGAGATCGGATTTGAGTATATCCGCGGTCATGGATTGTTTTGTAAAGATATGGCAATTTATCAGGAGCGCGAAGAGGCGGACGGAAGTATCGTCGAGGAGTACAATTTTACGTACCTTGATCAGGTGATGGATGCGTACCGGGATCTTAATCTGAAGCCGTTTATCGAGTTGGGATTTATGCCGGAAAAGATGGCAAGTGGCGAAGAAACCGTATTTTATTGGAAGGGAAATATCACGCCGCCGGCAGATTATGACAAATGGACCAGACTTGTGCAGAACACGCTTCGTCATTTGATCCGTCGTTATGGGGAAGAGGAAGTGTTGACATGGCCGATTGAAGTATGGAATGAGCCGAACCTTGCGGTATTTTGGAAAAATGCGGACAAAGCGGAATATTTCCATCTTTATGAAGTCAGCGTGAAGGCGGTGAAAGAAGTCAATGCGTCGCTGCGTGTCGGAGGACCGGCAATCTGTGGTGTCGATGATGTGGCATGGCTGACCGATTTTCTTGAATTTGTCAAGGAAAAGAAACTGCCGCTAGACTTTGTGACGAGACATCATTATACCAGCGAAGTGCCGGAAAAATGCGGACATTACAGCTATGTTGCATTGCATCAGCCGGAAGAGGCATTTGAGGTGTTGGAAAAGTCCAGAGAAATTGTGGATAACTACGAAGAATTTGCCGGAAAAGAGATTCATATTACCGAGTTTAATACCTCGTATGTGCCAAATGCGCCGGTGCATGATACGTGTTACAATGCGGCTTATGTCGCGCACATGTTGTCAAGGCTGGGCGACTGCCATGCGTCGTATTCGTATTGGACGTTTGGCGACGTGTTTGAGGAATGGGGCGTGCCGTTTACGCCATTTCACGGAGGATTCGGTCTGGTTGCCAACGGCTGCATTCCGAAGCCGACATTTTGGACATTTGCTTTTTATAAGGGTTTGGACGGCGTCTGCATGCACCGCTCGGATGAAATGCTCGTCGTAAAAAGAGAAGACGGTTCGTATTATGGCGTGGTCTGGAACCCGGATAATGACGGAAACGGCGGCACATTGGAACTTGACATTAATATTGATATGGTAGAAAATGGAAAATATTGTGCGGTGACAAGACTTGTGGATGAAACATATGGAAATCCGCTGAAAGTCTGGCATGACCTCGGCGAGCCGGCGAATCCGACGCGCGGGGAAAATGCGCTGCTTCGCGAGGCAGCACATCCTTTTGTGGCGACGCGGCAGGTTGAGGCAGCAGAAGGTAGGTTGACCCTGCCCGTCACATTGGAAAAAAATGGAATCCTTGCATTCGAACTGCGTCCGGTGGAATGCAGTCAGGATGCGGGCTATGATTACGAGAAAGTGCTTTCGCAGAAAGTGACTTCCCGATAGAGAGGAGAGACACTATGACACCATTAAAATGGTTTTCCGGATTTTTGAAAAAATACCGGCTGGCGATCGTGATCGGACTCGTGCTGATGACGGTCATTGTCGCCTGCGCGATTGTAAATCCGTACATTTCCGGAATGATCGTCGATGATGTGATTCAAGGAGGTGCGTACGACCTTTTGCCGAAACTGATCGGCATTATGCTCGCAGTGACGGCAGTGCGTGCGATCCTTCGTTATGCCACGCAGATGATGTTTGAAACCTGTTCGCAGGGGGTGCTTTACCGCATGCGTGACGCGGTGTACCGCAAATTGCTGCAGGAAGATTTTGCCTTTTACAACCGCAACCGGACGGGGGATCTGATGAGCCGCCAGACCGGAGATATGGACGCAATCCGGCATTTTGTCGCCTTTGTCATTTACACGGTATACGAAAATATACTGATGTTTATTTTTGCGCTTGTGATGATATTTATGGTAAATGTGAAACTGGCATTGTGTATGATGGCGGTGTTGCCATTCTGCTTATTTACCACATATTTACAGTCAAAACATGTAAAGCCGAGATTTCACGAATGCCGCCAGAGTTTTTCCAGCCTCAATGCCTTTGTGCAGGAAAATATCAGCGGAAACCGCGTGGTAAAGGCATTTGCAAAAGAAGAATACGAGAAAGAAAAATTTGAAAAAGAAAACGATAAATATCGCGAGGCAGAGCTTGGCGCCGCTTCGATCTGGTGTCGTTTTGTACCGATTTTTGAGCTGCTTTCCAATCTTTTGATGGTCGTACTTATTTTGTATGGCGGATACCAGGCGATCTGCGGCGAGATGACATTGGGAAATCTTGTCACAGTCAACGGGTATCTGTGGATGCTCTCCAATCCGCTTCGTTTCGCGGGTTGGTGGGTTAATGACGTACAGCGCTTTATCACATCGGTGGAAAAAATATATGACACGTATTCCAAAGAACCCGACGTCAAGAAGCCGAAAAAGGGCATCAAGCGCAAGGAAATGCAGGGAAATATTGAGTTCCGCAATGTTTCTTATGAAGTGGAAGGTGAGGACATCATCCACAATATCAGTTTTTCGGTGGAAAAAGGTCAGACAGTGGGGATCCTTGGTTCCACAGGAGCCGGAAAATCGACGATCATGAACCTTCTTTGTCGTTTTTACGATGTGACGGAAGGCGAAGTTCTGGTCGATGGAATCAATGTAAAAAATTGGGATTTGCATGATCTGCGTGACAATATCGGTATGGCGATGCAGGATGTCTTTTTGTTTTCCGATACGATAGAGGGTAATATTGCCTACGGAAAGCCGGACTGCACTTTTGAAGAGGTCAAAGAGGCAGCGGTTATGTCGGATGCGAATTTGTTTATCAAGGCGATGCCGGACGGCTATCAAACGATTGTCGGCGAGCGCGGAGTAGGACTGAGCGGCGGTCAGAAGCAGCGTATTTCTCTTGCGAGAGCGCTTTTGAAAAAGCCGTCCATTCTGATCCTCGATGATACGACTTCTGCCGTCGATATGGAGACGGAAAGTTATATTCAGGAACAGTTGAAAAAACTTGGCAGAAAACATACCGTGTTTGTCATTGCTTACCGCATTTCTTCGATTAAAGATGCCGATGTGATCTTTGTTATGGATGAAGGGCGGATCGTCGAGCGCGGCGATCACGAGAGCCTTTTGAAGCAGAATGGCTATTATGCAACGGTTTACAAACATCAAAATGGAATGGAGGGATAAAAATGGCGAAGCGAAATACGTTCTCCGAAGATGAAATTTACGAAGAAAAATTTGACATTAATCAGGTAAAGCGCCTGTTTCATTATGTGAAACCATATCGCGCCCAGATTGCGCTGATTGCCGTATTGATGCTGAGTTCCTCCGGACTTTCGATGTTGATTCCGACTTTTTTTATGAAAGTGATGGACGACTGTATTCCGATGGGAATGGCAGGAATGAAGCCGATTTTAGGTTACGTTGCCGCAATCCTTCTGATAACGGTGTACGGCATGATCAGCTTAAAACTGAAAATCCGTTATATGAGCCGTATCGGCCAAAATATCGTGCATGAGATACGAAGCGATATTTTTAACCATTTACAGGAATTACCATTTTCGTATTACGATGAAAGACCGCATGGAAAAATTCAGGTTCGAGTGGTAAATTATGTAAATAATCTGAGCGATCTGCTGTCGAATGGTATCATCAATACGATTACGGATCTCTGCAACTTGTTTTTTATCGTAGGTTTTATGATTGCGATCAATGGGAAACTGACGCTGCTTTGTATGTGCGGACTGCCGGTGCTTGTGTTTGTTGTAGTGTTGATCAAGCGCAAACAGCATAAATCCTGGCAGATCCAGTCCAATAAGCAGTCCAATCTAAACGCCTACATTGCCGAGAGTATCAATGGTGTGCGCGTGACGCAGTCGTTTGTACGAGAAGAGGAAAATATTGACATTTTTAATGGGCTGTCACGAAGTTATCGAAAAGCGTGGATGCGCGCAGTACGTTACAATTTCCTGATGTCGCCGATGGTGGATATTATTTCCAATATCACGACAGCGTTTATCTACGTACTTGGAATCCAATGGATGTTTCAGCCGGATTCCGGTATTACGGTCGGTGTGTTGGTAGCATTTACCGCATATATCAGCCGCTTCTGGAACCCGATCAATACGCTGGCATCTTTTTACAATTCGCTCCTCACGGCGATTTCGTATCTGGAGAGAATTTTTGAGACAATTGATGAGCCGGTCGATGTCAAAGACCGTGAAGACGCGGTCCCGATGCCTCCGATCCGTGGAGAAGTCGAGTTTCAGGATGTTACTTTTAGTTACGAACCGGGAGTCGAGATTCTTCAGCATGTAAATCTGAAGGCGGAGCCGGGAAAATGTATCGCGATCGTCGGACCGACAGGAGCCGGAAAGTCGACGATTGTGAATCTTATCAGTCGTTTTTACGATGTGGACAGCGGAAAAGTGCTGATCGATGGCATTGACATCAGCGGCGTGACCTTGAAAAGTCTTCGAAGCCAGATGGGAATTATGATGCAGGATAGTTTTATCTTTTCCGGAACCATTATGGACAATATCCGCTATGGCAATCAGGACGCAACGGATGAGGAAGTGATCGAGGCGGCGAAAGTGGTCTGCGCGCATGATTTTATCATGGAAATGGAAAATGGCTACCAGACGGCCGTAAATGAACGGGGAAGCCGTCTTTCCGCCGGACAGCGCCAGTTGATCTCCTTTGCGAGAGCACTTCTTGCGTGTCCGAATATTCTCATCATGGATGAGGCGACGTCGAGTATCGATACCGAGACGGAAATCCTTCTGCAAAAGGGATTAAACCGCCTTCTGGAAGGAAGAACTTCGTTTATTATCGCGCATCGTCTTTCGACGATTAAAAATGCGGACGAAATTTTGTACGTTGACAAAGGCGGCATCGTGGAACGTGGAAATCACGAGGAACTGATGGCGAAACGGGGCGAATATTACCGCCTGCAGATGGCGCAGAAGAGTTGAGACTGTGTTTTGGGGGTTTTTAGTGTTTATTTTGACGATGGCAGATGGCAGGAAGGGAGAAGGACTGTCGGCGGGTGTGGTCTGTTGGGACAAGTTTAGCGAGTGGGTCAAAGGAATTGTCGGCGGCGTGTGGTCTGTCGGGTCAAGTATGGCGAGTGGGTCAAGAGGCCTGTCGGCGGGTGTGGTCTGTCGGGTCAAGTATGGCGAGTGGGTCAAAGAAATTGTCGGCGAGTGTGGTCTGTCGGGACAAGTATGGCGAGTGGGTCAAAGGAATTGGCGACGGCGTGTGGTCTGTCGGGTCAAGTATGGCGAG
>OBJG01001412.1_pt1 | contig 18589 bp, 21 predicted proteins | sample 1517941 | NCBI WGS metagenome assembly OBJG01 (sample SAMN04571712, study PRJEB22368) | human gut metagenome | biome: human gut; material: stool | host: Homo sapiens | place: Luxembourg | collected 2012-09-21
AGGAGGGGAGGGGTCTCAGCAGCTAGCCTTTTTCCATAGCTGTTCTGTTGTGTGTTTTGCTGTTGCGCTCTGTTCTGTGTTTTTCATTGTCGTTTCTGTTATGCTTTCTTGTCTCGCCTTCTGTGTTCTTTGTGTTTGCTGGATTTTTTCTGTTGTCGTTTTCTGCCTGTTGTTTTGTCTTCGTTTTTTATCTCGTTTTTTTTTGTCGTTTTTTTTGTTGTTGGGTGTGTTGTGTTTTTGTGGTGTGGTATTATGTAGTTATCAACCAAGGAATGTAGAAAGGATGGCGGTTGAGATGGCTGGTATTTCTGTTCGTTTTGAGACTGGTGAACTGGACGGGAAGGAGGTTCTTGTTTTGCGTTATCGTCTAAGGAGATTTGTGGTTGTAAAATTCTTCACTGAAACGTATGACCCTTGTACTGGTGAGGTTTGTTCGGCTATGGATAATATGGTGGGCTTTGTTTATCGCTTGATGAGGTTTGTTTCTGAGAGTCCTGAGCGTTTTTATGGTGAGGAATGGTGATGATGAGATGTGGCATTATTTTACTGTTGTTGATACGTATACGGGGTTAGGTCGTGGTTTTCGGTGGCGTGAGGCGGTTTGCGGTTACTGTGGGGTTGATTATCAATTTCAAATGTATGATGGTATGTGTGGCCGCTGGGTTCCGGTGAGGTCTTTTTTTGACGTGGATGAGGGGTTTGAGTATTGTCGTGATTTTGATTTTAAGGAATTTTATAGGACTTATGGTGAGAGGTTTGTGTGAGTAGAATGTTTAAGGTTAATGCTTATGTGACTGAGATTGAACCGGGTCATGTGTACTCGGTTGATGCTGACGGGTTTGAGAAAATTGTTACTGCTTGTAGGGAGATTGATAATGGCGTGGTCACGTTTAAATCAGCTCTTACTAGGGTTCTTGAACATGACTATGGTGACTGTGATTTTGATTTCATATGTTGTGGTGTTAAAAATAGTGTTGGTTCATACGTTGTTTCAATTTATGATTTTGTATGGTGACTGACATGATTGTTTAAATGAATGTCGCGTAACAAATAAGCCCCGCATTTTGCGGGGCTTATTCATGCCGGGAAATTAGTAGTATAGGACTTCTCCGGGGTAGATGAGGTTCATGTCACTAGAGCTGTACCCTGTGATATTGTACATGTTGACTCCAAGATATGCGGCAATGCCGCTAAGCGTGTCGCCCGATTGCACCACGTACGTGCGTGATACTGTTGCGGTGCTGCCGCCGTTGTGGCATGCCCTGTCTCCGGGGTACACGATGGACGGGTTGCCGCTAGGTACGGCCACGTTCCACCAGTCGGCCCAGAACATTGAAACGTATTGTCCGCTTTGGATGATAACGCAATTAGTATCACATGCGGTGTTCGGCGCGCTGGGTTGCGGTGCGGGTTGCGGTGCGGGTTGCGGTGTGGGCTTGGGTGCAACCTGCCCGTTACCCGCGTATGCGTGCCACGTGTTGAGGTCGCCGTACACTACGCTTAGGTCAACTCCTCCATTCCAGCCGTTGACATAGCCGTTGCCGGTGTACTGCCATGCGACAGCAAACGGCCAATTACGTAGTGTGGGTTGAACCGCTGGAGGGTTGAAGCCGTAAATAGGCGTATAGCCTAACGTATATGCGGCGATCCACAGCCCATAATCTCCGGCGACAACCGCCGACCAGTCATAATTGTTTTCCGCGTACTGGTTCGTGTAGATGATCGGCTTGAGGCCCCATGCGGCTTCTACGGTCTGAAGCCATGTGAGTGCCCAACCAGTATCCCATAGGGCGTTAGGTTCCCAGTCAAGTATTGGTACGATACCTTTGCCAATGTATCCGCGTGTATGGTTGATAAAGTAATTGGCTTCGCTGACAGCGCTGTTTTCCGTGTGCGCGAAGTGATACACGCCTACACCCTGTCCCGCCGCCAAGGCGTCCTGTACCACGCGGTCACAATCGGGGTTGACGTATCCGACGCCCTCGGTGGCCTTGGCTACGACGATTTGCGCGCCAGTGGTGGTGACGTTGATACCAGTTTGCCAACTGGATACGTCTATCATGTCCGCCGCGTTTGCGGCTGGCGCTAATGCCAACAGCAGGGCGGCGATTGCGGCAATCATACTATAGGCGATTGCCTTAATCTTCTTCATCATTGTTTTCCTTTCTGTCGATGTTGAAAATACTGAGAATATTCGAGCTGGATAGTTCGGGGTTGATTTTCACGCAATTCTCCATGATTGAGGTGATTTCAGTCAAGCAGATTCCAGTGCATACGGGGATGAATACGGGTAGTTCGATTCCAAGATTGATGTAATCCGAACCGTACTCTACAATCAACGCAACGCAGATCACTACCAGATATGCGAACTTGCGTCCGAGTCCCTCCCTCATTTTCTCGCTGGATAGCTCGCCGTGCATGACTGCGTTAACCACGCCGGAGATGTAGTCGATCAGTACCAATAAAAATACAATGCCGATAACGATTAACTCATGGATTGGCATGAACATTCCTCACTTTCTTATACCTGATTGCTGTAACAGGCCGCCAAGTATCATACTGAACTCCGCCTTGATTTGCGGTGTCTCAAAACGCAGTCGTCCGACGCGGTAGGCGTTCAGTATTTTCTGCGTCATATCGTCGGAACGTTTAAGCATCATGCAATCATTATCGACCAGTCGGTAGTCAAACGTAAAATCACGGGTGATTTTCGGCTGTTTTTTGGTTATGACATATAATACTTCGTCCGTGTCGCTTAATTGCTGATATACGTTGAAAATACCGTATTCGGTGGTTCTCAGCGTGAACGCATATCCGGCGTTGCTGAAACCACTGATGAGAGTATTGGCGTTATCCCTAAAATCATTGTTGATTGCATAATTCGCATAATTTTCGTCATATTTGCGTAGGAACGTGCCGAATTTGGATGAGGCAACTTTTGCGCTGAACCCGCCGTAGTCGGCCAATTCCACCATGATGAAGCCGTCGCAATAACGTTGGTATTGCGTGTGATTGTCCAGCTGTGGTTTCAGGTTGATGTTAAACGCGCTGAAATACGGGTTAGCCAACGTTACCGCGTTACTGCACATGATGACGCGAACCCTGTCATTCCAACGGTCAACGGTATTGTAGAATTCCTCGAGCGCCGTGACCTCGCCTCCAAGGTAACGCATGTTGTCGGGGAAAATCTCATCAAAAACAATGGTGCGTACCTTGGGATACGCAACCGATTTCACCTGTCCCGCCTGACTGAGGGCGATGAAGTACCCCATGATATGCCATGTGGGGCGTGTCTTGCCGTGCTTGTCCGTGGTGGCGTCCCTGTCATCCAGCCAATGACATTCGGCCTGATTGCCGGACACGCGAAATTCCAACTCCGGGTATTGTTCCGCGATGTCCGCGAACCATGTGCCCTTGTTTTTCTGCTCCTCCGCCGTCCTACGTAGATAGATGAACTGCCAGCGTTTTCTAATCCAGTCACCTATGACCAGTTTTTTGGCTCCATAGGTTTTTCCGAGGCCGCGAGCGCCGATGACGAACATCCAAGGCGCGTGATAGGATAACACGCGCCCATAATCGTAATAATCGCCCTCGGCTAACAGTTTCTCCATATGTACCATTATGGCACGACATACGGACTTTTAGAAGTTCGGCGGCGCGCTCTTCCCGTCCCAGACCGCCAGCAGATTATACACAGTCCGATACCGGCTAGGGTATTGCCCGAAAACACCGTCATTAAGCAGATTATCCAATAAACCGCCCAATGAGGTTGCTTTCGGCAACGCCTCGGCGTATGCCGGGCCTTGATGATATGCCGACACCCATAGTATCTGCATTTTCGCGTCCGAGTAGACTTGCGGATAATTGTTGTAATCCGTTTCGAACTGGTCACGTTGCCCCTGATGTGACTCGGAGCGTTGCGCCCATGTTTTGAACGCCGCCGACTCCGTAGGAGTAAGGGGGCGTGTAAACGTCCCGCCATTGTCCATGAGTGCCGCTATCTCCGGGCATGTTTGGGCAAACGTCGCGTAGCCTGTCGGGTCGGCGGTTTTCATTGCATTCAACACGTCCAACCGACGGTTAAACGACCATTGCGCAATCCCGATGCCCTGCCTGTTGGCTAATTCAACCGCATCCCATTGCAATGAGCTTTCCACCGTGCCAATACAGTAGAGCGCGTAACTGCTTTTACCGTCGCCCGTAGAGGGCGTGGCTTGGCCGCCCGAGTCACCGGGCGCTTTAACACTGCCCTTGGCCGTCCATGTTTGGGCCGTGGCTTTGTAGAAAATCATGGTACCCGCGCCACTGTCGTTGTCGCGGTAATGGTAGATAAGATTGTCCCCTTGTTGTTGTATCCACACATCACTGCTGGATATGCTACCCGAGTTGTTCGAACCGGTAGGGTTCGAGCCACTGTCATTGTCGCCGCCGTCCGGCTTTTTGCGCGGGTGCAAATATCCGATATACGCTTTTTGCAATGGGAGTGGTTTATGCACGCTTGGCTCGGGGTTTTGCGTAATCACGTCAATGGAATCGCCCTGTATCCCATCAACGACAATGGCCACGTGCGTTGACTGATAATTGGGATAGCAGACCTGCCATATGGCAACGTCGCCGGGCATAGGCTCCCATGTGTTGTCTTTTTTCTCGAAAATCTCCCCGACTCTTGCGCTTACGGGATGATGTGTATATAATCCCCCGGCCCAACCTGTCGGGGTGATGCAATCCTGAACACTGCACCCGTACTCATCCATGCAATACTTGGCCCACAAGTCCCAGCATTGCGGCCCCCAACTGCCGTCCATGTCCCAAAAGTGGTTTTCGGTCTGTTTCACCCATGTCTTAAAGTCAACTGCCATACATAACAGTATACCCCACTCGAATGAGTGGGGTATATGTGTTTCACGTGAAACAATGATTACCACGGGATAGTGCAGTTACCGGCTGACTGACCTGAGGCCGTGCCCTGAAGACTGCCAAGCAATTTCTCGTTGAACTGCGTGCTGCTTGAGTCAAGAATCACGTACGACACTCCGCTACCGGAATTGGACACGTACAATGACCACGGGCGAGCCCCACCGTACTGTGGCGAACCGTCATACACAACCCAACTCGGCAGATTACGGAACGTGCGCTGGCCGGCAGTCGCCCCATCTTGGAGAATCCATGAGTAGGTGACAAAGCCGCCCGACGCGACAATGGAAAGCGACGCGCCGTTTGCACCACCGTTGTTCTGATACCACGCTTCGGTTCGCCCAGAGTATGAACCACGGATCGCGGAAGCCATGAAGCTCGCTATGACCTGTGCGCCGGTCTCGTTCGGGTGGATGTCGCCGCTGGGGAAATTGTTGGTGTTGCCAATGTTCCACGTCCACGCCCAGTTAATACCCTCGGCCCCGGCTTCGGCGGCACCTGCCAAGACGCCTGACGCCTTGACGCGCCCCGCACCGTTCATCGCCGTATTATGCCACAACATCGGAACGACCATGACACGCGCGTTCGGGAAACTCGCACGCGCCAAGGTCACGAACGCAACAGTGCGGGCCTTGGCGATGCTGGCGTCCATGATATCGTTGCGACCTCCGGCGACCAGCACGATGCCGACTCGGTTTTTGTCGAGTGTCGTATCTGCGATTGCGGTATTGAGCTGGTCGACGAACAGTCTGCCGGACACGTTCCAACCCGCGCCGGATACCGCGTAGTTTTTGAGCGTCCAACCGGGTAGCATGTTAATCAGCTTGTTTGGCCACTTGTTCGCGCCCAATCCGTCCGCGTAACTATCGCCCATTGTGACAATGATATTCGAGGTCACCGTTTCCGGCACTTCGGTTTTCAATGCAAACTTGGAGTCAGCGGCGGACGTGGTATACACGTCTGCGCTGTTGGCCTTTTGGTTGAGTTGCACAATGGTCGCAAACGTGTCGTCCACTTGAGCTTTAGTGTACACATCGCTGGTGTTGGCCTTGCTCTTGACAGTAGATATGGTCTGCGCTAGGGCTGTCGCCTTGTCCACGGTGTCGGCCCCAAGCGCCTTAAGGTTTTCCGTGGCGGCAGTGGTTCCGGTGTCAAGACTTTCAACCCGCGTCAAAAAGTCAGTGGCTTCCGTGGTGGTTTCAAGGCCCATTGCGGATAGCACGCGCTTGTTGTTGTCTGCGGTATTACGCACGTCCGACACCTGAGTAATCGCACTATTTGCGTTAGTGTTAGCGTTTTCGGCGGTGGTTTTCACGGAATTGAGCGCCGTATCGATTTTACCCATATCCGACGTGTAATCGCCACGCCATGAGGGCTTATCATTGTCCCCGAACTGCGATAGATTAAAGTACGCGGTTTTTTCGACACTACTCATTGTTCCTCCTTGTTGTTGCTGTTTTTAATCCGTCTTAGGCGGCAATGTCGCCCAAAAATCCCCCCGGCCTTTAAAGTCGCCAAGAACCGGGTTCAGCTCGCGTGACCCCTGTAGGTCGTACCGGCGCGCCGGCGTTTCAAGCGTGTCATAGTCCAGTGCGCTGATTTCCATTTCGTCATAATCCTTGGCAAACAGCCCGTAGTAACGCGTGTTGTCGTATACGTCGCCGATAATCTGGGGTATCGGTTTTGTCGTACCGTAGGCCGCGCCGTAGAATACTCCGGCACCCTGACTCTCATTGATGAGCTGGATAAGCTCACTACGCAACTGTTTGAGATTGGCCCCCATCTGGGCTACTGCCGCCTGTAGTTCGCCCTCGAACCCCCCGACCTCATTGTTGATGTCTTTTACGGCGTTGTTCAAGTCGTTTTGCAAGCCGTCAAGATTACACCGGATGCACTCAATCAATTGGAGCGTGGTCAACCCGTCACGGTATGTGAAAGGAACCGACGTGGGAACACGCACCAGTGGATAGGCGCGTGGCATAAGGGCGTTGACTGACATGATTAGTTACTCCCATTCTCCGTGGTTATGGCAATTACTGAAAATAGTATCATACGAGCCCCATATCTGCATGAAACACGGTTCGAGGCTCCGCACAATTTCCATGTCCACGTTGATGATCGCCTGCCGGTACTCCTGAATCAGGCTCATGGCGGACTGGGAGCGGCCCGACGTGTGGGTTTTGGTGCTCCCATCTGTCGCGTCGTGTTGCCATTCCGTGCTGGATGTACTATGGGACTGAGAAGAGGTGTCTTGCGTGCTATGGCTACTGCCGTCCGTATCCGCTTGCGCCTGATTGGCATGAGTCGCGTATCGAGCAAAATCACCTTGCACGCCGGTTGCCGGAACCTCAGAATCATATGACTGGGACTTGGTGCTGCTTGAACTAGTGCCGTCCGAGGAGCTTCGGGTCGCACTCTCCTGAGAGGCGCTGGTTTTGCCGCTGGACTGGGCTACAGTATTGGACAGGCTTTCACTGACCATTTCCACAGTGTTCAATGGGTCATATTTCAACGCTAGCGTCCTGTAGCGCTCATTAAAATATGGCATGATTTCCGCCATCGTCACCCCCAGGTAAAAAATGAACTGCTGGGCGGTTTCCTGTCCTATCTCCCTAAGCGCGTAATGGCGGACAATCTTCTCATTCAACTCAGTGCGATGGCTCTCGTCGTAAATCGGGTAATAGTCGGCGCTGAGATGCAGTCTGGCGTCCGTGTCGTATCCGAACGCAATGAGATTGCCGAGGGTTTCGGTGTACTCCCCCGGCGTCTCCATAGCATAGGCGCTGAAATCCTGTGTCACAACACACCTCCGATACCCGCATCATACGAGGCGGGCATGTCAATATCCGTCGTACCCGAAGCGCTGGAATCAAGCGCGTTGGGTACGCCGGAGCTTTGCGCATCCGCATACTCCACCCATACGTTCAATTGTGGCCACAATCGGTTAATTTCCGTCGCCGCCGCCTGCCGTGCCTTGAGAAAACTCAGGCGGAACACGTCCGTTTTCTCGTTGGCTTGCGCCACCTCGTCGGAGATGAGCCGTTCCTTTTTTTCGGTACCGCTGGACTGGATACCCAGATACCCCAGCACCTCATTAGTCACCTGTGCTTTTTGCTGGATGAACTTGTCCAGCAGGTACGGGGTGGTGTTGGGCCACGGTTGGAACATGCTACCGGGATCCAATGAATCGTATCCGATGATATAATCCTGCCCGTCCTGCCGTTGCTGAAGCATGTTTTGCACGGTGAGCTTGGTGCGCGGGTCGGCGGTGATGATGGTTGGCAGTTTCAGGCTCTCCAAGTTCACGTCATACGCCTTGTCAATGTCGGCAAGGCGTCTCGCATACTGCCATAAGATATCCTTGAAGCTCATGCGCATACGATTGTCCCAAATCGGGATGCATTCACGGCCCGCCTTGAGTTGCCTGTAATGGTAGTTGACACCCACCGGCTCGAGGCACGTCGGGTTGTTATACACGTTCAATCGGCCTTGATATCCGGCCTGCGTTACGAGGAACCTGCCTATACGCTTGTCCTCGAAAAACAACGCGCACCCGTATTCGCACAGACACATTTCCAACCATCGTTCATCCACGGTGGGCGGCAGTCCGCGCCAACTGAACCGGTTCAATGCCAGTTCAGTCAACAGGTGATAATACATTGCGTCAAGGTCGGCGGCGCGCGCCTTGGCGTAATTGCCACGCGGATGCAACGCGCCGCCCCTACGATTCTGATTTTTCCTCGACCTAGACATGCCTCTAGTATAGCACTAGAATGAGATGCCCGGCAATGGGTCGTTATCCGCCCAATCGGTCACGCCGATATCATCCGGGCTAGTCCATATAGTAGCCCCAGACTCGAACACGCCTTTAATGGTCTGCCGATACTGCTCGGGCAAATCACCTCGCACGTAACACTCTTGCATCTGCCAGTAGGTGAATTTTGTCATACATTCCAGCGATTGCGGCGGCGTGATGAAACGCTGGATAAAATACCCGTAACGCAACATGTATTCTCCGACGCTCCGCAGAGCTGAGGGTGCGCACGTCTTAAATCGAACCAACACCCCGACAATACCGTTCGCGAGGTTAAAACCGTCTCCGCCGATGGCACCGGATGTGGTCGGGGGCGTTAATTGCATCTGCTGTACCTGTGCGTTGATGCCCGCAATGGTGTTTTGATAGTCTCCGAACGCGGAACGTTGCGCGTAATCCGCGTTCATATCCGCCATGTTTTGGGCCAACTGGTTTGAAAGCGCTGTAGTCTGAGAGCCGTATGTGTTGGCCTGACTTGTTGTGGCCGCGTTGGTACTCAGCGAGTTCGCCGTGGAAAGTTGGGCGGCGGTATTGTTGATACTGCGGTTCGCTTCAGTGTTGACGCCATTCATGACCGCACCGCCTAGCGCGGATACCGCGCCCCCGACATTGCCCGAAGCGGCGTTACCCGCCACCCCGACCACGCCGTTAACCACGTTATTCAGCTGTGCTAGGTCGGCTCGCTGATTGTTGATATACGTCGTGTTGTCCAGACCGGTGTTAAGAGCTGTCGCTTGAATTGCGTTATTGGCGTTGCGGTTGCCGATAGCGAGTTTGTTGGCTTGGGTATTGTACTGGTTTTGCATGGCCGTGGCCGCAAGAGACTGGCTGATGCCCATCTGCGCTTTTTGGTACGCCCAGTCGGCGGACTGTTGACTGTAGGAACGGGTGTAGGCACTGTTTGCCATTGCCAACTGGGCACCATTGTTGACTATCACAAATTGAGGGAAATTGCTGATGCCAAACGCGGCGTCCAACATTTCCCCGCTATCAATGGGCAACCCATTGTTTTTATCAAGAGGGGCGATCTCGCTTGCACCCGCCTTATTGTACCCAACCGGGTAAAAGTTCAAGCGCGCGCCATTGGGCGCGTAATTATGCACCTCTCTAATAACCAGATTATCGCTTTGGATATTTTCGGGCTTATAGGTGATATTAGTGCCATTCAAGCAAGTGCATTCAACAGTAGAATAGGGGTAGCATTTGAGTTTTTTAAGGTTTTTATAACGTTTAGGGATATTAAAATTATCACGAAAATCATTGATGGTAATAATGTCTTCATATCTGCTGGGCGCATTTGTGGCCGACTGGGGGAAACGGTAGATACGATTATTCAATTCCGAAGGGAGTGTTTTCCCAAACAGCTTATCTACGACATAGCCGGATTGCTTAAGAAAGTCATCATCCAAAGAGGGTATCATGTACATGTTTACAATACCCTGTGTTATCCATGAAAAAGTAGAGCCCACCCCCATAAACACCCGGATAGACTGGATGTCCTTAAAGTACAGTATTTCAGCACCGTTAGCCATGTTCTCGAACAGAGAGCCGCCCGCAGTAACGAGAGACGGTTTTTCCTGACTGCCCGCGTCCGCTGACAAATCTACCGTGCTCACGACTATTACGCCGTAATCCAGATTTTTCCCGTCCATGCCGATAAGAGACTTGTACTGTTGGTTTACCGTCACCATTTCGCTACCGGTGTCCAGCCCTTCGGGTAGTGCGAGATAACTGCGACCATAATCGGTCATCTGGTTTTCGTTGGCAATGCCGATATGGCCTCGCACCACATAGCATGAACCAAACCTAAGCACATGCTGGAATGACTGCCAAACGTCCAACTGCACAGTGAGCTGAGTAGTGTACGCATTGACGTATTCCACGTGGTTGATGAAATAATACCAATACCGTGGCGTCTCCAAGTCGGGGTAATCGTTATACACCACGACATAGTTGTAGTTGGACGCCTCGTTGAATGGCAGTTCGACGCGCACGGGTTGGCCGAACATGTGCATGACTCCATGCACCCTGTCAATGCCGGGCCGTCGGTCAAACCATTCCTGTTGTTTCTGCGGTGATTCGAACCGGGCCAGGTCACGGTAACTACTATCCCACGGCACGTTACAGAGTTTCAGCGACGTGTTTGGCGTCCATTGAGCCCAGTTAAACGTCGCCTCGACGTTAGGGTTGATATCTCTCAGCATACTATCCCTTTCATAAAGAAGGGAGTGTTTCACGTGAAACACTCCCTTTTATTATATCGCAGATACAGCGCGGCCGTCAGCTTGGTGGAACCGGCGGCCACTCCAGTGACTAGGCCGGTATTGTCCACTAGGGGTTCACATCGTCAATCATCATCCAACCTCCGGTATGACAAGACCCGGAGCGCTCACGTGGCTTGCGCTCCGGGCCCTGTCCTGTATCACACCGTGAGAGAGAGTAGCCAACCGGCCACCCTCTCATTATATCACGCGGTCACGGTCACTCTCCCCTTGCCGGATACTCCGAACAGCGTGGCGGTGATATCGGATGTGCCCGCCTTGACGCCCCTAATAACACCCGACTCGGACACGGTGGCGTTGCCCGGAACGCTAGACGTCCATGCGGCCTGCATGGTAACGTCGGCGGTTCGCCCGTCAATCATGGTCGCTCTGGCCGCCGCCTTCACCGTATGTCCCACGGTCACTGCAGGGAGGGGCCCGGATACTCCGAGCACGTCAATGGATGCGATAATCGACGGATTAAATCCGATGACACCGTCACCGACCACCGGCACGTCCAAGGCGGCGGACACGGTGCCCGGCACCTCCGGCATCGCCGGATTCGTATACAGGGCCGTGGCCGTCACCGGAATAGTGGTGTTCGGCTCATCAAGGCCGACCACCAGCACGCCGGTGGGCGAAATGTACGTGTAATCGCTCTTCGGCTTGGCGGTGTCGCCGATACGATATTCGACAGCGTCCGAACGGAACGTGGCCGTACCGTCATTGGCGATGGACGTATCGGCGACGACCTGCACCGCTCCGCCACGCGCCACATTCGACGGGGTGGACGTGCCGCCGCCGTACATGGCGAGTTTAAGCTGGAAGGTCGGCGTCTCGGCCGTCGTGGCGATAGGAGCCACCACGTTGGCGGTGGAACCCGCGCCCGTCCAGAACATCACGGCTGGGGCGAAACCGGACACAGAGATGATATGCTGGACGTGCAAATAATGGTTGACAGAGTTGATGTTAACCGGGTTCGTCTGCTGGGTCATCTCGTTAATGACCGGAATATCAATCAGGAACTTGTCAGTCGTAAGAATGGCCTGCACGCCATCCATGCCAAACCTGTCCTGTGGGATGACGATAATTCGGTCGATGGTCGGTTCCGCGTCCGTGCGCTGGAACACGGTCGCCAGACCCTGAACATCAAGCGCAGACTTGACCTCGGGAGAGCAGAACAACACGAGTTCGTCGGGGCGGGCGAACGTCGGCATATGACGCGCATTATAACGGGTGCTGACAAACTTCAGCGTGTCGGCCCATGCGCGAATCTGGCGCAACATGTCGCGGGCGTCGGTTTCCGTCGAACCCATGTCGTTAAGGTCATGGCCCATATGGACACGCCAATATCCGCCGAGCTTCGCGTACTCGACGAACTGGTGGCACATGGCCTCGAACAAGTCAACCTCGGCGGCATTATAGCATGAGGTCAGAATCTGCGAAGTGAGCGAGGCCAAGCCGTTTTCGGAGGTGAACGCACGTTGGAGCGTCTTGTCATCCGTGGTCGCCGGGTAGAAGTGGGCGAAGTCAAGACGATGGTAGAGGCTGTCCACGTCGATTTTCCACTTGCGGAAATTATCCGCGCCCAAGTATTCCGCATTCGGGTCGTACACCTGAGCGAGCGGCATACCCACGGCGATTTCCTGCCACGTGTCGCCATACGCCTGAGATGCACGCTGGAAGACACTCAGCGGGTTGTTCCAACGCCACGTGTTCACGTAGGTTCCGCCGATACGGTTCACCAAGGCCGAATAAAACTCGTTCTTGAGCTGAGTGGACGACATGAGCGTGGCCATCTGCCTGTCCATGTTCATTTGAGTCGCGCTTGGCATACGCCTCTGATATTCGGGCGACGCCTCGTTGCGAATCATGTTGAGAATCTGCGCGTTATTGAATTCGGTGAGCGGGCGCAGTTGCTGTTTCGGCGTCACCACTGGGGTAGTCGGCATTGTAGTTTTCCCTCCTGTTATCAGTCTTCATATAGGTCGTCGAACGTGGAATAGGTGCCGTTGTAGTCGTCGTCAGTCACTTCCGTGGCGTCCGACTCCTCGTCACCGTCCGGGCCATCGTTCAACACATGGTCTGCGGCGGCGTCGCGCATTGCCTCAATGGTTTTGGACAGTTCCGCCACGGTCGCTTCCAGAGCGCTGAGACGGTCGGCCATGTCGGCGTCCTTGTCGTCGCCCGCGTCCTCCGGTTCGCCATCGTCCTGCGTTTCAGGCTCCGGGTTCGGCGGATTGTCGTCGGTCGGCTTGACGTCCGGCTCGGTGTCGGGCGTGGTGTCCGGCTCGGTGTTTTCGGTATCGTCCATATTCACCCCTTAAGGTAAATGGCATGGCGGCAATCACGCCGCCATACCGGTTTTGCTAGGCTGTGCGGGTTCCCTCGCCGTCGCTGGGCGTTGGCTACGCACGTCTACATCCGACCGAATCGCCTTACCGACTTGCCTTACGGTCGGGCCATCGAATCGACTTGGGACGCACACCCCGCTATCGGATATTATAGCACGAAAGCATGGCCGTCATCATTGAGATGACGTGACCCGGGTAGGAACTCATCATAGGGGATGGGGGCGGCTCGATGCACGCCGCTCAAACGCATGACGGTGTCGCCGTCTGTTTCCACGCCGCAATATTTGCGATTGCCTAGGATACGGAGCCTGTCATAGGTGTGATCGTTTTTCCACGCGCCTAGTTTTCGGTCATCCGTTTCCATGCCCATAGGCGTATCCAGTCCATCCAATATCATGCCGTCGGTGTCGGCGTAGAGTACGCGTTCGGCGTTATCGTTCATGGCGCGGGATAGTATTCGCCTCCCGTAGGCGTTGACATAGGCGGCGGTCGGCAACCATGCCAGACTGTTGGCCGACTCGGGTTTGTCCACGGTAAAGTCCACGCCACCGTCCACGGACGGTTTCGGGTGTAACATGGGCCGGTAGAGCGAGGCCCCGAATTTCCCCACCAGCGAGTTTAGCAGCAGTTTCGCCATCTGCCTGCGCTCCCCGGTCGCGGTTTGTTTCACGTGAAACCATTTGTCCACGTATGTGTAGTAGAGTCCGTGTGATTTGCGGAACTTCCAGCCGCCCACATGCTCCCACGCGTGCACGTCATAGTTTTCGGTCAGCGTCTCCCAATCCACATCCGTGACCGGCATAGTCACGACGCCTAACGTACTGTCCAAACGTTCGCCCTCAAACCCCCATACGGGTAGGATATTGGTGAGCGTCGCCGTTTTTCCCGTTTTCAACCTTGCGTCAAACGAAATGACATCGATATGTAGCGGATAATCATTGTCGTGTTGATACTCACCGTCATACCACACGGGGGTACCTGCCGGCATTGGCGCATCGCGCATGATACTCGGGTAGAGACTGTTCACATCCCAACTCCGGCAATTCCCGTATTCGCCCGGCTTGCTGTACACTATCGCCCCATAATAGGCGGGGCGCATACGGTGATAGTCACCCCTGCCCAATGGCGGGAAATGACGTTTGAACCCGGCGTAATCCCCATCGATATAGTCGGTCATCGCCATTGAAGCTATGGTCGTGCCCTTGAGATGCAGTGCGGCGCATTCCTGCGCGATGTTCCACGTGGTTTCCAAGTCGGTTGCTCCTCCGAATGTTTCACGTGAAACATTCAAGCCATCGTCGCGCGTGACATTACGCACGTCCACAAAGTCCACGGTGATGCCGCCCATGCGCACGCGGAAACTGTAGAAGTGGCCGCGAATGTTGAACGTTCCCCATACTCCGTCCTTGGCCGGGTTGGATTGCAAGGGGAGTCGTTTCAACAGTTCGGCGGCCATGGGTTTGATGTCCTGCCATCCGTGGGCGCACCATACGCGCGTATGATAATCGAGCATGGTAAGCCGGATGACGGCGTTCGCCGTCAATGGTTCCACGCCGTCATCCGTCAATAGTGTTGCGCCGTCTGTTGCCGCCGTTCGACGCTCTTTCATGATTCCATCCTTTTAGTGTCGTGCCGCGCTGGTCATCCATTCATCAAGTCTAGTCTCCACATCACCCGCGTCCGCTTTGGTCTCCCATTTATGTGTCTTATCATTATACCATGCGGCCTCACGTACCACGGTGCTGAAATTTGTGCTGTTTATCAGCCATCGTTTTTGACGGTTCGATAACGAGGCGAATTTTTGGGCGATATTGGAGTCGAATGCTTCAAGTTGCTGTTCGATCCTATCAAAATCCGCAACTCCCTCGTTCTTGGGGATTTTTCCAGTGCCTGCACGTAATGGCGCTCGGCCTATAAGCCCGGCGTATTCGAGTATCTCCCGTTCAAGTTTCCTCCTGCCCCCCTCTCGTATCATCATACGCGCGTGGCTCATGCCACGCTCCGAACCGAACACGTTAGCCCGGTTGCGCGTGAGTTCGTCACGCGCCGAACCGCCGACCGTATGAGTACCCAACACGTCGAACGGTGATTCTCCCGCGCGTTCCATTTCACGTATTTCGCCCACCGTGTAGCTGGCCATGCTCAATGCCTCGAATTGTTGGGCGCGTTTGATTTTCCGCCGTGCCTCGATGCGGCGGCGTTGTTGCTGTCGTAATGTTTTCCGACGTTTCGACGGGGCGGCGGCGATTTCCGCGTCGGTAATCAACGGACGCGACGCCATCTCACGGTCAAGTTTCGTAATATGGACGTCGGGGATGACTTGATACGGCTCGTTATCCCGCGACCTCAAGGCCTGCTGTTGTTCCCCAAACTCCTGCCCAATGCGATGTGCAACCTGTTCGAGTTGTTGGGCGCTGAGTTTTCCCAAAAACGTTTCGGTGATTTGCTTGGGGAGGTGCCCGGTGCTATAGTCTCTGACCGCTTGCTCTCGACGTACCTGTGCCGACCTGATGGCGGCATTACGTTTCAGACTGTTGGCGCGTCGGTTGTTTTTACGTTTTGCCACGGCCCCCTCCCTTATGAGTGTAAAACACCCCCCGCCGTAAGGATGGAAAACGACGGGGGGTGAGTCTGGCGGCAACATCCCTATAGGGACATTACCATGCTATCATATGATGTGGACAATTAGCTTACTCACGACCCTTTTCCGACACAAGTTCAAGGTCGAAGAACTTGTAACCACGGCGGCTCTTCTTTTCCACCACCTTGAGGACAAGCGGATGGTCCCACGTGTCCGGCGTGCCGAAGATGGCGAACAGATTGCCGAAAGCATGCGCCAATGCGGGCGAGGCGGCGGCAAAATCACCCTCCTCCGCATGAATCACGACACGGGTAGAAGAGTTGATTTCACCCGTCTCCTGATTAGCAACCTCGATGGCCTGAGCAAGCACGTTGGACACATGCAAGGGCTCATTGAGATGTTCGTCTACCTTATCGGCGGCCTGCATGGCGTTGTACAACGCCATTTTACCATCCATAGTGTCAGTGTTGAAGAAGTGGGATACGGCGTTGGCACCGTTAGCCGCGAAATTGTTGCCGTTTGCTACGGCCAGTTCGTTGTCAGCCATGATTATTGTTGCCTTTCCTTATAGAGGTTAGTAATTATTCTTCCTCGGAGATGATATCATCTTCAACCACGTTGCCGCTGACCGACCCCGGATAGTCGATAATGGTATCATCTCCAAACTCACAATTAGCCCAATAGATTGCCTCATCCATGCGCGTAGCCTGAGCATGATACTCGGCAGACATGGGAAGCATGTCCCTGTTAATCTTGCGGGCTTTTTTCATAGCCACATCAGCCGTGCGGCACGCGCCGTTAACGACCACTTCGGTGTCCACGAGTTCGCCGTTTTCACTGCGCGTAACGCCGCGCACAATACTATAGTGCTTGGCTCGCCTGATATATGCCATAATTGTACCGCCTTATTTCAATGTTGCTGTTGTCGCGACATTCTTGCAATGTCTTCATCAGTATACCGTCCATTGGTCAGATTGTCAAAACGGAGACACGCAATTTTGATGACAGTCTGAGCGAACTCATCACCCTCCCACGTCCGGCACATCTCATAGCAGGTTGCGCCCTTGACATGACAGACCGCGCACCACGCCACCATCGCCGGACAATAAATAAGCCCGGACAACATTTCAATGTCCTGCGTTCGTACCAATGCGGCGTGCATTGACGAACTTGGCGAGATGTTTAGACAAATGTTCGCCGCATGTTCGAGACTGTCGGCAAACGCCACCTGACCACCTTGGGGCTTGTAAAAGTCCTTGAGTAGGGATACAGTACGGCAAAACGTCTCCCAATCACCCTCACCTTTATTGTACTCACGCAAATGCAGATTACGCCGGCGACCGCGAATGACACGGCGCACACGGTCATTGTCCAGCACGCCATCATCAAACCAGTTCGTACGACCATCATTGCTTCTCATTTTTCAACATCCTTCACTTCCATAGTCACAGTAGAACACCCCTTTGCCAAACACTTTGCATCATACGACACATCACGCTTAAGCGAATCAACATCACGGTATTTGGCGAATTTCACGTCAAGATGTAAGGGGTCGGACTCGCCTTTCCACTGCAATACATCTACATTCAGTCTCATCCATTCGAGTTCGACGACCTCATCATGAATGCGCACAAAAGAAGCATGAACATCGCCATTAATACGCTTCATAACACCTTTGTGCTTCCTGCAAAATCTAACAGGAATGGAGTACCCCGGTTCGTTGAAAACCAAAGAAAGCTTTACCTCAGTAGAACCCGTCCTATAGATAAAATAGTTATCGGGCAAGAGACTATTAAACAGGTCTATAATATTGTTGTCAAGGTTAAAATAATTCATCTTAACTATCATAACTCCGTCACCTCATCACGCAATTTCGCACGGTCATCATTGCTTCTCATAATCAACACCTCTCCAACAACAACGTATCAGCCAACGCCCTCGCATCAACCAGCATATGAGCCACCTGAGCGTAATCACACGCATCAAACGCCACAGCCGACCAAACCAAACGACGCCTGCCGCCAGCCTGAGACCGCAACGACACAGCATACCGCAGTTCATATATCCGATTATGAGGGCAATACACCAGCCGCACGTCACCGTCCTTAAACTTGGACGGAAACACGGCCACAACCTCATCACTCACCATTCCTCACCATAAAAACGCTCAGGACTCTCAGAAACAAACCTCATCAAGCGATAAACAAAGCCCACCATATTATCCATAGCCGAACAAACCTCACCAGTACAAGGGTCATACGTTTCAGTGAAGAATTTTACAACCACAAATCTCCTTAGACGATAACGCAAAACAAGAACCTCCTTCCCGTCCAGTTCACCAGTCTCAAAACGAACAGAAATACCAGCCATCTCAACCGCCATCCTTTCTACATTCCTTGGTTGATAACTACATAATACCACACCACAAAAACACAACACACCCAACAACAAAAAAAACGACAAAAAAAAACGAGATAAAAAACGAAGACAAAACAACAGGCAGAAAACGACAACAGAAAAAATCCAGCAAACACAAAGAACACAGAAGGCGAGACAAGAAAGCATAACAGAAACGACAATGAAAAACACAGAACAGAGCGCAACAGCAAAACACACAACAGAACAGCTATGGAAAAAGGCTAGCTGCTGAGACCCCTCCCCTCCT
>OBJG01001428.1_pt1 | contig 18455 bp, 16 predicted proteins | sample 1517941 | NCBI WGS metagenome assembly OBJG01 (sample SAMN04571712, study PRJEB22368) | human gut metagenome | biome: human gut; material: stool | host: Homo sapiens | place: Luxembourg | collected 2012-09-21
ACTGGTTCTGCGGATATACGCCATACTACACGGCATCTGTCTGGACAGGTTATGACTATAACACTTCTTTTGATAATGATGAAGATTACCATAAAGTAATCTGGAAAAAGATTATGGATCGCATTATCAGCGAAAAGAAACAAAAAGTGAAAAGTTTTCCTTCCAATAAAAATATTAAAAAAGCGGAGATCTGTATCAAATCCGGCAAGAAAGCTCTTCCTAATGTTTGTTCAAAAGATCCTGAAAAGTCAATGGTCCGCACAGAATATTTTGCATCGGGAACCGTTCCGAAAGATAGTTGTGATGCGCATATCGCAGTTACTTTCTGTTTAAAATCTCATTTAGTTGCACAGAAGTTCTGCCCAGATAAGTTCCGCTACACAAAGATTTTCCGTGTTCGTCCAAAACACTCTTCTCATAAGACGGATGATGAACCTTACTTCCTGAATATTGATATCAACAATAAGTGCAATATTCACACGGAAGAATGGCATCAGAAAAAATTAGAGAAGAAAAAGAAAAAACAGGAAGAGAAATTAAAAAAACAACAGAAACAACAGCAGTCAGGGAATGATACTACAGACACTTCTATCAATAACATTGAAAAGCAAATCAAAAAACTGCTAAACTAAAAGGAACTTACCAAAGTTAAACCTACAAGAATATCCCATGTTAGATATATTTTTTCCTCTAACATGGGATATTTTCATTTTCTTTTCTCTTTCACTTTCATATTTTCCAATAAAATATACTTTTTATTACTACTCTGTTTTTCCTGCAAAAAGTTAAACTTAAATTAGTTTTGAAAATCCTTTTTTTGGTTTGTTCCTTATTGGTATTTTCCTTCTGTTAAAAATATAATTATATTATGTATTTCGTGCGACGGATACATAGATACCGGAAAACCATGAGAACAAAGTTTAAAGGAGGATGAATTTTATGTTAGCAAAAGGTTTTTCAAAACCAACTGATCGAGTTGAGCGTCTTAGAAGTATGATTGTTGATGCAGTTCCATGTATCGAGGCTGAACGTGCCGTACTTATTACCGAGTCCTATCAGGCAACAGAAGGACTTCCAATGATTATGCGTCGTGCTAAAGCTCTCGAGAACATTTTAAACAATCTTACTGTTACAATCCGAGACGATGAGCTTGTAGTTGGTACCCTTACAAAAGCTGTTCGTTCCTGTCAGCTTTTCCCTGAAAACTCTTACAAATGGGTTATGGACGAGTTCGATACCATCGAAACCAGAATGGCTGACCCATTTAAGATTTCTGAAGAAGATAAGGCTACTTTAAGAAAAGTTCTTCCTTACTGGGAAGATAAGACAATCAGTGACCTTGCTTCTAGCTATATGTCCGAAAAAACAAAAGAATGTATCGCTAACGGTGTATTTACTGTAGGTAACTACTTCTTTGGTGGTGTTGGACATATTATCATTGATTATGATAAAGCTATCCGTCGTGGTTACAAGGCAATTATTCAGGATGCTGTAGAAGCACTCGAAAGCTTCGACTGCAACGACCCTGACTTCATTCAGAAAACACAGTTCTGCAAGGCTATTATCACCGTATTGTCTGCTGCTATCAACTTTGCAAAACGTTACTCTGACAAAGCAAAAGAGATGGCTGCTGTTGAGACAAACCCAACAAGAAAGGCTGAATTACTTCAGATTGCCGCAAACTGTGAAAAGGTTCCTGCAAATGGTGCTACAAACTTCTATGAAGCTTGTCAGTCTTTCATCATCACACAGATGATTCTTCAGGTAGAGTCCAGCGGACATTCTGAATCTCCAGGACGTTTCGACCAGTATATGTACCCATATCTTGAAAAAGATTTAGCAAGCGGTGCTATCACAAAAGATTTCGCTCAGGAATTATTAGACTGTGTATTTGTAAAATTAAATGACCTTAACAAAGTTCGTGATCAGATTTCTGCTCAGGCATTTGCAGGATTCCAGGTATTCCAGAACATCGGTGCCGGCGGACAGACAGAAGATGGTATGGACGCAACAAATGAATTATCTTATATGATGATGGAAACCGTTGCTCACCTTCGTCTTAGCGCACCTTCCTTCTCCATCCGTGTATGGCAGGGAACACCTGATGAATTCCTTTATCGTGCATGTGAGCTTGCAAGACTTGGTTATGGTCTTCCTGCTATGTACAACGATGAAGTTATTATCCCAGCTCTTACAAACCGTGGAATTTCTCTTCATGATGCCCGTGGTTACGGTCTTATCGGCTGTGTAGAACCATCTGTACCAGGAAAAGAACAGGGCTGGCATGATGCTGCTTTCGTAAACGTTGCTAAGATTCTTGAAATCACTATCAACAATGGTAGAATCGGCGACCTTCAGATCGGACCTAAGACTGGAGAAGTTGATACATTTAAGACTTTAGAAGACTTTATGCAGGCATTCCAGAAACAGATTGAATACTTTGTATACTATGTAGCAGAAGCAGATAACTGTGTAGATTACGCTCATATGGAACGTGGAGAACTTCCATTCCTGTCAAGCTTTGTTGCTGACTGTATCTCCGATGCGAAGGGAATCTGTGCTGGTGGTGCTAAATACAACTTTACTGGTCCTCAGGCATTCGGTGTTGCCGACAGTGGTGACTCTGTATACGCAATCAAGAAACATGTCTTTGATGACAAAGATATCACTTTTGCTGAGTTAAAAGAAGCTATGGATGCAAACTTCGGTTACCCTGTTGATGGTGAAGTTGCTCCTTGTGCTGCATCTGCAGAAACAGAAATCGAAAAAGATTTATATGACCAGATCTGCAAGATTCTTGGTAAAGAAGGCATTAATATCAATAAGAGCGCTGCTACTGCCGCTCCTGCTTGTGGAAGCAACAATGAAAAATATGAGCGTATTCGTGCTATGATGGATGCTACAGACTGCTTCGGTAATGATATTGACGAAGTTGATATGATTGCAAGACGTTGTGCACAGATGTATTGCTACGAAGTTGAAAAATACAGAAACCCTCGTGGTGGACAGTTCCAGGCTGGTATTTATCCTGTATCTGCTAACGTATTATTCGGTAAAGATGTTGGAGCACTTCCTGATGGACGTCTTGCTAAGAAACCTCTTGCTGATGGATGTTCCCCAAGAGCTGGTAAGGACGTAAAAGGCCCTACAGCCGCAGCCGCTTCTGTTGCCAAACTTGACCATGAAGTTGCTTCTAACGGTACTCTTTACAACCAGAAATTCCTTCCTTCCGCAGTCGCCGGAGATCAGGGTCTTATGAACTTTGCCGCTGTTATCCGAAGCTACTTTGAGAAGAAAGGTATGCATGTGCAGTTTAACGTTGTTGATAAAGAAACACTTCTTGACGCACAGGCACATCCAGAAAATTATAAAGATTTAGTTGTTCGTGTTGCTGGATACAGTGCAATGTTTACTGAACTTGCAAAAGAAGTTCAGGATGACATCATCAGCAGAACAGAGCAGCATTTCTAAATTTTAATTGGCACTAACTGAGTAAATAAACGAGAATAGAAATTTATTTCAAAAATTATTTTAGAAACTTATTGATTTTTAATATTTATAATCCTTTTGCATCATAAAATTTCCGGGGCTGCCACAGGAGGACCTTATCCTACCCTCTTACTGTGGCAACCCCTTTGAGGGTTTTACAGCAATTCTATAAAATACTACAAAAACTAAGCACTCTATAACGTAAATTACTGCGCTATGCCACATCATCTTTTTACAGTATTTTATGAAATTACTATAGAAGGGAGAGCACATTGTACACTGAAAAAGATTTATTTTCTAATAATGACGAACAAAATAGAGGAAATTTCGATACAGATGTCGGTATCCTTGAATTATTTGGTAAAGAACCTTTAGAAAATCTGCAGTCTATCATTTCAAAAGTTACCGGACTCGGTTTTGTTACTGCCGATTTTCGCGGGGAACCACTTACTTGCATGACCGGATTTACCCCTTTTTGCAAATTTACCAGAGAGCGTGGAAATAATGGAAAATTGTGCAATCTCTCTGATGCATTTGGTATTGTCCGTTCTGCTATCACCCGTAAATACTGCATCTATTTTTGTCCTTGTGGATTGATGGAAGTTGCTATTCCAATCATCGTTCATGGAAAGTTCTTAGGCGGCTTTCTTTCCGGCCAGGTCAGATGTAACGATGCCCCAGATGATATTCCACGCTTCTCTGGTCTTATTCAGCCAGAATATCTTGAGGAAGATCAGGCTCAGGTTGATGAATACTTTGCGCAATTACCAACTTATGAATACCAAAAATTTTCAGATATTGCTGAACTTATCTACCTGATGGTAAACCAGCTTGCCGAAAATGAAATGCTTCGCCAGCAGCAATATGATTCCCACAAAATACAGGAACAAAAGCTGACTTCTAAAATTAATGAACTAGAATATGAAAATTCTTCCCTGACGAAAGAATTAAATTATATGCAGGCAAAATTGACCCCTCATTTTATTTTGTCCCTGCTCACTGACATTGCAAATCTTTCTGTCTTAGAAAATGCACCAAAAACAAACCAGATGGCTGTCGCTCTGGCTCAGTATTTGAAATACAGTTTGTGCACTACAGGAGATAATATCTTACTTTCCGATGAGTTAAAGCAGATTGAATCCTATTTTAACATGCTAAAAATCAAATATGAAGATGCCTTTACCTACTCTATTACTGCGAAAAAAGAAATAGATATGCTTAGAATACCTTCGCATATTCTTTTTCCATTTTTAGACCGGGCAGCCTCACTGATCACAGTAAATACTGGACACCTTGATATTGCCATTTCTATTTTCTGTGAAAATGGATATACCACGATCGATATAGTATCGGATTATAACCCGGATAATGAAGAAAGTAATCCTGCTTCTTCTTTCAAAAACTTTCCGGATAATGATACGTTTCGCTCTCTTATCAGCAATATCCGACAGAGACTCTACAGCATTTTTGGCAATAATTATGAAATCAAAGAGAGTTACCAGAGCAATTCTAAAATCCATGATATAATCAAGTTACCAATCTCTCATGAGGAAAGGATTATGTAATGTACAATGTATTAATTGTAGACGATGACACATTAATGCGAAATGCACTGCGTGCCATGATTTCACGCTTTAAAAACTTTCAGATTATCGGGGAAGCAGCAAATGGCGCTGAAGCGATTGCCATCTGCCGCCTCTATCCTGTACATCTTATTTTTATGGATATCATTATGCCTGGCATGACCGGCATTGAAGCTGGCAAAAAGATAAAAGAAGACTCCCCTCAGACAGAAATATGCATCCTCTCTGCCTACTCCGACTTTCATTTTGCCAAAGAAGCAATGGAATTACATATCAAAAAATACTTTTCCAAGCCAGTATCTTTTCTTGATATAAGCACCTATCTGGAGAATTTTTCTCCTTCTACTTATAAAAGTGTCTGCCCTCAGCTTTCTCAGGCTTTGGAATTAGCTAATTCTCAGAGTTTTTCAGAAACCTATGCTGGCCTTTCTTCTATCATTAATGAGATTTTCTCCAGCCAGAATGCAAGTATCGAATCTTTAAAAAAGACTTTTATCGAGATTGGACAGGGCCTTTTAGATTCTCTTGAGTATGCGAATCAGCGTAACGAAATCACGGATTTATTTCCTTTACCTGATACCTGGCTTGTTAATGGCGAAATCATGAAAATTTGGCTTTTTAAAATAATGGATTATATCTACCAACAAAAAAGCATACGGCGTTATAGTATTTTAGAGGGCGTTTTCTTCTTTATCGAGCAACATATCAAAGAAAAAATTTCTTTAGGACAGATTACAGAAGGCAGCATGATTAGCCAGGGATATTTAAGTCGTATTTTTCGTGACCAGTTCGGCATCAGCACAATGGAATATATCCGTCTTCGCAAGATTCAAATGGTCAAGATTAACTTTATCTTTACCACACACAACACTTCTGACGTTGCCTTTATGCTTGGCTTTAACGAGAGCAGTTATCTTCAGAAAGTATTTCAGAAAATAGAAGGAATCTCTATTCAAGAATTTAAAAAACGGCTAAAATGAAGCAAAGCATTATCTTTTCATTTTTGGCTGGAAAATAAGTGAGGCTATATAAGAAAAGATAAGTGCAGAACTTGTTCCGGCAGCAGCAGCTTTTAACCCGCCTTTAAATAAACCGATTGCCCCTTCTTCCTTTACTGCTTCTATCACTCCTTTTGACAGGTTATATCCAAAGCCGGACAGCGGGACACTTGCACCACAGCCTGCCCATTTTATAAGAGGTTCATATAATCCTGCAGCTCCAAGAATGACTCCTGCTATTACTAATAACACCATCACTCTTCCGGGCATTAACTTCGTATTATCAAGAAAAATCTGTACTAAAGTACAAATGAGGCCTCCTACAACAAATGCTTTTAAATATATCATCCTTTTCCCCTACTCCTTTCCGGATTCTAACCAGACTGCATGTGCAATTGCCGGAATCGTTCTTCCCTCATTTGCTGACACTTGCGATAATAATGCCCCTGTCGGTACAAACAACACTCTTTTCCATTCTCCACTGGCAAGTTTCGGCAATATCACTGCTGAAAGCATTAATGCAGAACAGGCACATCCACTTCCTCCTGCATGGGTATCCTGACTTTCTTCATCAAATATCTGCATTCCGCAATCCATATGATTTTTCTTAATATCTTTATGATTCTCGTCAAGCAATTCAAAAAGTAACTTCTGCCCCACTGCTCCCAAATCTCCAGTAATAATTCTATCAAAATCTACTGATTCCATCTCAAAATCTATAAAACTTTGATAAATCGTATCGGCGGAGCCATACACGCTCCCATGTTAAACGGGTCCTGCACACCATAATCCTTTATTTTCCCCGTTGTAATTCCCCGAATCTGCACATCGCCTTTATCCTCATTTAATAAAAAGGCTCCCGCTCCAGTTACCGTCCACGTCGCACTGTATGGACGCTGACTTCCATAGCCAAGAGGAAAACGAAACTCCTTTTCTGCACTCGCAAAATGACTCGAACACCCTGATAACACCAAATCCGCAAACCCTCCATTCACTGCCATCGCCCCTATAGACAAAGCAGCCCCTATACTAGAACAGGCTCCATATACACCGTAATAAGGAATTTCAAGTTCTGCAATTCCAAAAGAAGAAGCAATAAGCTGCCCTAACAAATCACCACAAAAAGCCATTCTCACATCTTTCTTCTTCTTTTTTCCCTTTCGCAGCGCAATCTCTCCAGCAGTTTTCAAAAAACAACTTTCACTCTCTTCCCAGTTTTCTTTACCAAACATCGGGTCTTCTACAATCAAATCCAGATGTTTCCCTATCGGTCCCTCACCCTCTTTTTTACCACCCACACAGGCATGGCTTAGTATCTTTACTGGATTTTGAAATAAAATACTCTGCTTTCCCTGCATTTGCTTCATAAAATACCACCTTTCTTTCACTTTGATTCATCATCTTACTGAAAGATAGTATTTTCCTAATCAGAAAAATTTATGTATTATGATTTAATTCATTCGATGAATAAACAGACGAAAACAGGTAAAACAGACGAAGGAAGGAAAATAATCCCTATCTGTAGCCTCGGAGCAAGCGTTGAATGCGAGCGCATAAGCGAACATTCAACACGCCGCGACTAAAGTCACAGATAGGGATTATTTTCCTTCCAGTATTCGTCTATTTAGCCAACACCTATTTGTCTAATCCCCGAAATCAATAATCCACTTTAATAAGACACAACCCCTGTGCCGGTGCTGTTGGTCCTGCCATTTGGCGGTTCTTTGCTTCAAGAATTTCTGGAATCTGTTCTGGTTTTATCTTCCCTTTACCAACTTCCAGAAGTGTTCCCACAAGTATTCGCACCATATTCTGAAGGAATCCTGTTCCATGGAAATCAAAATAAATAAAACTTCCCTTTCTCGTAATTTCAATCTTATCTACAACACGTACTGTAGACTTTTTCATACGAGGATTTCCACAAAAACTTTTATAATCATGCTTGCCTTCCAGATATGCGGCTGCCTGCTGCATTTTTTCCACATCTGGACGTTTTTCTAATACAGACACATATTTTCTCTGAAATACAGGCTTAACTGGTCCATCATAACAGGTATAACGATACAATTTCCCTACAGCTTTATATCTGGCATGAAAACGTTCAGAAGCTTCTCTCACTTCTTTTACTGCAATGTCATCAGGAAGATATCGATTCATATAATCCCGAATCTCATCAGGAGTCCTCTCTCTCCCGCCTCTTTCTTTATCTGTAGCATCAAAAACTGCATTTGCAACCATCCCTCTGGCATGTACCCCGGCATCTGTCCTGCCTGCACCAAGAACATCAATAAACTCTCCACACATTCTTGTAAGAACATTCTCAAGCTTTCCCTGTATCGTATCTCTGTCTGGCTGATGCTCCCACCCATAATATCGGCTTCCATCATAACAAATCGTCATTTTATAATTTTTCTTCATTGTATATTCTCTCTTTCTCTTAGCACTATACTCCCATATGTATTGCTGAAAGAATTAATCCTACTTCCTGTTCCATACCTACAAGCATATTGCTTCCACTCAAGCTCACTTCTTCCTCTTGTGTATAATCTACTACTGTAACATTCTTCTCCCCAGTAAGCATCCTATAACTTGTCTTTCCAAGTTTTCTTGCTTTTTCCTGCTCTTTTCTCTGTAATTGCTTGATATAAGTACATACTTGTTCACAAAAAGTATCTTGCATATAGTTTTTATCTTTCTGTTCATTCTCATATCTTCCTATACTCTCATTGGTTCTATTCATTAATTCTCTACCGACCATCACAGGGGAAGAAGAAATTACTGCCAAAAGTCCAATCACCCTTGCCATCTGGCGTTTCTTCACATCAAATCCATTCTTGGCGAAAAACATATACCACTGTATCGCCTTGGCAACTTCGGCAGGTCCTCCATCTGCAATCATTATACTTCCAGTAAGAGCTTCTATATCTTTTTGGTCTGTATACAAATTCCTGACTCCCTCTTCTAAAACAGGAATACGCATAGAAAGTTCCTCCATACCATAATAAGAAGCTGCCAGCATTCCTCCACTAATTAAATCTTCTCTCTCTTTCATAACCATCTGAAGTCTTCTTAAAAGTGGAGTTATCGTCTTATCTGGCTTACCTGCAAAATAAGCCGCTATCAAAAAAAGGCTATCTCCTCCTTTAAAACCAGCTTTCTTCAGCTCAGCATATCCCCTCCAGACTTTCTCCTTCCACAATTCCTGTGCCTTATGATTCTTCTCTTCTATATCTTCCTCGGCAACCGTCTTCCCCATATTCTTCTGTTCGTCGATATAAGAAAATATCCTATCTGACTGATTTCTATCTTCCATTATTTTGTACTCCCAATCAATTACCTTTTTTGGATTTCTCTTTTACATTTCTTTTGTATTATATATTACTGTGAATGACTTTGTAAAATATTTTTATTCTTTTTTAAACAAACAGTATAGGATAACTTAATTATTTATTTGCACTATCTGCTTCTATTACGGACTTAATCTGCTTCATAAGAGTATCATAATTCTCCTGATTATCAATTCCGCCAACCATTGGCTCTCCTACAATATTACCTTTTCTGTCTACAAGAATTGTTGTCGGAAATGCCATGATCTCAGAGGCATATTTTCCTGCATCTGAATTAGCATCCAATGCGAAATTTCGGTATTTTGCTCCCTGACTTTCAAGTATTTTCTTTGCTTCCTTAATTGTAGCTTCTTTTCCATCGAATGTATCGGTATTAACCCCTACAACTTCTCCTCCCATCGACTTTATCGCATCATTTAATTCATTAAGCTTTGATAATTCGGCAACGCAAGGCTTGCAGCCTGTAAACCAGAAATTCATAACCGTTACTGCATTTTTAGAAAAAAGATTTTCCTCAACGTCATTTCCATCAAAATCTTTTCCTGAAACATTATTAAAAGCAATGGTATCATCATCTTTGGAATCAGAAGCACCTGTATCTAATTTGTTGTCGACTTCTGTTATCTGCTCTTCAATTCCACGGATTGTCTCAATATCTTCTTTTAATGTTTTTAATTCATCATCCGTAAAAGAGTTTTTGTTTGATTCCACTGTGGAAGCAAGGTATTCGGCATAATTATCCGAGCCGGCATCTGCTTTGGACATCTTACTAAATACTTTTTCCCAGACATCTTTATGTTTTTCAAAAATCTCATTTTCCTGCTGGTATAAATCATCCAGTTTCGCCTGCAAATCTTCTGTCTTTTCCGTTCCCTCTGATACAGATGAAGAGTCTGCTTTTCCAACATCTCCCTTTCCTGTACATGCAGTAAATGATAACGCTACGCAAAGTGTAAGAATCATGATAATAGTTCTTCTTGTTTTCATAATAAAAAACCTCCTTTTATTTGTCATTAAATTTTATAAACTGATAGTGGATTGCATCTTTTGGACAAGCTTTCATACAGGCACCGCATCGTATACATTCCGGATGATTTGGACTCTTTATAACATCAACATCCATTTTACATACTTTTGTGCACTGATGACATCCAACGCATTTATCATCTTCAACCTTTATGCTGAGAAATGAAATCTTATTAAATAGTGAATAAATCGCTCCAAGTGGACAGATCCATTTGCAAAATGGTCTGTAAAACAGGATACTTAAAAGAATTACCATAATTAAAATGATAAGTTTAAAAGAAAACAGCTTACCAAGTGCCGACCGAATAGCCGTATTGCCAAGTGATAACGGTATTGCCCCTTCCAAAACTCCCTGAGGACAAATATATTTACAGAAGAACGGATCTCCCATTCCAATCGAATTTGTTATAAATATTGGAAGAAATATAACAAAAACGAAAAGAATCATATATTTAAGATACCTTAATAATCTTAATTTTTCTGTGGAAAACTTTTTCCCCGGGATTTTATGAAGTAAATCCTGAAACCATCCAAACGGACACAAAAAGCCACATATAAATCTTCCTAACATTACACCAAGTAAAATAAAAAATCCGGTTATATAATATGTAAATTTAAACTGCGATGAACCAACTACTGCCTGAAAAGCTCCGATCGGACAGGCTCCTGTCGCTGCAGGGCAGGAATAACAATTCAATCCCGGCACACATACTGTTTTTGCATTTCCCTGATATATTTTTCCCTTAAACAAATTAGGAAGATGTATATTGGTAATCAATGTGGCAGCCGCCTGTATCCCACCACGCAGGCTGGCTATTTTTTTTGATATTAAACTTGTTTTTTTATCCAATTCCTACACACTCCAAACATAATTTTATTGCTTTACCAAGCACAACAGCAGCTTCGCCTCTAACAGCGCCATAGCTCATCATACTCACACCGGCGATAAGTAAAATAAACTGTGATATTTTCCTGCATTTCAAAATATTTATTACCCCCTTACTCATTAGATACTTAAAATTGTTTCTATACAAACTTTTAAGTATACTGTTATTATTGTCTTTGTTGACCTTGTGACTCTCGTATTATACAATAAGTGGTGTAAAATTTCTGTTAAGCGAATGGAGAGATTATTTTGAGATTATTAATTGTTGAAGATGAAAAAGAATTATGTGATACCATTTCAAAAAGCTTGTACGAATCAGGCTATGAAGTAGATACCTGTTATGATGGATATGAGGCTCTTGATTATATTTTGACGGAAGACTATGATCTAATTGTGCTTGATCTTAATCTTCCCGGCATGGACGGAATGGATATTCTAAGAGAACTAAGAAAAGAAAACGAAGAAACGAAGGTTCTTATCTTATCCGCACGAAGTCAGATTATAGATAAGGTGGAAGGATTAGATGCCGGAGCTAATGATTACATGGAAAAACCTTTTCATATACAAGAACTAGAAGCCCGTATCCGAAGTCTTACAAGACGTAAATTTGTACAAAAAGATATATGCTTGCATTGCAAAGACATAAAGTTTGATACGAAAAAGCGGGAAGCATATGCCAAAGGAATACTCGTACCTTTAACCAGAAAGGAAAATGGTATTTTAGAATATTTACTTCTTAATCAAGGCAGGCCTGTAAGTCAGGAAGAACTGATTGAACATGTTTGGGATGCTTCCATAGACAGTTTTAGCGGCTCTATCCGGGTACACATGTCATCTCTCAGGAAAAAATTTAAATCAGTGCTCGGTTATGATCCCATCGTAAACAAGATTGGCGAAGGTTATAAGCTTGTGGAGGGTGTGTCATGAAAAAAATGTCGCTTCAGTGGAGACTCACTATTATAACTACTTTACTAATCGCAATGATATGCGGAAGCCTTACTATATTTATCTACAAAAACGGAGTCTACTATATCGATTCTCTGCAAAATACTGTAGATGCTAAAAGCGAAGATAATAATGAGAAGAATCCAGATGAAATCTATATCAGTATTCCAGATGAAGAGTGGAACAATTTTGCAAAGAATTTTTCCATTCAGGTATATAATAATAAAGCTGACTACAAAAAAAGCAGTCTGCTATTTTCAACACTGTTATCTCTTCTTGGAGGTGTGATTACATTTTTTATAAGTGGCCATGCACTAAAACCACTATGTGATTTCTCAAAAAAAATTGAAGAAGTGCAGGCACAAAACCTGTCGGATTCCCGAATAGAAGAAAATAAATTCTCTGAACTGAACCAGCTTAGTGTTTCATACAATAAAATGCTTGAACGACTGTCAGAAGCATTTAAGCTGCAAAGGCAATTTACCGCTAATGCTGCCCATGAGCTTCGTACACCACTTGCTGTGATGCAGCTTCAGATAGATTTGTACAATTCCTCAAAGCATCCAGATAATGATACATCTGCACAACAAACTATAAGCATGATTACCGAACAAACAGAACGGCTCAGCAAAATGGTAAGAACGCTTCTTGATATGAGCGAGCTTCAAACAATAGCACGAGATGAAGAAATCGCAATAGCTGCTCTTGTTGAAGAGGTTCTTGCTGATTTAGAACCTCTTGCACAGGAAAAAGGAATCAACCTTATCGAAAAATGCGACAATGTACTCTTAATGGGAAGTGATATTCTCATCTATCGACTTGTATATAATCTTGTCGAAAATGCCATAAAATATAACTTTTCCGATGGAACAGTCACAGTAACCGCCACACAGCAAAACAGTCAGCTTCATCTTACAGTTGAAGATACTGGAAACGGTATCCCCGAAGAACTTAAAGAACGGATATTTGAACCCTTTTTCCGTCTGGACAAATCCAGAAGCCGGGAACTTGGCGGCGTGGGACTCGGTCTTGCACTTGTCCGTGAGATTGTAAGGGTGCATAACGGCAGCATTTTAGTTAAAAATAATGCGAACTCCGGCACAACTTTTGAAGTGATTTTTCCATAACAATAATTTATAACCATCTACTATATGCAACATACTAAAAAAAAAATATCCAATAAACACATCCAATTACCCAGCTTGTAAATACTCCATATAAAATAACCGGACCTGCTATCGTAAAAATTTTCACTCCAATTCCAAAAACCTGTCCCTCTTTTTGATATTCAATTGCTGGTGATGCAACAGAATTTGCAAAACCAGTAATTGGAACGAGGGTTCCCGCACCACACCACTTTGCCAAAGGTTCATAAAGCTGAAAACCCGTCAACACAACACTGATCAATACAAGGCAAACGCTTACTACAATGTATGAATTTTCCTCACTCACACCAACTCTATTATACGCGATCTGACGGATCAACTCTCCCAAAACACATATCGCTCCTCCAGATACAAACGCATGCCAGCAGTTTGAAAATGAGCTGAATTTAGGGGTCAGCTTTTTTACCTTCTCTGCGTATTCCTGATTACTAAATTCTTTTTTCATACATTTCACTCTCCTTCAAAATTTTCATATAGTATACTAAGTATGTACTAATACACTGAAAATATTCTCCCACCCCAGAAAATTAATTTCTGATTTGCCGCAGGCAAAGGAGACGCTCCCAAAGAGAACCTATTTCTTCTGTCCCCATCCCAAATTTTTTTCAACTGATTTGTAGGACTGAAATACACAGAACCCTCCTCCCCTGTAATCTATAAAAATGCGCCTTAGAGCAAGTTCAAGTTGCGGATGAGCAGCTTGGACGCAGTGAAACGAAGCATTTTATAGATTACAGGGGAGGAGGGTTCGTCTGTTTATTTTTCAAACTCTACAAATCAGAAGTTATTTCGCGCAGGTCGTTTCTGCATTTTTCCCATCATAATCAAAAAGCCCATCATTCTTCTCCTCCAATGCCTTTATCATATGATATGTATATTCATTATATGGTGTTGGAACGCCAAGTTCTTTTCCCATTCGCACTAACGCTCCGGAAAACATATCTATCTCCGTATGACGTCCGGCATCAATATCCTGCAATGTAGAATAACGTGCTGTTGGAGGAACCGCACTTCCCCGGGCGGACTTTATATCTACCTTGCTCATATCAATTCCTTTTGCCGCTGCAACAGCCTCGACTTCCTTCTTAAGTCCGTCACTGATTGCCTTCATATGTGTACTGTCGCTATAACAGCCAACTCCCGCTCCAAGAATCGCCTGCGGAAGATTATTACAGATATTTAAGCGATATTTACTCCACATCTCCTCACGAATATATTCTGTCGCACGAAAATGTAAGCCTGTATCTGCAAAAAGCTCCTTAATCTCCTCTACTCTCTCACTCTCAAATGGCGCAGAAATCTCTCCGAAGATTATTCCAATCGTAGTCTCCGGATCAAAACAATAACCTGTTCCTTCTTTATGAGAAGCTACCTTAATAAGCGAGTGCAAAATATGAGATGCATCTACTTTCTCAGATATAATCTCTTCACTGTCTACTCCGTTCATAAGGCTCATGATAATTGTATTATCTCCAACTGCTTCTTTAATACTGTCAACAGCCCCCGGTAAAGCTCCATACTTCAGAGAAACAATCAAAAGGTCAACTCCATTAGCTTCGCTTGGAGTCCACACTTCTGGATGATACACTTTTTCATTAATCAAACATCCATTTTTCTCAAGACGTTCTTTTCTCTCTCCCTCCGCAATTACGCCAAGCTTAATATCCTTACGATTTGAAAGTCCCCAGATAATATATGAGCCTACTGCTCCGGCTCCGAGAACTGCTACTGATTTTATCCGCATGTTTATCACCTCATAAATTTTTGTAAAAAACCGCTTCTATTATATCAATTAATCAGGGTTTTGAAAATACCGAGTTGCCGCAGGCAGTGACAACTCGGACAAAACCATACCATAGTATAGAACCCATCTATGTCTTCGTCAACTAAAACAGACAAACTTTATCCAGCCACAGATATAGGTTCTATTCTCTCTTGGGGTTCGTCCGTTTGTTTATTCTTCAGCTAATGCATATTCCTCGATCAGTTCCCAGATTTCATCTCTTCCTGCTTTTGTGACAGCAGAAAATGGTACGATTGGAACACCTTCGATTACTTTTAAAGTATCTTTTAACAGTTTTAACTGTTTTTGAAGCTGGCTTCGTTTGATTTTATCGGCTTTGGTTGCTACAATTACCGGAGAGAAACCGTTGCTTAAGATCCAGCGGTACATCTGTACATCATTATTGGTTGGCTTATGGCGAAGGTCAATGAGTAAGAATACCATACGAAGCTGTTCAGAAGTATGAAGATAGTTTTCTATCATCGGTCCCCATTTTGCTGCGACTTCTTTAGATACTTTGGCATAACCATATCCTGGAAGGTCTACAATATACATTTCTTCATTTACGTTGTAGAAGTTAATGGTCTGTGTTTTTCCTGGCTGTCCTGAAGTTCTTGCTAAAGACTTTCTGTTTACAAGGGCATTAATGAGGGATGATTTCCCTACGTTTGATTTACCGGCAAATGCAACTTCTGGTAATGTGTTTTTAGGAAGCTTACTTGTAATTCCGCATACAGTTTCTAAGTTTACATTTTTTATAACCATGTTTTTCCTCCTTTCTCTAACTTTTTAAACCATGGTTCAATATATATATCAGTTAATCTAAATCATAAATTTTAATATGTATTGATTATTTAGCTATTATCTTTGATAGAAATCAATGACTTAATTATTCAAACATCGTAGTTACTTTTTCATAGCATGTTCAATCACTTCATTCATATCCTCAACATAAGTAATCTTCATGCCATCTGTAATTTCTTCATCAAGTTCTACAACGTTTCGTTTATTTCTTGCTGGAACAAGGACTTCTTTTACACCAACGGTTTTAGCTGCTAAGAGTTTTTCTTTTAAGCCGCCGATTGGAAGAACTTTTCCTCGAAGAGTGATTTCTCCTGTCATAGCAATATCCCCTCGAACTGGGATGCCTGTAATTGCAGAAAGGATGGCAAGTGCCATTGTGATTCCTGCAGATGGACCGTCTTTTGGTACGGCTCCTTCTGGAATATGCAGATGAATATCATGTTTTTCAAAATAACCGCTGTCAATTCCATAGTTTTCAGCAATAGAGCGGACATAACTAAGACCAATCTGTGCAGACTCTTTCATGACATCGCCCATACATCCGGTAAGCTCCATCTTTCCTTTTCCTGGCATGACATTTACTTCAATGGAAAGCGTATCTCCACCAACACTGGTCCATGCAAGTCCTCTCACAACACCAATCTGCGGTTTTAAGTTCTCATCTTCATCCTCAAATGGCGCTGGCCCAAGAAGTTCTTTTAAAGACTTTTTCTTAATATCGACCTTTTCTTCACCTTCAACGATTTTGCGGGCGGCTTTGTGCATAAGCTGTCCAATAGTACGCTCAAGATTACGTACTCCGGCTTCTCTTGTATAAAAATGAATAACCTCACGGATAACTTCATCAGAAATGCTTACCTGTTTTTTTGTAAGTCCGCTTAACTTTCTCTGCTTCTTTACAAGATAATTTTCTGCGATGTGGAACTTTTCATTCTCTGTGTAACTGGAAAGCTCGATGATTTCCATACGGTCACGCAAAGGTTTTGGAATTGGTGTAAGGTCATTAGCTGTTGCGATAAAGAATACTTCGCTTAAATCTAAAGGTACTTCAAGATAGTGATCACGGAAGTTTACATTCTGCTCTCCATCTAACACTTCAAGAAGTGCAGATGCTGTATCTCCTTTATAATCGCTGCTTACCTTGTCTACTTCATCCAAAAGCATGAGGGGATTCTTTACACCTGCCTGACGGATTCCCTCAGCAATTCTTCCTGGCATTGCTCCGACATATGTCTTTCTGTGTCCACGGATTTCTGCCTCATCTCGCACACCACCTAAAGAAATACGAACATACTTCTTATGAAGTGCTCTGGCTATGGACTTTGCAATCGAAGTTTTTCCCGTTCCCGGAGGACCTACGAGACAAAGAATCGGTGTCTCTCCCTTTTTCGTAAGGAAACGAACAGCAAGATAGTCAAGGATTCGTTCTTTGACTTTTTTAAGTCCGTAATGATCTTCCTCTAAGATTTCCATTGCTTTTTCAAGGCTCTTGCTATCTCTTGAAACCTTGTTCCACGGCATTTCAAGCATTGTCTCGATGTAGTTCTTCGTCATTGTACTCTCTGCCGCAACAGGAGGCATCTTTTTGTAACGCTTGATTTCTTTTTTGATTTTATCTTTTACTTCTTTAGAGGCTTTTAATGCCTCACATTTTTCGAGGTATTCGTCTGCTTCTGAGACAATGTCATCCTCGCCAAGTTCCTCTCTGATTACCTTCTGCTGCTCTCTTAAAAGATAATCTTTCTGGTTTTTATCTACATTTTTCTTTACTTTTTCTGCAAGTTCATTACGGATGATACTGATTTCCACTTCTTCTTTTAAAATGGCAAGGAGCATCTCTACCTGTTTTTTCACATCAGACTCTTCTAAAATCTGCTGCTTCTTTCCAAGTTCAAATGGAAGCTGGGATGCCAGTTCGTTAATCAGTAGAAGTAATTCTTTTTCATCAATGGCTTTTTGAAGCTGTGGTGCAAAAAATCCCGGATTCTTCTCGGAAAATTCTTGCGCTTCCTCTTCTAACATTCTAAAAAATGCTTCCTCTTCCACTGGATTTTCCGGGTAATTTGTATCAGGAATCTCTTCGACTTCTGCCTTCACACATCCATCAAATTCTATATAAGATGTGATTCTGGCTCTTGCCTCACCCTCTACAAATACTCTCAATACGCCCTGTCCGGCTTTTACCATCTGAAGAATCTTCGCAACTGTTCCTACAGTATATAAATCCTCTTCCTCCGGCTTATCTAAAGATGGGTCAATCTGATTCACCAGAAAAATCCGTTGTTCATGATTTACCGCCTGTTCTAAAGCTGCCATTGACTTTGGCCTTGATACTTCAAAATACACAGAAGTATTTGGGTAAACCATCTTGCCCCGCAATGCAAGCAAAGGTAATATTTGTTTCTCCATTTGTTCCTCCTTTTTCGGA
>OBJG01001430.1_pt1 | contig 18430 bp, 19 predicted proteins | sample 1517941 | NCBI WGS metagenome assembly OBJG01 (sample SAMN04571712, study PRJEB22368) | human gut metagenome | biome: human gut; material: stool | host: Homo sapiens | place: Luxembourg | collected 2012-09-21
GCCTAAAGACACTGCCGAAATCTCCGGCAAAAGGAAGATTATGGAGTTCACTCATAAACATCCCCTGTTACGTTGGGTAAACAGACTGGCTAACTGGAGATATAATCAGAAAGGATTGAAAGCGGTACGAGGTATGCAAAGCTACCCCTGTACATTCTCCACACCGGAAAAAGAAGAAATTATCAAGGCAATTGAGCATTCTTAAAGACACGCAAAAATGACAAATAAAACTGTTTCCATTGTAATGTGCACTTACAATGGAGAGAGATATTTAAAAGAGCAATTAATGTCTCTCCTAAACCAAACCTACTCTCCCATAGAAATCATTATCCAGGATGACTTATCTACTGATAACACCCTTGAAATCATTCATGATTATCAGGAAAGATACCCTGGCATCATTCATTTGTTCCAGAATTCAAGGCGACTGGGATATAATCAGAATTTCCTGTCAGCCTACCAAAAGGCAAATGGATACTATATAGCCAGTGCCGATCAGGATGATATATGGGAAACGAACAAAATAGAAATCCTGATCAGAGAGATCGGAGATTCCACGCTTATCTTTCACAATTCGGTATTGTTTAATCAAAAGAATCCGAATATGGGACTGCTGCACAAAAAGGATTGGGGAGAACATCCGCATCCCCTTAGTGTACTTGTCAACCCTAAAGCATACGGGCATCAGATTCTTTTTCGTCGGGAAGTGCTTCCGCTTATCCATCAGTTCGAAACATACAATGTATCATACGATAGTCTCGTTTACACACTATGCAGCAGTATGGGAGATGTAAAATACATCAACCAAGTACTTGTACACTGGCGCAGGCACGAAAACGCAAGCACCTTTACGAGCAGACAGGCAAACAAGAATAAGTTGTATGGTTATTATACTGCATTATGTGCTTTGCACGACCACACGAAGCGTCAAATCAGCCGCGAGTATTTTCGTCTGTATCAACGAATTCAATTTAAATTTGAACCGGACCGCCAGGTAATTGCATGCATGAAAGCAGGAACCCTGTATGAGATAATCAGAGCCGGATTGATTTGTGTCCATTACAGAAACGAACTGTTCCCGCAGAAAAACAAAGGAGTTCTCTGTATCTTAAAAAGTTTCTTCTTGCCCTTATTCTTTATTCGCGATTACGGATTAGGAATTATTCGTCCTTCCAAAGTACGACTCAACGCTCCAGGCAAGATGCAATAACCGACTGCAGTACTCCATTATCTTGCAATATCTTTTCTACGAACTCACGGAAAGCGCCATGCCCACCGTGGGCAACCGTTACGTATTTTACTTCCTGCTTCACATAGTCAGGAGTATTGCAAGGAGAGGCACTAAAGCCTACTTTCCGCAGTAAAGGCAAGTCATTCAAATCATCACCGATAAAGGCAACCTCATCCAGTGTGATGCCCAGTTCCCGGCAGACTTCTTCGGCCTGAGCGACTTTATCTTTCACGCCTATATAGCAATGGCTGATCTTCAGCTTATCCGCACGCTTCTGAACGATTTGTGAATTTTCTCCGGTCATAATGGCAACAGGTATGTCCAATTTATGCAGGAATATCACCCCCCAACCATCTTTCACTGAAAAACGTTTCATAACATCTCCCTCAGCAGTATAATACATTCCGCCATCGGTCCACACACCATCAATATCGGTAATCACTAATTTCGGCAACATAATTCAATAACAGTTAAATGATAGAACTCGGATAAATGATCTCATTACGGGGAATTTCTTTCAATACTTTATGCCCTACTACCTTCTCACGTTCGGCCCATTTAAAGCCATCACCGGGACTTAACAAATGGATATCATCTTCAGTAATAATGTCTCCGAGATGCAAGGTTTTATTCGTTGCAATAGAACGTTCCAGTTTCACTTTTGCCGAAGTCACCGAGGAGTCGATATACAATTCTTCTTTTCCCAGCCAGCGTTCGGCAATACGGATATCACGTATCATGCGGTTCACACCATCAGGTCCGAGCGAACCTTGCTGATCGGTTCCTTTCATGCGACGGTCGATAGTGACATGCTTTTCGATGATCTCCGCACCCATACCTACAGCAACGATAGGGGCAGCAATGCCAATGGTATGATCTGAAAAACCAATACAGTATTGACCATAATGCTGTTTCAGATAAGAAATCGTCTTTAAATTCAGATTATCGGGCTGTGTGGGATACTGGGATACACAATGCAAGATAGAAATGTTATCATGATAGCGAGTGATAACTTCCAAAGCATCATCCAGTTCCTTCTTGCCTGCCATACCGGTAGACAGGATAATAGGTATCTTCGTTTCGGCCATTACTTCCAGCAACGGCAAGTTGGTAAGGTCACGGCTTGCCACTTTCAGGCGGTCGGGAGTGAAGAGCTTCAACAAGGAGAGACAGCCTTTGGAACAAAGCGTTTCCACAAAATCGAGGCCTAAAGCCTTGGCATGCTTATAGATTTCCAGATGCTCTTCGTCCGTCAGTTCCAGGAAAGCGCGATGCTCGCCATAGGTGCGTCCGAAAGAATGGGGAGAATCATACGGACGGTTCATCTGCGAGTCCGTCAGTTCCTCATTCAGATCACGCTTGGTCAGTTTCACCGCATCCATCGGACGGAGTTCTATATTGAACACTTCTTCACGAACAGGGCGGGACACCAGGTCTACGATCAACTTGGCTATGTCGACGGAACCGTTATGGTTCTGTCCGATTTCTCCTATTATATAAGTACTCATGAAATTATGAATTATGAATTATGGATTATGGATTGTGAGCGTAGCGGAAGATATTCATCACTCACTATTCATAATTAATTTCCTATTTTTCATTTCTTGCAATATTCTCCAGCATCTTGGCACGATATTCGGGATGCGATTGCACCAGTTGCAACAGGGCATGAACACTACGATCAGTCTTTTCATAGAAAGTAGCATAAAGCTCTTGTAGCAGGGTAAAGTCTTCCATCGTATCGAGGGTGAAACGAAGATCGAAACGGCCCTCCAACTCGGCAGGCAAAGGAAGCAGACGCACCTTGAACTTTTCAGGATGTGTATAAAGATAGATGGTGACATGCTCGATGTGGAGTTTCTCTTGTGTGGAAACTGCCGCACGACGCAGAGCATTGATCGTTGTCAGCTCGGAATATAAACCCAAGTGAGATTTAATAGTAGGACGCCCGTCAGCAAAGCCATAGGCGATATAATCTGCCGGACAAAAAGCATGTTCAGCAAAGAAAGTATTGAAAGTTTCGGGACGCAGAAAAGGATTATCCGAACAAACACGGATAAAACGATCCACGCCGAAGACTTCGGCAGCACGGATAAAGCGATCGAGCACATTGTCCTCATCACCACGAAAACTGAGGATGCCTGCCTGATGGGCTACTTCGGCAAGTACATCATCCTGCGGACGGTTGGTCGTGGCAAGTATGATACACTTATCCGGACAAGCCTGTTTGATATTGGCTATCAGAATGTCGATAATGCGCTGTTCGCCATAGAAAGGGAGCAGTATCTTATTGTGCAACCGGGTGGAACCGGTACGTGCCTGAATAATTATTCCATCTTTCATATTTTCATCCGTTTAAAAGCATCGATATAAGAACCGGGGGTAACGTTGATTACTTCCTTACCCAATTTGCGGGCGTAGGCTTCGAGAATAAAGTAAGACTTGAAGGCTACATGCATGTGATAAAGAATCGTATAAAGTCGTGCGCTATTCAGATTCTCCTGCTTCACGGTGTCGGCCTGCGATTTGTTCTGGTCGTAGAAGTGCTTCTGGTGCATCAATACTACGTTATCATCTGTTACTGTGATTTCCGGCAACCAAGAGTGATCGGCACCTGCCAGATAAATCTTCCGGAATGGCAGACGCAACCCCATGGCAATAGAAGGTATCAGCACATTGTGCGGACGGGGAACACCCCATCCTTTACGGAAAATCCAGTTACAGAAACTCTGGAAGCCTTCAATGGGCGTTGTGTTATAAATATAGAGTTTGATATGAGGATTACCGGCCAATAAGGGTTGCCATTCTTTATCTTTCAGAGCACGGGCAGGAACAAAAAAATTCATGTCCCAGGTAGTTTTCTCGGCCATTGTCTTGAAAAGCTGCACGCGCTTCTCAGGAACAATCCAGAACAACGGATCGGCAATCAGATAAAGCTCAGGGCGGAGACGCTCGAACATAGGTGAGCTTACACAAAAGTTCACAGCCAGTAAAGTTTTTCCTTGTATGAAGTCCGCGGATTCTTCTACGGTACGGTTCAGCGAAGGACCGTTAGCCAATATCAGCAACTCATCCGGATTGCTGAAAGAAGACGGTAAACGTGTACCCCACTTGGACTGCAACAGAATCTTCACTATACTGAGAAAGCACTGCCAGAGCTGTTCCAACCATTTCAAACCTTTTTCTCCCATATTCATTGTCAAATGATAATAAAACTTCCTCTGCAAAGATAGATACTTTCGCCTTTATTGGCTAAAAAAACCGCGAATTTGTGGATATAAAGCGGTAAAAGCTGTACTTTTGCCAAAACATTCCGCAACATGAGAGTACTTATAATCAATACGTCCGAGAAAACAGGCGGAGCCGCCATTGCTGCCAGACGCCTGATGGAGTCGCTCTATACAGCGGGAACAGACGTGAAGATGCTCGTCCTCCACAAGGAAAGCCAATCGGAACAGGTGATTTCAGTAGGTAAAAACTGGCAAAAAAAATACACCTTCTTATGGGAAAGAGTGGTTATCTGGACAAACAATCTCTTCAGCCGGAAAAACCTCTTTACCATATCCATAGCCAACACCGGCTTCAATGTAACCAAACTACCCGTATTCCGGGAAGCTGATATCATACACCTCCACTGGATAAACCAGGGAATGCTTTCACTGAGAAACATACGGGAAATCATCGAATCGGGTAAGCCCATTGTCTGGACATTGCACGACATGTGGGAATGTACAGCCATCTGCCACCATGCCCATACCTGCAGCCTGTTCAAAAGTGAATGCGGAAACTGTCCCTTCCTACGTTTCCCAGGCAAAAACGACCTGGCACACCGGACATTCAAGAAGAAACAGAAACTGTTCAATGCCACCAATCAACTGAATATCGTTGCAGTTAGCAAATGGCTCTCCTCACAAGTACAGCAAAGCACTTTGCTCAAAGAGAAGCCGATATCCGTTATTCCCAACACGCTTTCACTTGCCGACTTCCGGATCATGGACAAGGAACTGTCCCGCAAAGAACTGTCCCTGCCCGACAAATATATCATTCTGTTCGGAGCCGCCCGTATCGACGATCCTATCAAAGGAGTGGAATACCTGATTCAGGCAATCCGGCTATTGATTGAAAAGAAAGAATTCCCGCAAGAGAAACTCCATCTGGCCTTATTCGGCAGAATCAAATACCCGGAGAAACTATTCAGCACCCTCCCCGTCAGCTACACCTACTTTGGACGAATAGGTGATACGGACAAACTCTCACAGCTGTACTCCGCTGCAGACGTCATCGTATCCGCATCTTTTTATGAAACATTCGGTCAGACATTAATCGAGGCACAGGCCTGCGGCTGTGTCCCCGTGTCTTTCGGCAATAGCGGACAGGCCGACATTATTCGTCACAAGGAGAATGGTTTCTTAGCCGATTACCTCTCCGCGGACAGTCTGGCGGAGGGTATCCGATGGGGAATAACCGAAGCCCGAGCCACCCTATCGGAAGAAAATATGCGAAACGAAGTTTCCGAAAAATATTCTGGTGAAGTCGTTGCCAAGCAATATCTCGACCTCTACCAGAACTTAATCAGAAGAAAGGTAACACAATGAGAATACTACTTATTAATACTACAGAGAAGATAGGCGGTCCGGCTGTAGCCGCCAGCCGCCTGATGGAAGCCCTGAAGAATAACGGCATCAAAGCCAAACTACTGGTGCGCGACAAACAAACCGAACAGATCACCGTAGTAGAATTGCCCCACAACCTGCGCATGGTATGGAAATTCGTATGGGAACGAATCGTTATCTGGAAGGCCAATCACTTCAATAAAAGACATCTCTTTGCTGTAGACATAGCCAATACCGGTACGGATATCACCGCTTTGCCGGAATTCCAACAAGCAGACGTCATACATCTTCACTGGATCAACCAGGGAATGCTTTCTTTAAAGAACATCGAAAAGATTCTTGCTTCGGGCAAGCCTGTAGTCTGGACCATGCACGATATGTGGCCATGCACCGGCATCTGCCACTACTCCGGCGGATGCATGCATTACGAAGAAGAGTGCCATCATTGCCCTTTTATCCATAACGGAAGCAGAAAGAAAGATCTCTCCCACCGTATATTTCTTAAAAAGCAGAAACTGTACGAAGGACGCCACATCAATTTCGTTGCCTGTAGTCATTGGCTGGAAGAACGAGCCAAGAAAAGTGCCCTTTTCAGCGGACACGTCATTACGAATATCCCTAATCCCATCAACACCAACCTCTACAAGCCTCATGATAAAAAGGCAGCACGGGAGAAGTGTATGCTTCCGCAAGACAGTAAACTGATTCTGTTCGGTTCGGTGAAGATTATGGATACCCGCAAGGGGGTAGATTACATGATTAAGGCGTGCAAACTGCTGGCAGAGAAATATCCGGAGTTGAAAGAACAATTGGGTGTTGTGGTCTTCGGTAACCAGTCGCAACAAATACAGAACATGTTGCCTTTCAAGGTTTATCCGCTCGCCTTCGTCAGCAACGAGCATCAGTTGGTAGATATCTACAATTCCGTAGACCTCTTCGTCACCCCATCCCTGGAAGAAAATCTACCGAACATGATTATGGAAGCCATGTCCTGCGGCATACCTTGCGTAGGTTTCAACGTAGGCGGCATACCGGAAATGATAGACCACCTGCACAACGGCTATGTGGCGCAATATAAATCGGTTGAAGACTTCGCCAACGGCATCTACTGGATACTCACTGAACCGGAATACGCCACCCTCGCCGAACAAGCCTGCCGGAAAGCTGTTTCCAATTATTCGGAACGCGCCATTGCCAAAAGATACATTGACGTTTACAACAAAATAACCGGAAGACATGCATAATCGCCTTACGCCCAAGTTCAGCATCATCACCGTGACTTACAATGCCGAAGCCGTATTGGAAGACACGATACTAAGTGTGATCTCCCAAACCTACCACCACATAGAGTACATCATTATAGACGGTGCTTCCAAAGATCGCACCCTCGCCATTGCCGAAAGGTATCGCGACCGCATTACGCAAATCGTCAGCGAACCGGACAAGGGACTGTACGATGCCATGAACAAAGGCATCAACCTGGCAACCGGCGACAGTTTCCACGAAGATGACACTTTGCAGCAGATGGTACATACCCTGGGAATCGGTGAACTGCCGGACGTTATTTATGGTGAAACGGCTCTGGTTAATAAAGAGAGGCACTTCCTCCGTATGCGCCGCCTCTCCGCACCCGAAGTGCTGACATGGAAGAGTTTCAAGCAAGGGATGCTTGTTTGTCATCAGGCTTTCTTCGCTAAACGAAGTCTGGCCATACCCTACGATATGCAATACCGCTTCTCTGCCGACTTTGATTGGTGCATCCGCATCATGAAAAAAGCACGGACGTTACACAACACGCACCTCACGCTTATCGATTATCTGGAAGAAGGCATGACCACGCAGAATCAGAAAGCCTCCCTACGGGAACGCTTCCGCATCATGGTGAAACATTACGGGCTGGTAAGTACCGTGGCACATCATACATGGTTTGTATTGCGGATGATATTAAAGAAGTAAAACTCAAAGTAAGCCTCACACTTTCCACCTAATACAGTGCCAGAGTTGTGCCACAGCCTTGGCAAGACTATGCCATGCCTATGGCACAACTGTGCCAAAACGATGGCAAGATATGGCAAAAGTTTCAGTCTGTAGACAACACAAGGAGTTAGTGAAGAATCTCTGTCTTCAGTTCTTTCACTCCTTCCGAAGCTCCTTTCTGAATGACATGTATCTGCCTCATCGAGTGCGTATCCACCGGTTTCGGATCAATCAGATACACCTCTGCCGTCCGCGGTACATAATTCAGCAAACCTGCTGCCGGATACACATTCATCGAAGTACCTATGATTACAAAGATATCCGCCTTTTCCACATAGCCGATAGCCGTTTCTATCTCCGGTACAGCTTCACCAAACCAGACTATAAACGGGCGCAACTGAGAACCATCGCCAGCCTTGTCGCCCATCTTCACTTCATACTCTTCCGGTTTCAACTCTCTTACATAACGGGGATTATAAGGATCACGGCTCGAACAAACCTTTGTCAACTCACCATGCAGATGAATGACGTGCGTACTTCCCGCACGCTCGTGCAGATTGTCCACATTCTGCGTAACTACCGTCACATTAAAGTCTTTCTCCAACTCGGCAAGCCCTGTATGTCCTGCATTCGGTTCCACATCAAGCAATTGTTTACGGCGTTCGTTATAGAAGTCAATCACCAACTCCGGATCACGTACATACCCTTCGGCACTGGCTACCTGCATCACCGGATATTTATCCCACAGTCCGCCTGCATCACGAAACGTACTAATGCCACTCTCGGCACTCATTCCAGCACCGGACAAAATCACTAAATTCTTCTTCATTGCCATATCTCCTTTCTATTTATCGCAGTTTCTTTCCTACAAAAATACAGAAGATTGCCGAAGTTGGCACAGATATAAGAAAATTTAAATCCTAAAAGCATAAATCATTCAAATAAAACCCTTACTTTTGCAACTTGTAATTTTGCAACTGATTGAAAGATACATCACTTTCAGTCGCAACCCAAAAGATATATGGATAAATTCAGTTACGCTATCGGCCTTGGAATAGGTCAAAATTTATTAAGCATGGGTGCAAAAGGCATCGAAGTAGATGACTTTGCACAAGCTATCAAAGACGTATTAGAAGGAAACAAAACCGCTATATCGCATGCAGAAGCCCGCGATATAGTGAACAAATACTTCGCCGAACTGGAAGAGAAAATGAATACCGCCAGCATAGAACAAGGCAAACAATTCCTGGAAGAAAACAAGCAGCGTCCGGGTGTTGTTACCCTGCCAAGCGGTTTGCAGTACGAAGTCATCAACGAAGGCAACGTAGGCAAATATGCAAAAGCTACCGACCAGGTGAAATGTCACTACGAAGGTACACTGGTTGACGGAACTCTGTTCGACAGTTCTATCAAACGCGGACAACCTGCCGTGTTCGGTGTAAACCAGGTAATCCCCGGTTGGGTAGAAGCTTTGCAACTCATGCCCGAAGGCGCCAAATGGAAACTCTACATTCCTTCCGACCTGGCATACGGTGCACAAGGTGCAGGCGAAATGATACCGCCTCACAGCACACTGATCTTCGAAGTAGAATTACTTGAAATATTATCCCAAAAATAAAAAATAAACAGTAAAAGCAAAATGAAAAAAGTAACATTGATCATGGCTCTTGCAGTAGGCGCAGGTTTAGCTTCCTGTACTGCACAAAGTCCGAAAGCAAATCTGAAAACAGAAGTTGACTCATTGTCTTATGCCATCGGTATGGCTCGTACAGAAGGCTTAACTCAGTATCTGATGCAACAAGGTGTTGATACTACTCAGATGGCTGAATTCATCAAAGGTTTCAACGAAGGCGCTGCTAAGACCAGCGAAAAAGACCTCGCTTATATGACTGGTATGCAAATCGGTCAAATGGTAGGCAAACAATGGGTAGAAGGTTTCAACCAACAAATCTTCGGTAGCGACTCTACTCAGACTATCAGCCGCGAAAACATGCTGGCAGGTTTCATTGCAGGTATCACAGGTAAGACTGGCGTTATGACTAAAGAAGCTGCAACAACTTACATGCGCGAAGGTATGGAAAGCATCAAAGAGAAAGCTTTGGCAGTTAAGTATGCTGATAACAAAGCTGAAGGTGAAAAATTCCTCGCTGACAACAAAGGTAAAGAAGGTGTTGTAACTACTCCGAGCGGTCTGCAATACAAAATCATCACCAAAGGTACAGGTGAGATTCCTGCTGACACCAGCAAAGTGAAAGTAAACTACAAGGGTACTTTGATTGACGGTACTGAGTTCGACAGCTCTTACAAACGCAACGAGCCTGCAACTTTCCGTGCTAATCAAGTTATCAAAGGTTGGACAGAAGCCCTCACTATGATGCCTGTAGGTTCTAAGTGGGAACTTTATATTCCTCAGGACCTGGCTTATGGTGGCAGAGAAACCGGCGGTCAGATCAAACCGTTCTCTACTCTGATATTCGAAGTAGAGCTCGTTGGTATCGAAAAATAAATATCAGCTGAAGATTTCTTCTTCACCTGCATAAACTTAGCGGACAAAACGGATGTAAACAAAAACATCTGCTTCGTCCGCTTCTTTTTTACTCTTTCCCTATTTTTTCCTCCATTTTTATAGAGAAATTAAAATAAAGTCCTATATTTGCTTACTATTTGATAAAAACAAGAACTTACATAAATTGATATTATGGAAAAAATAGACAATCTTGACCGGCAGATTCTGGAAATCATCTCTCAGAATGCCCGCATTCCTTTCAAAGATGTAGCTGCTGAGTGTGGCGTATCACGTGCTGCCATTCATCAACGTGTACAACGTTTGATTGATTTAGGCGTTATTGTCGGCTCCGGTTATCATGTGAATCCTAAATCTCTGGGATACAGAACCTGCACGTATGTAGGTATCAAGCTTGAGAAAGGTTCCATGTATAAATCAGTGGTTGCCGAAATGGAAAAGATACCGGAAATCGTGGAATGCCACTTCACCACAGGTCCTTATACAATGCTGACAAAGGTTTATGCACGTGATAATGAGCACCTGATGGACTTGCTGAATAACAAAATGCAGGAAATTCCGGGCGTAACCGCTACTGAAACTTTGATTTCACTGGAGCAAAGCATCAAAAAGGAAATTCCCATTTGCCCGGAGAAATAACAGATAGTTTATGGAATTCTTAAACGAATATCATCTTTCGGGACTGTTCATCGGCATTTGTACTTTTCTTATCATCGGGTTGTTTCACCCTGTGGTAGTAAAGGCCGAGTACTATTGGGGTACCAAGTGCTGGTGGATTTTTCTTGTACTGGGCATCGGAGGTGTCGCTGCTTCACTTTGTGTAGAAAATATCCTGATTGCTTCCCTCTTAGGTGTATTTGCTTTTTCCTCGTTCTGGACGATCAAAGAAGTCTTTGAACAGGAAGACCGCGTAAAGAAAGGATGGTTCCCCAAGAACCCCAAACGTACGTATAAGTTCTAAAAACAAAGCAGCAAACAGTATATTTTACCCGAAAGGTTTGCATATTTCAACTGAATATACTATTTTTGTGCCCGCTATCCGATGAGGATAACACCGGACTTGTAGCTCAGTTGGTTAGAGCAACAGACTCATAATCTGGAGGTCCCTGGTTCAAGCCCAGGCTGGTCCACTCTTAAAATCAAGCACTTACGAGCAATCGCAGGTGCTTTTTTCTTTGTTTGCGTAAACAATGCGTAAACAAACGGTTTGAGTTGGCTGTGTTTACGCATAGAACTTCCGTGAAACTCCGTGCAATCCTATAACACCTTTATTAAGGTATGTTGTTAATATGACGATGATTGGCGGTTAAATAAACTCAAATATATCCCATTTGCATCTTGATTAATAGAATAATATTGTACTTTTGTATTGCGTAATGCATTTGTGGCAAGCCATGACCTTGGTGGTGCTCTTTCTTGAAAAAGAAAAGTGAGTTTGCCAAACCATCGTGGGAGGGTTATCCCATTCCGATGAATCAATGCGTAGAGAGAGTACCAGTCGGAGGGTACTCTATGACAAACGAAACGTGAGAGTTGCTTCAGGGGTTGAGACCGATTAGCATAAGCCCGGTTACCAGTCAGCGACAGAAGGCAACGAGATTGCACCGCTGCATATAACAACAATGTTTTGTATCCGCTTAAGGATAGGAACTCTGTGGTTATATGCAGTGTTTTGTATATGTATGCCTCACATTGCAAAGCGTCTGTATTCAGAGGTTATGTTGAACATAAACAATGAATGCAATGGAAAAACTGACCAAATCCATGTCGCTTTTCAAGGAACGGAACTGTTCTGTTTCTATCGTATTGGATTCACGCACTCGCAGGAAAAACGCGTGCGAGTTTCCATTATCTCTCCGTTTTACGATAGACCGCAAGTGCTTTTATCTCACCGTTGGAAGTTCTTTCACAGAAAAGAAGTTCTCAGACATTTGTAATGCGGCTAAATGCAAGAGTGAGAACTACAGACTTCAAAAAGAGTGGAAAGATACCTTTGTCCCCAAATACAAAGAGATTTTGATGAACCTGAACAAAGGTGGCATCCTGACATTTGAAATGGTACGTCAATGTATCATGGGCGAAGGAACGGTGCTATCCCATGAGGGGACAACTACACCGCAATCCTTTATTGGTATATGGGAACTGATTATTCATGAGTTGCGCACAGACGATGGAGGTGTGCGTTTTACCACGGCAGAGAGCTACGAATGTGCGCTCAAGTCATTCCGAAAGATACTCGGTACGGATATGGTCAAAGGATTCTGCATCAGTGCCGCAGAGCTCCAGATATGGAAGGAGGGCATGCACAATGGAGTAAAAGATGAAAATGGAACAATCGTTGGAAAAATCAGTGATACGACAGCTGGAATCTATCTGCGTTGCTGCCGTGCTGTATGGAATCGTTGCATACACGAGGGCTTCCTTAAAGATGTTCCTTATCCTTTCTCCAATAAGAAAGAGAAAGGGCTTGTGAGTATTCCCAAAAGTGCGAAGCGCAAACAGAGCTTTCTGAACGTCAGTCAGATGACGGAACTATATAACCTTTTCGTCTCAAAGAAATATCCCGAACATTGGACAGAAGAATATACCAAACGGGCTCACTACTCGTTGGGATTGTTTCTTGCTCAATATCTATGCAATGGTTTCAATATGGCTGATGCAGGGCGACTGACTTATGATAACTACTATTACCAGACGGACGGCAAGGCCTTCCGTTTCAACCGAAAGAAAACTTCCCGGAGGAGTGCCGACGGTTCAGAGGTAATCGTTCCTATCATCCCTCCTTTACAATATGTGTTAGATGAAGTGGCAGCACCTCCGACTCGGGGTGGTTTGGTTTTCCCGCATATATTAAAAGGTGCAGAAACAGAAGAATTGCGCCGTAAATATACCATGCAGGAAAACTCAAACGTAAAAGACCGTGTTATTAAAATTTGCCATGAAGCACTACACTGGGATAAGTCCATCTGCCCGTCCGGTACATGGTGCCGACACTCGTTTGCCACCAACCTGCATAATGCGGGAGTAGACATGGATTATATCTCTGAAAGCATGGGGCACGCATCTTCAGATCATGCAATCACCCAAATATACATTGAGCATTATCCTCTGGACATTCAAATGGAGAATAACTCGAAACTGTTGAATCTAGCAAAGACCTCTGAAAGAGAGCTATTATTGGCAAAGCTGGCGAACATGTCCACGGAGGAATTAGCTAAATTGTTTACACGACTATAAAACGGTTTGAGACATGTTCATAGAGAGAATAAAAGACTACTTCACAAGAAAGGATTGCGCTGATATGGCTATCCGTGCTTGGAAATCCGCCAATGAAGAATTGTATGCCGATTTCTGCAAGCGCATGGATGCTGTAGGCAAGGGAAACTTATCTGTTTTGATGGATATGTATCAGATGATGCAGGAATGTACACCGCCAGAAGCCTTGATGCTGTATAATTGGCTTTCTGATTTCATGAACGGTAGAGATGTACAGCATATAGCCAATCAACAATGGGCTGGCAAGTATACAGATATTATAGCCCAATGCATCACCAACAAACGGCTGTGGATAGGTGCCAACGTAAAAACGGGTACGGTAGAGTTGCTCACATCCCCAAAGTCAGAATTACTGACGGTTCATTCCGAGACACCTATTGAAATTTGGAATCGTCTACCCCAGGTAACAAAATCTTATTTGATAGGGCAGTTGGATATACTTATGAGGAACAGCAAAGGATGCTATCTATTGAGCAAGCTGGAAAGGAAGATGGTATATCAGTCCATCGTGTACATCTTCCGAATCATTTTCCTGTCCCATGCCGTGTTTGTTGGCGAGATTATGGCTAATCTGTACGATTATATGATGGAGAAAAAGGATACTTTAGCTTATTGCATGTACTATTTCGTGGTATTTGACCACGGTCTTTCACGTATGATTAAATTGCTCGACCGTTTGCTTAACAGTGGAGAGGTTGACAATGGCGATATGATTCTGATAAAATCATGTGTTACTTTGCTTGTTCATAAAAGCATAGAAATGGGGATTGAAAACAAAGCCGGATGGGAAGATACAGCAGAAGCCTGTAATCCGGAGATCTGGAAGGAAGTGATGTTTGCCTTGCGAAAAGTCAAAGGCAGACGTGGGAACAAAAAGGTTATGCAATCATTGGATGATATCCTCGTTGGGAATAAGGAACGAATCAAGCAAGGCATCCGCTCATTTCTTGAAGAGAACGCAGAGGACATAAGTCTTGCTTATCTATTGAAATCGTTGGTTAATGCGGACAGAATAAAGGCATCTACAAGATACATGACATTCCATCGTGCCATAGAACAGTTCTCTCAACAACATTACGGACACGATATACCCCAGAAGCGGTATGGTGAAATCAAGGATATGATTCTGGACTCACCACAAAGAGGAAGCAGTTATACTAAGGCAAAACGAACAATAGACCGATGGACAGACTATTTTATGGGAAACGGGTAGTTGGGAAATCCGACTATTCGCAATACTCATCTGCAAACATCTGTTGAAAAACGGTCGGTAAAATTAAGCTATAAATAAACCGACCGATACGCAGAGTTTCATACACTACTTTTGCTTGTGATATCGGTTTTACAGAGTTGAACCGAGACTTAAAGTATCTAATAACTAAACAAGTAAAAGTATGGAAGAAAGATTCAATCTCAACCAATTACTTCAAAAGCCCATCGCCATGATGACTGGCGAAGAGCTTTGCTTTCTCATTGCAAAATATGTAGAGTCCACCGAGAAGTCCACATCCCAAGTGGCACCCAAGGGTAACTTCTATGGCATAGAGGGTATCGCCCGTGTGTTCGGGTGTAGCGTACCCACGGCTAACCGCATTAAGAAGAGCGGCATCATAGATAAGGCTATCACGCAGATAGGAAGAAAAATCGTTGTGGACGCAGACCTTGCACTGTCTTTGGCAAAGGAATCAGGTGGCATCCGCATCAAAGAATAGCGGTATGGAAGAGAATTGGAAAAAGGATCTGTCAACAGACAATAATGGGAACTTTACTCGCTCCATCAGCAACCTTAGACTCATTTTTACGCTGGACGAGAATTTGAGTTTGATAAAGTATGACACCTTTTGTCAAGACGATATATGTTTCAGCCCTTTGTTTCGCAACGTCAATGGCAACAAGGTTGATGAGGAGTCAGCAGGAAAGATACAGGACTATTTGGAAAGGACATACAGATTGCACCTGACACAGAATAAAGTATTCGAAATGCTAAAAACGACCTCTTCAGAACGGAGTTTTAACCCAGTACAGGATTTTATCACCCAAGAAACATGGGACGGATATCCTCGCATAGCCACGACCCTCATTGATTATTTGGGAGCTGAGGACACGCCGCTTGTTAAGGAACAGACAAAATTATGGTTCGTGGCGGCTGTTGCCCGGGTTTTCAACCCCGGTTGCAAGTTCGACAACGTGCTGACTTTACCGGGTCCGCAAGGTATCGGGAAAAGCACCTTTTTCAAGACCATCAGCGGGAAGTGGTTTAACGATTCGTTCTCTTTTGCAAGCGGCGACAAGGAGAAGGTAGAAACCATAACCAATGGTTGGATTATTGAAATCAGTGAACTGAACGGTTTGAAACGGGCGAATGACGCAGAGGCTGCCAAAGCTTTCTTAAGCCGTTGTAGTGACTATATGCGTCCTGCATACGGACATAAGGTTGTGGAGTTTATGCGGCACAATGTCTTTGCGGCTACAACCAACGAGACGAACTTCCTGCAAGGTGACAACGGAAACCGCCGCTGGTGGATAATTCCGGTTAAAGGCAATGGGCATGTTTCAGAATGGCTGGATGCGCTGCAACATGTTGTCCCTCAGCTTTGGGCAGAAGCATACGCCTATTACCAGCAAGGAATGAAACTTTACTTGACACCAGATATGGAAATTCAAGCCAACGAGGTACAGGTGCAACATTCCAACATCCTTGTTGACCCCATCATGGAAGATTTGGAAATGTATCTGGAACGTGAGATTCCCATCCAATATGCAAGTTGGACTATCCCTATCCGACTGGCTTATCAAAAGGGAGCATACTCAGAGCCAAATTCAACAATGACCACACTCAACATGGTTTGCGCCCGGCAGATTATAGAGGAAATGCCTAATGACTTAGTCAGACGTAATCCTGCAAAATACACTTCGCAATATATTAATCGTCTGATGTCCATGATTCTTAATTGGAAACGGAGTGATCAGGAAAAGGTCAAAGGCTTGCATCCAGCTTATTGCGACAAAACCGGACGGACAAAGCATCCGTGGGTGAGAGTGGACGTACCAAGCGAAGAGGCCAGTCCTGCATTACCCAGTGAACAGGATTTGCCATTCTAAATCTCAAACTAAGGGAAAAGAAAAACAACTGTCCCTTTGTCCCTCTTTCCCTTAAAAAAGAATGAAAACAAAAGACTGGTAAAAAAGAAAGTTATAAGAAATGCTTGGGACATGGGACAAAATAATTGAAAACATGAGAAAAGAAGAACTTGTCAAACAGCTACAAAATCGTGAACCGCTACTGGCAAACGCGGTCAGCCACATGGTGGAGTATATTCAAGACCGTTACCCCACAGCATATCCAAGCAGGGTACAGACCGAAGCTGTGAACGACTATCTGCAGAGCGTCTATGCAGATGGAGATGGCAGCATGTCGGAGCAAAACTGCGAGCACCGCCGTATCGCTTCACAGAAAATTACCATTACCGCCATCCGTGTATTGGATAGTCGCCAGCTTGACAGACTGCAAGACGTACTTGACCATATCGCATACGACAAAGAGTATTATATGCCGGAGAGAGGATGTGGAATACACCGCTGACCTTCTCCTTTGGCTGCACCATTTATAAAATATCTTCAAACAGATAGATGATGAAAACAAACTTGAATTATTGTATAGTGCTTTCAGCAGAGCAACTTATATATCTGGCAGGAAGCAAATACGGCATTGACCGCATGAAGATTTTACACCAACTGATTGAAGCGGTCGTATTAAAAGAGACCAAGTATGCCATAAAAGGTTTCTCCACGGCTTTGCAGATAGGGCAAGCCGTTCTATCAGAAGTGGATTTGTCCAGCAGGTTGGGCTATGACAAAAAGACCATATCCCGTGTGCTTGACAAGATGAACCAGTTAGGAATTGTCGCATCCGCACAAAGCAATCGGACAAGCATCCATACGTTGAAATGTATATCAGCATGGATGCTAGATGGCAACCGCATAGACAACCCTTTCTATGTCCGACTGAAAGACCGACCTGATGAAAGAGAGGATACGCCTGTTATATCAGATGAAAACAAACTGTTTTCTCCCTATTCTTCTTTCCCTTCTGTTTCAGTTTACCCACAGACTGCGGCAACGGAAGATTTTGGCGGAGATGTTTCGGCTAACAACCAGATATAGGCGTACCAAGAAGGTGGTGTGTCCGAAGCTGTTGTATGCAGTATTGCAAGAAGTTCCTATGTCGCACAAATTCGCTTCGCTTATTCGTACCACATAGGCATAGTTCGGCAGTCGCAAGCTCCCACCGTGCTGACCTTTTTCGAATTGATGTTTCATCCATAGTATTACAAAAGCATGAAGAAGAAGAAAAAGAATAGCGACAAGGAAGTTGATGAAATGAACGACAAGAAAGTCGTGAGACGTACCCTGCGTCTTGAAGCCAGGGTAACGGAACAGGAATATATCCAAGCGGCAAAACTTGCCAAGACCTGCGGCTTGTCCATGAGCGACTACGTGCGCCGCACCGCCTTAGGACAACACCCACGGCAACGGTTGTCTGTGAAGTGGAAGCCTTGTGCAGCTTGACGGATGCAAGGGGCGACCTTATCCGTATTGCAGCAGCTGTGAAATCCATCCAAGCAGACAAACGGGCCATGTATTTCAGCGATACCCGATTTGTAGAACAATGGATGATAGCCGCTACTCAACTCATCAATCGCTGGAGCCAGATAGAAAATTACCTTACTGAATAAATTCCCTCATTCGTTATGATAGCAAAAGCCTCTACCATATCGCATGGTGCAAATGCCATAAGGTATTCCGTCA
>OBJG01001456.1_pt1 | contig 18070 bp, 17 predicted proteins | sample 1517941 | NCBI WGS metagenome assembly OBJG01 (sample SAMN04571712, study PRJEB22368) | human gut metagenome | biome: human gut; material: stool | host: Homo sapiens | place: Luxembourg | collected 2012-09-21
TTTTTAGTTTCTATTGTCATAACTCGATCACTTTCCTTTCTTAAATAACAAAAAAACTAACTATTTCTAGTTAGTGATTACTAATTATGGTGGAGAATAGGAGGATCGAACTCCTGACCTTCTGCGTGCAAAGCAGACGCTCTCCCAGCTGAGCTAATTCCCCAACAACACATTAAGTTTAACATAGAAATATAAGAGATGTCAACACTTTTTTTAAAAAAATTATAATGTTATAATTAAATAAATATAAGTCTTAAGAAAGGAAGAAAATTATGAAGGTTTTGTTATATGCGGAAGGATTAAAATTGATAGGGGTAAGTGGTTTAGGAAAAGCTATTCTTCATCAAGAGAAGGCTCTACAATCTGCGAAAGTAGACTATACAAGAGATTATAAGACATTTGATTATGATATTGCACATATCAATACCTATTTCTTAAAATCTTACTTTCTAGCTAAAAAATTAAAAAGAAAAGGAATAAAGATAGTCTATCATGCTCATTCAACAGAAGAAGACTATAAAGATGGGTTTGTTGGGGGACATTTAACTAGTAAATTATTTAAATGGTGGATAGTAAAATGTTATAAACTAGGAGATATTATTGTTACTCCAACTGTTTATTCTAAAAAGATACTAGAAGGTTATAAAGGACTAAAAGGTAAAAAAATAGTAGCTATTTCTAATGGATTAGAACTGGATTTCTTTAAACCAGATAAAAAGTACCGTGAATCATTTAGGAAAAGATATAATTATAAAGATACTGACAAAGTAATAGTAGGAATTGGTATATATAGTAGAAGAAAAGGAATTGTAGATTTCGTTGAAGTAGCTAAAAGATTACCAGACTATAAATTCATTTGGTTTGGATCAAGTCCTTTAGCAGCAGCTACTCCTGATGCTAGACATGCAGTAGAGACAAAACTTCCTAACTTAACTTTTGCAGGACATGTTGAGCAAAAATATATTAAAGAAGCCTTAGGTGGCTGTGATTTATTCTTATTTCCAACTCTAGAAGAAACAGAAGGAATACCAATTATTGAAGCTTGTGCTATGAAGTGTCCTATATTAGTAAGGGATATTGAAATATTTAAAGACTGGTTTATGGAAGATGTAGATGTTTATAAAGCTAGAAATGTAGATGAGTTTGTTATTAAGACTAAAAAGATAGTAGAAAATAAACTACCATCATTAACTGATAATGCTTTTAAGAAAGCAAAAGAAAAAGATATTAAAACAGTAGGTAAACAGTTAAAAGAAGTTTATCAAGAAGTATTACAAAAATAAAAGGATTAACCAAACAATCCTTTTTTCTTATAACTATATTGATAATTAGAATGTTCTTCTCTAATATTTAGAATGATTCCAATTAAAATCATATAAGATAATAAACTGCTACCACCATAACTAATAAAAGGAAGAGTAATACCGGTAATTGGTAAAAGACCAATAGTCATACCAATATTTTGTATTTGTTGAAAGATAAGCATACCAATTATTCCTGCTAAGACGAATTTATCTGTTAAAGGAATCTTTTTAATAGCAATAAAGAATATCTTTCCATCAAATAGTAATAATAATAATAGAAATAAAAAACAACCTAAGAGTCCAAAATTACTAGCAAAAACAGCAAAGATAAAATCAGTACCAGACTCTGGAAAATAAATAGGAGTTTTATTATAACCGTGACCAAATACCCCAGCAGAACCAATAGCAGCAAGAGCATTTTCAAGTTGTAAGCCATTACCACTTTTCCAGTTAAATACTCTTTCAAATCGGTAGTATAAATTATTACCAAAGATAGAGACAAATAACTTTTCACTAGTAAAATAACAACCTAAGACTAAACCAATCGCTAAAAGAATAATTCCTCCTAGAATAATAAACCATCTTAATCTAATACCTGATGCAAATAACATAGAAATATAAATTATAAAGTAGATAATAACAACTCCTGTATCAGGTTCTAGAAAGGTTAAAATACTAGGTATTAATACTACTATAAAAGTCTTTAATAAGAACATAAACTCTTCCTTTATACTAGGCTCTTCATAGTCTAATCTAAAGTTGTTAATCATAGTACCGAGGACTAACATTAAGCTTATCTTGGTAAACTCACTAGGTTGGAAACTACCAATCTTTGGAATAATAAACCAACACTTACTGTTATTAATAGCCGGTGCAAATAACAAAAGACACAAAAGTAGTAAATTACACAGAATATAAAAGAACCAAGCATTTCTATATAAGTACTCATTCTTAACCTTAAAAATTATAAAGACGAGTAATAAACCAACTCCATACCAAATAACTTGTTTTAAAGCTAAATTACCAACATCACTTGGTAAATAAGTAAGGGCACTATTAATAGTAACCACACTAATTAGGAAAAAGATAAAAACAAATCCTAATATACTATAATCTATTTTATTTTTCTTAAACATATATCCACCTCACAAGCCATTATTATTATATCAAATATTAGCAAATTTTATTAAGAAAAACATAAAATTAATTAGGAGGTTAAAAGATATGAAGAATTTACCACCGATTTTTAAAGTGAGTAATAATATCTCTAGCAATAATACTAGTTATTATAAATCATCTAGTGTAGCTAAAATGCCAGTTATTAAACAAAAAGAAGAGGAAGAACAAGCAAGTATTGAGGATAAAATTAATGCTATTTTTAGAACAAGAGGTTATCCTTTTAATATACCAGTTACTATTTCTTTTGCCGGTAAAACAGTTAATACCTTTCTAGCTGCTAGAACTAGTAGTAGTATAATAACATTAGACAATGAAATTATTCCTATAGCAACAATTACATCTTTAAAAATAAAAAAAGCTCATCAATCGTGATGAAGCCTTTTTTAAACTCCACTTACAAAAGTATCTGCTAAACATTTTATTGCTGAAACACAATCTAGATTAATTGTAAAAAAGGAATTAGTACTTACATAAGGTTCTTCACTACTAGTTACAGGATTAGGTGCAAGAACTCTACAAGTACAACAATTATCTTCCATATTTTCAATTCTAAAGACACTTGATGTATTACTTGTTTCTCCTAAAGTATAGGGAAAAGTCCAAAGTGTTCCACTCATACAATTATAGAAGTTGATAGGTCTTGTGTTATAACAAACAAGATTTGGTGTAGGACCTAAATATGGTTTATCACAACCACCTTCCTCACAACAAGAATCCTTTTTTTCTTGTAGGCAAAGAATAGTGTCTAATATATTTGTTAAGCAGTTTCTTTTAGAATCATCTTGACTAAAACACATAATATCTTTCCTTTCTTTTATAAACTATCAATGATAATATCAGCAAGACAGCTAATGACACAAATACAGTTTAAATTAATAGTTATAAATTGATTAGTTGCAAGATAACTTCTTGTTAAATCACTTTGATCAGGGTTAGGTTCTAGTATTCTACATTTTACACAACAGCCATCTACACTTTCTACTCTAAAGACACTTGATGTTTTATTATTACCTGCTACTTGATAGTTAGCTGTGAAGATATTTCCACTTGCTGTATAAAATGTTACCGGTCTAGTATTATAACAAATGATAGTAGGACTTCCTCCTAAGAATGGTCTAGTACATGATTCATCATTACAAAGTTCTCCACAAGAGTTTTTCTGTAAAATATCAATTACTTTTAATAATTTAGAAAAGCAACAGTTTTCCTTTGTATTCATTTTATCCACCTCTTATCTATTATCTAATATAAGGTATTCTAGTAAAATTTATTTGTGTAGGTAGTTACCTATATTGCTATTTTATGCTAAAAAAGATTAATGTTTACGAAAAAGTTTTGCATTTTAGTTAATAACAATTTATAATAAGAACTAAGAGTTACCATGATAGTAGTTCTTTGGAATAATTGGGGTTGGAGAATAATATTAGCTATAATAAGGAGAATTATTATGGATGAAGAATTTTATGTTACAACAATATTAGAAAGACATTATATAGCAAAAAACACTTTTGTTTTTAGTGTTTTGCGTTCTATTACAGGTAGTTATGATGAAAAGACAGGAATCTTTACTGATGAGATTGATGGAGAAGAATACTGCTCACTACTTGATATGTGTCAATTAACATCAGAAATACCTTATGCCTTTAATAGAGCTATTAATATTGATGAATTACAAGAAGTTTATGGTGAGACGGAAGATGACTATGACGTTATTAAAAAATACGAAGATGACATTAAAAACTATGCTTATATTGTTAGAATAGTTGATGGTGTTCCTAACTGTTTGACCCTTAGATTTCAAGAGGAAAAGAACACTGATTTAAAGGAGAAAGACCATCCTTCAGATACTGTTTTAGAAAATAATGATACTAAGAAGAGGATGACTCAAAAGGAACAACTTGATTTAGTAGAGAAAGATGTGGCTTCTGGTGTTTACTCAGCTAGTCAATTGAAACTATTAAAAGATAGTATTAAAAAAGATATAGATAAATATCAAAGTATTACCGATTTAATTAATGAAAAATTAAAGGAAAAAGAAGCTGTTATTGATGGTGATTTATTAGATATTAATAAAATATATAAAAAAATCACGAAGACATTAATTGCTCAAGATGCTCCTACTAGAAGATTACTAGTAGAACTTGCTAGAAAGATATCTGATACTGATGAAGAACTAAAGAAAAATAGACCAGGTATATTAATAACTGGTTCAACTGGTGTAGGAAAGACTAAATTATTAAGTTTAGCAGCAGAAAACTTGCATTTACCTTTCATGATAGTAGATTCAACTCAACTTACTATGCCTGGCTATGTTGGAAAAAGTATCGAAAATTCTTTATGGGATCTTTATGTTAAATGTGATAAGGATAAAGATAAGGCAGAACATGCAATAATATACTTTGATGAAATAGATAAGAAAGGGTCAGATTCTAAGTCTGATGTAGCAGGTCAGGGAGTTTTAAATACATTATTAAAATTTTTAGATGGAGCTACTTATACTGCCTGTGCTAATCCTCAACAATTATTACCAGGAAGCTTTACAGATATAGATACTTCGAAGATGATAATACTAGCAGGAGGAGCCTTTGCTGATCTTTATGAAAAGTTTAATAATAGGAAAGAAGCAGTTGGTTTTAAGACTAGTGATAAAAAAGAAAAAGCTGAACCTACCATTGAAGACTTTTATGATGTGGGTATGCCAAAAGAATTTATGGGAAGATTTCCTACTATTATTCATTTAAATGATTTAAGTAAAGAAAATTTAAAAGATGTATTTACTAAGTCAGATGAGTCTCCTCTTTTAAGAGAGAAAGAACATTTTAAGAAGGTAGGAGTTAAGTTAACTGCTACTGATGATTATATAGATGCTATTGCTAATAAAGCTTATCAATTGAAGTATGGAGCAAGAGGGTTAGCTGGTCTTACTTTAGAAAGTACTTGGATGGCTTATGATGAAGTGGCTACAAATAAAGATAAATATAGTGAAGTAATTGTATCAAAGGAAACTTTTGATGATTCATCTAAGTATAAATTGATTGAAAAAAATAAGATATTAGTAAAAAAATAGGAAAAGAGTATTTAGTCTTTTCCTTTTCTTAATGATAAAGTTTTTTGAAAGTTAATTTCTTCTTGTTTAGCTGATGATTCATAATCATAGGAAGGATAATTTTTCCCGAGAAAGGGATATAGATCAATTCCATGTCTATATTCATGAATATTTATCAACATAGATTTTAGGTTAGTGATTGGTGGTACACAAACTCTAATTTCTTTAAGTGTATTTTTATCTGTAATAGGATAACATCCATAGAAACTAGTATCATCTAGATTGCTATCAAGAGTCTTAGTGTGATTAAATAAGTAATAGATAGCATCTTCCTTATGATAATAACTTAATAGATCTTCCTTTGATAAAGTAAGTCCAATTACTTCTTTTTCTATAGAACTATCTGCTACTAAAGAAGAAATAGACGTAGTAGGAAAAGAATAAGCTTTCCTAGATTCTAAAGTACGCATGTAATCTTCACCAAGAGAATTAAAATGTTTAAAAGTAACTTCGTTTACTAAATCAAGTTTATCTAGGATAGATTCTAAAGTATCAAAGTTTTTAATTTTATCAAAGTTAGATATTAGATAACTAAGAATAGCATTCTCTTCTTTTGTTATTAATAAATAATCTTTTAAATTAGTAAGTAATTTTTTTCTATTTTCCCTATCATCACCATTTGCTAAAGATATAAAATAAGTAGTTAAATAACTTTTAGTAAGTGATAAGAGCTCCAATCTATTTAAGTGTTTGTTTTGTCTTAATTCTTTTATCATATTATTTCCTCCTGTAACACTATATTATAGATAAAAAATTAAAAAAATGCAAAGAAATTATTGACGAACATACTTTTGATAGTTATAATATAAAGCAACTGATAGTTAGTAGAAAGGACTGGTTATATGGGTAAGATATTAATAATAGATGATGATAAGGATATAGCAGAGTTAGTATCTTTAATTTTAAGAAAAGAAAAGATAGAATCTGATATTATAACTGATTCTCTTGAAGCTTTGAAAGTACTAGAAACAGGTAATTATAATTATGATTTAATTCTACTTGATATAATGATGCCTAATATTAGTGGCACAGAACTTTGCATAAAAGTAAGAGATAAAGTCTCTTGTCCAATAGTCTTTTTATCTGCTAAAAAAGAATTAGTTGATAAGATGGTAGGTTATGAAATAGGTGGAGATGATTATATTACTAAACCATTTGATAATACAGAACTTATTTTAAAGATAAAGTCTCATTTAAGATTACAAACTAGAAATAAGGTTAGTAAGAGTACTATTACTATAGGGGAAATTAGTATTAATAAGGAAAGTTTTGAAGTATATAAAAACAAAGAGAAGATAGAAGTATCAACTAGAGAATTTGAACTTTTAAGTTATTTAATGGAAAATGCAGGTATTGCTTTATCAAAAGAACAAATTTTTGAAAATGTATGGGGTAATTGTTATGGTGATATTGGAACGGTAGCTGTTAACATTAAGAACTTAAGAGAAAAAATAGATCCTAATAATAAATATATAATTACTATTTGGGGTTATGGTTATAAATTTGTGAGGAATTAATCATTATGAAGAAAAGATCAATTAAAAGGAAAATACTCATTGGACTTGTTTTTATTACTTTTATAAATATTTTAACTTTAGGTATTTGGTTTTTGTGTAATGTAGAACCAATGCTTAGTAAAAAAGAAATGTTAAAAAAAGAGATTCTTACTAAAGATATAAAAAATAATTATCATACATTTGCTGAATTAATAAACGACCTTGATAGTATAAAGAAAGAGAAAGAGTTAACTTTTAGTATTGAGAAAGAAAGGGCAAAGAAAGATAAACAAGACCTATATTTATTTTCTAAAAAAGTACTAGTTAATAATGATGAATATATTGTAAATGCTTACTTTTATAAAAATATGAGTATCTTAAGACTGATAATTGAATTGTTGTCTTTTCAAACATTAGTAATTACAATTTGTATGCTTTTAATATTTTTGTTTGCTAAAGATAAAATAATTAAACCAGTTAATAGGATAATTGAAAATATTAGAAATTATAAGTTTGGCAAAAGACCAAGTAGAGTAGTAATAGACAATGAATTTTCTCTTATTCAAAATGAATTTGTTTCCTTAGTTGATTCACTAGAAGAAGAAAAGAAAGAACAAAATAGAATAATAGCCAGTATTTCTCATGATATAAAAACACCACTAACATCTATTCTTGGTTATTCTAATTTGATAGAAGAAGAAAAACTAACTAAAGAAGAAATAAAGAAGTATAATCAAAAAATCTATGAGAAAGCACTGCACCTAAAAAATATCTTAGCAACTTTTGATGATTATTTAGTCAATCAACGAAAACAAAAACTAGAGTTAACTTCTATTAAAATAAAAGATTTAGTTAAAGAAATAGAAAAAGATTATAAATTAGAACTTGAAAATAACGGAGTAGAGTTAGTAATTAAAACAGATATAGAAGAAAGTACTATAACATTAGATATAACAAAATTTAAAAGAATTATTTCTAATTTAATATCTAATAGTATGCGTTATTTAAAAAATAATGGAAAGATTACTATTGAAATAAGTAGCGATGATAATAATTACTTGTTTCATTTTAAAGATAACGGAATAGGAGTAGATGATAAGATAATTGATAAGATATTTGAGCCATTATTTACTACAGATAATTCAAGAAAAATATCTGGACTTGGACTTTCTATTTGTAAAGAGTTTGTGACCATGCATAGTGGTACTATCAAAGGATATAATGATAATGGATTTAATATAGAGTTTAGTATAGCTAAAAATTTATAAAATAATTAAGAAATATTACTTTCTCTCTTAATAATTCTTAATAATTTAATTAATATTTAATAAAAATAATGTAGTATCATATAAGACGAGGTGAAAATATGCATGATTTTTTTATTTTATATGGCTTAACATTTATTGGCGTAGTTATAACATTTTTAGCTGAAGTTTTTGTAACATCGGCCTATAAAAAATATGAAAAAATTTCTAATAAGAGAGGAATGACTGGGAAAGAAGCTGCAAGATATTTGCTTGACAAAAATGGCCTTTCTGATATAAAAATAGAAAGGACTAGTGGGTTTTTAACAGATCACTATGATCCTACTAATAAAGTTATTAGACTATCTAGTTCTAACTATAATGAAGCATCTATTGCTAGTGTGGCTGTTGCTTGTCATGAGTGTGGTCATGCTATTCAAGATAAAGAAGGGTATTTTTTCTTAAGATTTAGGAATAAATTAATACCAGTTGTTAATTTTTCTTCAAAGTTTGGTTATTTTGCTATTCTTTTTGGATGCTTGTTTGGTTCGTTCAATCTAGTATGGTTAGGAATAATTCTAGAAATGGTTATTTTGTTTTTTCAAATAATAACCTTACCAGTTGAGGTTAATGCCAGTAGAAGGGCTTTAAAAGAACTAGATTATGCTCATTTCTTTACTAGTAAGGAGTTAGATGATGGAAAAGTTATGTTAACAGCTGCAGCTTTAACCTATGTAGCAAGTATATTAACAACCTTATTAGAACTATTAAGACTTATTATGATATTTGGAAGAAGGGATGATTAAATATGTTTAAATTATTTAAAAATTTTACTAAAAAAGATTACTTACTAATCTTTATTTCCTTTATCTTTATTCTAGTACAGGTTTGGTTAGATTTAAAATTACCTGACTATATGTCAGAGATTACAAAACTTGTTCAGACTGAAGGAAGTAAGATGAGTGCTATCTTAGAAAATGGTGGCTATATGCTACTTTGTGCCTTTGGAAGCTTGTTATCAGCTATCTTAGTTGGTTATATATCATCTAATGTATCAGCAAGCTTTTCAAAAACCATTAGAAAAAAACTATTTAATAAAGTAGAAAACTTAGGTATAGCAGAAGTTAAAAACTTCTCAACTAGTAGTTTAATTACCCGTACAACTAATGATATAACACAGATTCAAATGTTTATTTCTATGGGACTACAGTTATTAATTAAAGCTCCAGTAACAGCTATTTGGGCAGTTACTAAAATACTTAATAAAAATATAGCGTGGAGTGCTGTAACGGCTGTAGCAGTTATAATTTTATTAGTTACTATCTTAGTTTTAATGTCAATAGTTATGCCAAGATTTAAAAGAGTTCAAAAACTTACTGATAAATTAAATGGTGTCACAAGAGAAAATTTAACCGGTATTAGAGTAGTAAGAGCTTTTAATGCTGAAAAGTATCAAGAAGATAAATTTAGTAAGGTAAATAATGAACTAACTAATACTCAATTATTTAACCAAAAAGCTTTTGCCATTATGCAACCAATTATGTATTTAGTAATGTATTTCTTAACGCTTAGCATTTACTTTATTGGAGCGGATTTAATTAATAAAGCAATGATGAGTGATAAGTTAAGCTTATTTTCTGATATGGTAGTATTTTCAAGTTACTCTATGCAAGTAATTATGTCATTCTTAATGCTTGCCATGATCTTTATGATGTTACCAAGAGCAAGTGTTTCTGCTAAAAGAATTAATGAAGTATTAGATACAGAGTTAAGTATCAAAGATGGGAAATTTACTGGGGATACTAAAGAAACCGGTACTGTTGAGTTTAAAAATGTATCCTTTAAGTATCCAGATGCTGAAGAATACTTATTAAAAGATATTTCCTTTAAAGCTAATAAAGGAGAGACAGTCGCTTTTATCGGATCAACTGGAAGTGGTAAGAGTTCACTTATTAATTTAATACCAAGATTTTATGATGCTACTGATGGAGAAGTATTAGTAGATGGAGTTGATGTTAAAGAGTATAAGCAAGAATCACTTCGTAATAAGATTAGTTATGTTCCCCAAAAAGCTACACTATTTCATGGAACAGTAAGTAGTAATGTATCATTTGGTGATAATGGCAAAGGAAAGATTAATACTAAGAAGATAGAAGAAGCTGTAAGAGTTGCTCAAGCTGAAGAATTTGTTTCTAAGATGGATAAGACTTATGATGCAGCGATTGCTCAAGGAGGTACTAATGTATCAGGTGGACAAAAACAACGTTTATCTATTGCAAGAGCTGTAGCAAGAGACCCAGAAATTTATATCTTTGATGATTCATTTTCTGCCCTTGACTATAAAACAGATTATATCTTAAGAAAAGAATTGAAAAATTATACCAAAGATGCAACTAGTTTAATAGTTGCCCAAAGAATAGGTACAATTATGAATGCTGATAAGATACTTGTTCTTGATAATGGTAAATGTGTTGGCATGGGTACGCATAAAGAATTATTAAAAACTTGTGATGTTTATAAGCAGATAGCTTTATCACAATTATCAAAGGAGGAGTTAGAAAATGCATAATGGACCACGTGGACCAAAGATGGATAAGTCTAAAGACTTTGTAGGTTCTATGAAACGTTTATTTAAAGAACTAAAGAGTTTCCAAATTCTAATTGCAATGGCTTTAATCTTTGCTATCTTATCATCAGTTTTATCAATAGCTGCTCCTAATAAACTATCTAAATTGACAGATGCTATTTCAGAAGGATTAATAGTAAATGTTGATGAAATGCAAGAAATTAGTAAGAAGACTACTAATAATTTGCAAAATATTAATCCCCAAGAAATAATGAAAAGTACAAATCTATCAGTAGAAGAAAAGACTAACTTCATGATGGTTATGCAATCTAGTGATAAAGCTAATATGCTAGATAATTTAGCAAAATTATCTGATAATACTTTAGAGTTAATATTTAAAGAATTTACTATTAATAACCAAAAAATATCTTCAACTGATCAATTGAAATTCTTACAAATAGCTAGTACTATAAAAGATAAGAAAGATGCTAAAGCTTTATATAAAAAGATAGATAAAATGCCAAAGAGTATTAGAAAAGTAATAGAACCTAGTATGAATATGGCTAAAATTAAGAAGATAAGTTTATTCTTAGCTTGCCTATACATAGTTAGTGCTTTACTATCATTTATTGAGTCAATTATAATGACTAGTGTTTCTAATAATTTTGCTAGAAAACTTAGAGGAAGAATCTCTACTAAAATTAATAAATTGCCACTTAAATATTTTGATAAAAATCAAACGGGTGATATCTTATCACGTGTTACCAATGATGTTGATACTATTGCTCAGAGTATGAACCAATCACTATCATCATTAGTTAGTGCTGTTACATTATTATTAGGTACTATAATAATGATGTTTATAACTAATTGGATTATGGCACTTACAGCTATTTCTGCTAGTATAATTGGTTTTTCCCTAATCTTTATAGTTCTTTCAAAATCACAAAAATATTTTGCTGCAAGACAAAAAGAATTAGGTAAATTAAATTCACATATAGAAGAAGTATATTCAGGACTTTTAGTGGTAAAAGCTTATAATGGTAAAAAAGAAGCTGATACTAAGTTTGATGAGTATAATGAAAAAGTATATGATGCTAATAGAAAGAGTCAATTTTTATCAGGACTTATGCAACCAATTATGTCATTCATTGGAAACTTTGGTTATGTAGCTGTATGTATCGTAGGAGCTTTACTTGTAATGCATGATGCTATAACTTTTGGAGTAATAATAGCTTTCATCACTTATGTTAGATTATTTACTTCTCCTCTAATGCAAATAGCACAAGCTTTCACAAGTCTACAATCAACAGCAGCAGCTAGTGAAAGAGTGTTTGAATTTTTAGATGAAGAAGAGATGAGTCTAGAAACTAATAAAACAAAAATATTAGATAAGTCTAAAGTAAAAGGTAATATAGAGTTTAACCATGTATCATTTGGTTATGATAAAGATAGAACTATTATTAAAGATTTTACAGCTAGTGTTAAAGACGGTCAAAAAATAGCTATTGTTGGACCTACGGGGGCTGGTAAGACAACGATGGTTAACTTGCTTATGAAATTTTATGAAATAAATAAAGGTGATATTTTAATAGATAATGTATCTATTAATGACCTTACAAGAGAAAATGTTCACAGTCTATTTACTATGGTTTTACAAGATACTTGGTTATTTAATGGTACAGTTAAAGAAAATATAGTTTACAATAGAGAGAATATTTCAGATGAGATGGTAAAAGAAGTTTGTGATACAGTAGGTCTTACTCATTTCATTAAGACTTTACCTAATGGTTTTGATAGTGTTATTGGTGAAAATGATTCTGTATCAGCTGGTCAAAGACAGCTGCTTACTATCGCTCGTGGTATGATTGAAGATTCTCCATTCTTAATTCTTGATGAAGCAACAAGCAATGTTGATACAAGAACGGAAGAATTAGTTCAAAAAGCCATGGATAAATTAACAGAGGGAAGAACTTCATTTATCATTGCCCATAGATTATCAACTATAAAAAATGCTGATTTAATTCTCGTTATGAAAGATGGTAATATAATTGAAACTGGAAATCATGATGAGTTAATGAAGAAGAATGGTTTCTATGCCGATTTATATAATTCACAGTTTGAATTATAGGGACGAAAGTCTCTTTTTTTTTAACTATTTGTAAAATAATTCCTGACATATAAATAAGTAAGAAGGTGATTTTTTTGTGAATAAGAGATTAAATTTTAATAACTGTATGTTTTAGGACCAACAGGACCAAAAGGAACTGATGGTGATAAGATTATAGTTGAAAGAACCACTACTTTAGATGAAGATATGTCTGCCGAAGTTATTGATAGAGTAGATGGCAATATTCATAACTTGGAGTTTAGATACCAAGAGGAAAAAGTGGAACAAGTAATAATCCTACTTATGGATATAAATTTAGTGATGTTGGGACTGCTTATGATCTAGAAATATTACAAGGAAAAACAATCAATTTAAATAGAATAAGTGATTTTAAGAATATAATAACTGATATAGAAGATGAGTTTGTTATTATAAGTAGTGGGATATATAAGATAGAATATTTTTTTTAGGTCGTTCTAGTGAAGATACAGCTTTATTTGTTGGAGTAAGTCAAAACGGAGAAATTTTAGATGGAACAGAAATTAGTAAGGATGTAATTAAAAATACAGATACTGACTTTTATGGAGTGACACTAGCTGAACTTAATGAAAATGATTCTATTACTTTAAGTCTAAAGTCTAGAAAAAAAACAGAGGTAACATTAGCCCCTGATATAAATGCTTATAGGATAATTATCAAAATAGCATGATTGATAAGGATTTAATTTATATATTAAAAAAAGCAAGCAATTATCTATTATATTGCTTGCCTTTTAGAATAATTAGAATTTCTTAATCACTAACACTGCTCCTGTAATAGTAACTATACCTAATACTGTAAATACTAAATTATCAGAACTACCAGTATTAGGAACTTCTATAACCATCTCACATTGTTGCTTATAAGTGGTTTCATCAGTTTCATTTCCATCTTCGTCAAAATATTTATTACCTACAATTTCACAAGTATGAGTCTTACATTGAAGGTTATATTCATCTTCAGTTACTTCATTACCTTCTTTATCAAAGAATTTATTATCTATTTCTTCACAGGAATGAGTCTTGCATTGTAAATTGTACTCATTTTCGGTAACTTCATTTCCAGCTTTATCGAAATAAGTATTGTTTACTACTTCACAAGTATGAGTTTTACATTGAAGATTATAACCATCTTCATCAGTTACCTTACCATCTTTATCAAAGTAAGTATTACCAACTTTTTCACAAGTATGAGCTTTACATTGAAGATTATAACCATCTTCATCAGTTACCTTACCATCTTTATCAAAGTAAGTATTACCAACTTTTTCACAAGTATGAGCTTTACATTGAAGATTATAACCATTTTCATCAGTTACCTTACCATCTTTACCAAAGTAAGTATTACCGACTTTTTCACAAGTATGAGTTTTACATTGAAGATTATAACCATTTTCATCAGTTACTTTACCATCTTTACCAAAGTAAGTATTACCAACCTTTTCACAAGTATGAGTTTCACATTGGATAGAATAATTAGTTTTATTAGTTACTTTCCCATCTTTACCAAAGTAAGTATTACCAACTTTTTCACAAGTATGTTTCTCACATTGGATAGAATAATTAGTTTTACTAGTTACTTTACCATTTTTATCATAATATTTACCATATTTGTATTCACATTTATGGACAACAGGTTTAACAGTTCCGCTAGCTACTGAATTAACAGTCTTTGGTTTTTTTACCAAAACAACTAAATCTTGCCACTTACCACCATAATATCTTTCATATGATGCCTTTGTTCCAGTTGCTTTAACTGTTACTTTAATATTGGTAGCAGAAGTAATACTGCTTTTTGGTATTTTGACATTAAACTTGTTACCATTTTTTAAGGAAAGTGAAGAACCTCTTTTTCCATTAGAAGTAATAGTTGCTCCCTTAGCTCCAGAAACCCTAGCAGTTACTTTGTTCATTTTATTAGTATTAACAGTAATATAATTTGAAATATAATAATTACCATCACTTGATTCACTAAAGTTTAGTCTTGAACTAGATAGTTTCATAGTAGGATTAACAGCGTAATTAGAATTGCTTTTAGCAGTGTTCGCTAGTTTTATAGCATTATTAACAATATTAGCATCTTTATTATAAACTTTTGGAATATAATTGTTATTTACTTTCCAAATAGCAAGTTGAGTTACTAAATAATCATTTTTAGAATTACTTGCATTATTTAATAAATATAATACAGGTCCAGAATTAACGGTGCTACTATAAGATAGACTTGTACCTTGTGGACCACCTGTTTTTGATGGTGTTATACAGTAAGCTACACCTTTATTAGTGTTAAAATATGCTTCGTTTCTATGCGTTCCATCACTAAAATTAATTCCTACATAACTTTTTTCAGTTATAGTTAAATTGCTAACAGCATATACATTGGTAGTACCAAGGATAAGCATAGCAAAAACAAAAATAAAACAATATTTAAAATTCTTTTTCATATTTATACCCCCTCATTTGTTTGTATATTATACTAAAAAAAATTAAAAAAGTCAAGACTAATATTCTTTTTTTTGATATAATTTTAATAGAAACGAAAGGGGATTCCTTATGAATGATGAAATAAGAAAAAGTAAGATAAGTATTTTAAAAAGTTATGGAGAAAATTTTACTGAGAAAGAATATATTACTAATCCAGCTATTGGAAGAGAAGAAGAAATTAAGCAATTAGCACTTATTCTTTTAACACCAGAGAAATCAGCCATTTTAATTGGTAAACCTGGTGTTGGTAAAACTGCCATCGTTGAAGGATTTGCTTATCGTATTCAAATAGGTAATGTACCAGATGCCTTAAAGACTTATCAAGTTATAAAGGTAAATACGTCAGCTTTACTTGGAATGGATCCGGATACTGGTGAGAGTAAAATTCAAATACTTCTAGATGAATTAAAAAACTATCATAACTTAATCCTTTTTATAGATGAAATTCATACTCTTATGGGAACTAAAGGAGAAGCACTTGACTTTGCTAATATGTTTAAACCAGGACTAGATAGAGGAGATATAAAAGTAATAGGAGCAACAACTACTGAAGAATATGAACAATATATCTTAAGAGATAAAGCCTTTGTTAGACGTTTTCAAAGAGTAGAAGTTAAAGAACCAACAAGAGAAGAAACTATAGCTATTTGTATGGGAACTTTACCTAAAATAGAAAAGAAAACAGGAGCAACTTTAATGTATGATCCTTATGTTAAAGAAAAGATAATGGCTTTTTTAACAGACCTTACTAGTGAGTATAGAAGAGTTTATGAAACAGGAGCAAGATATCCTGATGTAACCTTAGCTATTCTTCAGCAAGCATTTTCTTTTGCTCTTTATAATAACCGAAAAGATGTAAATATCTTTGACGTAAAAAAAGCTATATTAAATACTAAAAACGTCTATTCTGATGTTATAAAAAAAGAAATACCTAGATTTGAAAAAGAATTTAAACAAGAAATAGAAGATGGTATAGATAGAGGAATTGATAATGCTTAATAAAACAATATATTATCTTAGAATAGTTTCCTTTATATTATATTTAGTTATAACTATTTATTTACTACCCATTATTATAAAGAGTGGTAAGACAGGAATATTCTTCTTAGTAACTTTATTCTTATTTGTTGCTATAACTTTGTTTTCTATGTTTTCTAAAAAAGAAATATATATTAAGACTAAGAGTTATAATTTAATAATAATAGCTTTAGCTATCTACTTAGGTGTTGTTTGCTATAGAACTATCTTTGATAGTAGATTAGCTTTAACAGAGTTATATACAATAAGTTTAGATTACTGTAAGATGAATTTTATACTGATTGGATTAGTAATGATAGGAATAACTTTAAATACAGTAGTATTATACTTGATGGATGAAGGTGATAAGAAATGAAAAAATTAGTACTTATTGGTGGAGGAGATGTTGGTAGAGGTAATACCTCTTATGAGACTGATGTAATTGATAGAAAGATAGTAGAACTTACTAATAAAGCTAATCCTAATTTTTTATTTATAGGACTAGCTAGTTCTTTTTCTGATTCTTATTATGATACAATGAAAAAGATTTATAAAGACTTAGGATGTACTTGTGCTTATCTAAAGAAGAAAAATATCTTAAATAATAGAGATATAGTAGAAAAGAAAATAACTGATGCTGATATTATCTATTTTTGTGGAGGAGATACTATCAAATTAGTAAATGATTTAAAAGAATATGATTTAGTATCTTTATTAAAGAATGCATATGATAGTGGTACTGTTCTTGTAGGAATGTCAGCAGGTGCTATAATGCTTTCTAAAGAAGGGTATTCTGATTCCTTAATGTTAAGAGATGAAGCTGATAAATATACATTTATAGAGGGATTAAACTTTATAGATATAGCAATTTGTCCCCATTATAATGATATTTCTAAAAAGAAAGAGTTAAAAGAAGATTTAGTTAATACTAATAAGAAAGTTTATGCTTTAGATAATGGTACTGCCTTAATAAGTATAGATAATGATATTAGTTTTATTAGTAGTATAAATAATTCTAATGCTTATCTTGCCTATTATAGTAAAGATGGTTATAAAGAGGATATTGTTCTTGTTAATTAACCATTTTTTTGTTAATATAAGCATATAGGGTAAGGTAATTATCTTAAATAGAAAGAAGGAGTGAAAGAAAAAATGGAAAAGAAGAGGCAATTACTATTAACAATAGGACTTGTCTTAGTACTAGTTCTAATGATAGTAGGAATCAGTTATGCAGCTTTTAAATTTACTGGAACCGGTAAGAAGGAAAATACTATTACAACAGGAGCAATTACTATGAAGTATACAGAGTCAACTAATACAATAAGTATGAATAATGCTCTACCAACTACTGATGCTACTGGAAAAGTAAGATTAACAGCTGGGGAATACTTTGATTTTACTTTATCAGGTACAATCAAGGGTACAGAAAACATCAACTGGGAGATAGCAGCAGAGGATGTAACAACAGGTACTAAAAAGATAGATGGTAAATATATAAAACTATATTTAACAAGTCTAGATGAAAA
>OBJG01001462.1_pt1 | contig 18033 bp, 16 predicted proteins | sample 1517941 | NCBI WGS metagenome assembly OBJG01 (sample SAMN04571712, study PRJEB22368) | human gut metagenome | biome: human gut; material: stool | host: Homo sapiens | place: Luxembourg | collected 2012-09-21
TTCAAGGATGCTTACAAAAGATAACATATTTTGTGATGTGCTGTCAAGAGATTTTAGCACATACTTCGTGAAGAATGATAAATTGGTGTCAATTTGTGACGCTGACGGTATACGAAGCGAACGGACGGTCTACGCTGTTAGCAATTAACCGTCTTTGATGAAACTATTTTTGTTTCATCGATGACATTGTACCAGCCAGCAAGCAGTGCATTCGTGCGCACAAATGCAAATTTTGCGTTGCAAAATGCTTGTTGGGAAATCCCAAACCCTTTCTGATCTGCACTGTTCCGGTGCAGGCTGCGCGTTCTTTCCGAACGCTATTGAATGTGTCAATGCACACTCTCTCCGAAAATCCGGGGCGCTTTTTGGTGCAAGCGTCAATGGCATAATTCCTAAGTTCATGATAGAATAGGTGCGTTGTGTGCCTGACACATGAAAACGGAAAGGACGATGCAGAAATGGAGCAGCTTTATCTGATGCCCGGTGAGGAACGCTACACAAAGTTTCGGGATGAGAACGGTGTGCCGAAAATCCGTTACACCTACTGCTCCCTGCATGGCAAACTGTTCAACTGCACCTGCCGAACGAAAGATGAAGCCCAGCGATTGTGTGAAGATTGGCTCGTAACGCAGGATCGCTGCTACATAAACTAAAAAAGCCGCCGAGGATTCCCCCATGAAAGGGTTAGAATCCTCGGCGACTTTCGTTTATCGGGTCTGCTGCTTTTCCTGTGCGTCTTTTTCTTCTGCGAAGAACAATTCAATATTTTTCTGTGCCTTTACCAACTCCTGCATTTCTTCTCGTGCCTTGCGATAGTCCGGGTAGGCTGCTTTCTTTTGGGTCAGAAAATCGGAATACTCTGCATTCAGTGCTTTGACCTTCGGCAGCTTTTTTAAGCCTGTTTCATCAAAAGCGGCCTTGGCTGCTTTGTGCAGTGTGATTTCTTCCCGGTGAGTATCCAGAAACTTTTTGCTATATCCCGCTTTCCGGTAGGCATCGTAGACTGGGTGGGTCTTGGCGTAATTGACGATGTGCGTTTTCAGCACAGCAATTTCCGCCATCCGTGTTTCGGCGGCTTTGATGGAATCTCCCAGCTGGTGGTATTTTTCTGTTGCCGCCGCTGTGCGTTCATTCAGTTCATCTGCGCTGCCAATTTTGTGCTCCTGCAAGAAAATCAGCGTCTTGGACATTTCTTTCAGATTATATTTTTTCGCCCATCGTGCATAGCCTTCGCTTTTGCCCTCGGAGAGCTTTGCCTGAATGTCAACCAGCAATTGGAACGGCGGCTCTTGGAACGGCTGTGTCTGACGCGGACGGTGTTCGGTTTTTCCCGCAATCACCGCTTGCAGTTCAGCCTCACTGTACCCAGCCCCCAGCGTTTTGAAGCGGATGAACCGCTTCTGCCGTGCGCCCTTGACGGAAGTGTATTTTCCACGCTTGACCTCATAACCCTGTTGTTCCAGTTTTTGCAGAAAATCTTCGTAATCCTTGGGCTTTTCTGCAAGGATGCTGTCGATGATGCCACACAGCCTATCACGATTGCTTTCTTTGGGTGGATAGAGGGTACGTTTCTGCCGCTCCCGGTAGGGTTTCTTCTCAATGACAGACAACTGGTGCTCTAAGCAAATCAAGTCGCTCAACCGCTGAACGGCCAGCGCCGAAAAGAAAAAATCCCGGAACTTTCTGGTGCCATCCAACGCTGTGGAGTTGAAGATTACATGGTTGTGGATGTGCTGCCGGTCCGTGTGCGTTGCCACCACAAAGGCGTGTTTGCCCTTGGTAAAGCGCATGGCCAGTTCGTAGCCCACCTTGTTAGCCTCCTCTGCGGTGATTTCCCCCGGATAAAAGGACTGCCGAATCTGGTAGGCGATGATGTCACTTTTCTGTCTGCGCCCGGTAGCAAGTTCATACTGCCGCTTGGTAAGCATAAATTCTTCATCGACTGTCAGAGGACTGCACTTGTGGCAACTCACCAATTCACCTTGCTCGGTCTTATCGGGGTTCTGCACATAGTCTGTGCGGTTTTTCAAACAGGCCGCAACGGTCTTTCCCTTATTCTTGTGCAATGCGATCAATCGTGTCGCAGCCATCACGAATCACCCCCCATAAAAGAAAAATGCCGCCCGAAGGCGGCAAAGGATTAAAACTATTTCTTACAGTTCTGCAAGCCATTCACTAAAACGCCCGATACCCTCGGTGATGGCAGTTGCACCGAAAAAGAGGATGAAGCAGATGAACTCGGACACCAGCAGGATAAGAAACTGATCCCAAGTTTGACGGCAGGCGGTGTAGATGCCGCAGCCGAAGATGTAGAGCATCAGCGGAGCGACCACATAACTGGACAAAGTGAGCAGCCACTTTGCCATTAGAGCCAAAAACGCCACAAAGAGAGAAATCGGGAAAAGAACAATTTTCTTCAGCATAGACATCATATCAAGCACTTCCTTCCTGTTCGCCCTTATTATAAAGGTATCGACTACTGCGTTGCAAGGATGTCAAGCGTTATATGTACACCCGCAGCCCTCCAACTGCGGGAATTTTTATAGCTCTGCCAGCTTGGAAAGAATCTGCTTGCCGATATCAATCAGTTCATCCAGCCGGGTGCGTAGATCGGCAAGATCGGCAGAATAGATCTTGCCGCTTTCGTTGACGCGTTTTGCTACCTGATTCAAGTTGTTGCTGCAATTCTGGAGCAAATAAGCCATGCGCCGCAGCTGCGGAAGGTCGAGATTCAGGCAGTAGCCATCCAATGCCATTTTGCGGATATAGGCACTCAGGCTGTGGATGCCCATGTCATGCATCTTATCTAAAATGCAGTTCCGTTCTTCATCAGTCACACGAATAAAGAGACGGTGTTCCCGCTTTTTCAAATTATCGGCCCTCCTTATCCAGATAGCTTTTGAACGGCTTAACAGGCTCTGGCTGATTGGCTTTTTCTTCCAGTGCAGACAGCACAGACGGACGAGTTGCGGGTGCTTCGGTTTCCTCGGTTTCTTCGGGAGCATCCTGCGAGGAACTGCGGTCACGGTCGATGTTCAGCAAGGCGTTCAATTCAGCAAGGCGGGCAGACTTTTCGGCCAGTTCTTTCTCCTGTGCAAAGGGTTTTGCCACTTCGATCTCTGCGGCCTGCTTCTGCTGCTCAAGGTTTTGCAGAGCATTTTCGGCATCTGCAATACGGTCAGCGAAATTGTCGATGGCATTGTCCAGACGAGTGATATTGCCGCGCGCATCATCGCCCAGCGACACCGGGTAACTCAACTTTGCCCGGAGTACGGCCTGATGCTCATTTTTGAAGCTGTCGAATCGAATGTTCAGTTCAAAGCCACGGTAGGTGCCCAGCAGCATCATATCAGCATTGGGCATCTCTTGCCGAGCCAGCAGCAGCCGTTCGCCCGCAGCCTTTTTGTCATCGTACACCATGCCCTTGATGGTCATGCCGCAGAAGTTTTCTTTGTCCTGCGGGTGTGCTGCTGCAATCTGTGAATCCTGCTGCAAAGCAGCAATGCGGGTTTTCTGTTTCTGGATCTCTTCCGGGAATGTTTTGAGCAGCTTATCTTCCAGACGATATTTCTGATTCTGGAAGTCACCGCGCAGAACTTTCAATTTTGCTACCTGCACGTCCAAGTCCATCTTTTCCCGGATGCGAGGGTCGCCTGCACACAGAGCCTTGATTTCTGCGTAAGATAAAGCCTGTTCGTCAATGTCATCGCAAGATCGCATAGGCGATTTGCTCGTCATGATCTGCGAGATAAACTTCTGTTTATTCTCAAGGGTCTGATAGAGGTAGGCGTCAAATGTCGATTCCGTGACGTAGTTATAGACGTAGACTTGTTTGTTTTGGTTGCCTTGGCGGATGATTCTGCCGTTACGCTGGGTCATATCAGACGGACGCCAGCCCACATCCAGATGATGCACCGCTACGAGCAGCGTCTGGACGTTGGTCCCTGCTCCCATTTTGGCAGTGCTGCCCAGCAGCACACGCACCTGTCCGCTGCGTACCTTGGAGAAAAGTTCTGCTTTCTTGTTCTCCGTATCTGCGTTGTGGATGAACTCGATCTCCTGTTCGGGCACACCGGCGTTGAGCAGTTTGGTGCGAATATCATCATAGACGTTGAACGAACCGTCCCCCTTGGGAGTAGACATATCGCAGAAAATCAACTGGGTCAGCTTCTGCTCCTTGGTGTCGTTCCAGATGCGCAGGACGTTGTTGACGCAGGCATTTAACTTGCTGTTGGGGTCATCGGGCAGAGCGGAATTCATCAACCGCTGGTCAAGACCGATTTTGCGGCCATCCGACGTGATTTTCAACATATTATCCACAGAGGGGTCAACAGAACCGCTGTGGACTTCGGCTGCACGTTCGCTCAACGCCTGCACCATGTCCTGTTGGATTTCCGAAGGCTTGACCACTACGGTTTCAAATTTAGCTTGGGGCACTGGTAGGTTCAACTGATCGCTGGTCTTGATATCCGCCGCTTCTTTGAACATCGCCATCAGTTCAGGCAAGTTGAAGAACTTCGCAAAACGAGTGCGTGCACGGTATCCGGTGCCTTCGGGCGCAAGTTCAATGGCCGTGGTCGTCTCACCGAAGGTGGATGCCCACGCATCAAAATGGGTCAGCCCTTTCTGCTGTAAGGTGTTGTACTGAAGATAACGCATCAGGGTATACATCTCGGTCATGCTGTTGCTCAGGGGCGTACCTGTTGCAAAAATCACGCCACGTCCTCCGGTGATCTCGTCCAAATAGCGGCACTTGCCGAACATATCGCTGGATTTTTGCGCCTCGCTCGTACTCAAACCTGCGACATTACGCATTTTCGTGTACAAGTAGAGGTTCTTAAACGCTTGGCTCTCATCCACAAACAACCTGTCTACGCCCAATTGTTCAAACGTAACCACATCATCTTTACGGTCTGTGCCTTGCAGCTTTTCCAATTTCTGTTTCAAAGACTTGCGCAGCTTTTCCAGCTGCTTTACCGTGAAATGCTCGCCAACCTGCGCTTTCGCTTCTTCGATGGCCTCCTCGATTTCATCCATCTGTTCCTGAATCAGACGCTCCTGTCGTTCTGCGGACAAGGGTATCTTTTCAAACTGGCTGTGTCCGATGATAACCGCATCATAATCACCGGTCGCAATTCTCGCACAGAATTTTTTGCGATTACTGGGTTCAAAATCTTTTTTGCTGGTGACCAGCAGCTTTGCATTGGGGTACAGGCGTAAAAATTCGCTGGCCCATTGTTCCGTCAAATGGTTTGGCACGACAAAAAGACTTTTCTGACACAAGCCCAGACGTTTCAGTTCCATAGCGGAAGCCGCCATCTCAAAGCTCTTGCCGGCACCGACTTCGTGCGCCAAAAGGGTGTTATACCCATACAGCACATGGGCAACCGCATTGCGCTGATGCTCTCGCAAATTGATCTCCGGGTTCATGCCCACAAAATGAATATGACTTCCGTCATACTCACGGGGTCGGGTGCTGTTAAAAAGCTCATTGTACCTCTTCACCAGCAGAGTCCGCCGCTGCGGATCTTTCCAGACCCAGCCAGCGAAAGCATCCTTGATGGCCTGCTGTTTCTGCTGGGCGAGGGTGGTTTCGTTTTGATTCAGCACACGCTTTTCTTTCCCATCCTCCTCGATGGTATCATAAACGCGGCTATCACGCAAATTCAAGGTGTCTTCCAAAATCTTGTAAGCATTGGCCCTGCGGGTACCGTAGGTTTCGGTGGCCATAATGTCACCAAAGCCAGTAGCAGATTTATTGCTGATCCGCCATTCGGAAGTGTAAGGGGAGTAGCGAACGGTGATGGCATTGTTGTAGCGGATACGATAGGGCGGCTGAAAAGTTTCCATCATGAACTGCTGCACAATAGAGGGGGCAAGCCATGTGGCACCCAGCCGCACATCAATTTCAGAAGCTTCCAAATCTTTGGGCTGCGCCTTAGTCAGTGCGTCCACATTGCCCTTGAACTCCGAGCGGCTTTCTGCAGCAAGTTGTGCCATCCGTAGTTTATCGCGCACATTACCCGAAAGGTATTCGTCCGCTGTTTGCCAGCCGGCTTCCGGGTCGTCAGCATCCGCAGCAGGGTCTTTGAAAATCACGCCGGACAATTCGGTGGTGATGCGCTCATAGTTACCGGGAGTGCCCAGCAGTTCTGCCATATAAGGCAGGTCTACTTTGCCATGCTCCCCGATGGACACTGCCAGTGCTTCACTGGGGGTATCCACGCTGGTGACAACACGCTCTGGCCGAATCGTCCGCTTGGTAAACATATCTGCCTTGGACTTGAGATTTTTATTCTCGTCCAGATTCTCCAGCGAGCAGAGCAGATAATAGGAGCTGTCATCATCGAACAGGCGGGCATTTTTCTTGTCGTTGATCAGACCGTATTTTGCAGTAAACGCATCGTAGGCATAATTCAGCTTTGCCTGCGATGCCTTGATATCCTCGTCCGGGAAGTCATTCAACTGCTGGTCGATCAACTCGTTGACGATCTGCCGCAGTTCCACCATGCCAGCCACACGGCCTTTGGCGTTGTCGGACAGTTCAATCTGTGTCATGATGGAGTTCTCGCGGTAGTAGATTTCACCATCCACCACAGTATAGCTGAAATTCTTCACGGTAGGGTCTGCGGGCAGAGTTTTGCGCTGCACTTCCGCATCGGCAACGTCCGGAGCGGCAATCTCCACCGCAGTGTACTGGCTCTCGATGTGCTGCACCGCTTCGGTAAGCTGGTCTGCAAGGTTTGCATCTTCGATTGGTGCAACGGTCAGGTCATGGCCGTACTGGGTGCTTTCTAGTTCCAAATTTCCCAGCACCATTTCCGGATGGTCTACAAAATACTGATTGATATTGAAGCCATCTTCGGTCTGCCCCAGCTGCACCCATGCAGGTTCGATGTCTGCAGGGCGGTCACGCTTCTGCAAAAAGAGGATATCCGAAACAACCTCGGTGCTTGCATTTGCCTTAAAAGCGTTGTTTGGTAAGCGGATGGCTCCCAGCAAATCAGCACGTTCCGCCATGTACTTGCGGGCACTGCTGTCTTTGCTGTCCATCGTGAAACGGCTGGTCACGAAAGCAATCACGCCGCCCGGTCGGATCTGGTCGATAGTCTTGGCGAAAAAGTAGTTGTGGATAGAAAAACCCAGTTTGTTGTACGCCTTGTCGTTGACTTTGTACTGACCGAAAGGGACATTACCTACGGCAAGGTCGTAAAAATCTCGGCGGTCGGTGGTTTCAAAGCCAGCAACCGTAATGTCGGCCTGTGGATATAGTTTTTGGGCGATGCGTCCGGTGATGGAATCCAGTTCCACACCATACAGACGGCTGTCAGCCATGCCAGAGGGCAGCATACCGAAAAAGTTGCCAATACCCATGGAAGGCTCCAAGATATTTCCAGACTGGAAGCCCATTTTCTCGACCGCCTCATAAATAGAGCGAATCACCACCGGGGAGGTGTAGTGGGCGTTCAGGGTGCTGGAACGGGCTGCGGCGTATTCCTCCTCGGAAAGCAGTCCTTTCAGTTCGGCGTATTCCTTTGCCCAACTATCTTTGCTAGGGTCAAAGGCATCTGCCAGACCGCCCCAGCCCACATACTGGGAAAGCACCTGCTGCTCCTCGGCGGTGGCACCGCGATGCTCCTGCTCCAAAGTGCGCAAGGTCTGGATGGCTTCAATATTGCGGGCGAATTTCTGCTTGGGGCCTCCGACACCAAAATTATCATCCGTGATGTGAAAATTTCCTGCGGCTTCCGGCATCGGTTCAGCGTTCAGGGCTTCGTCTGCGGCAGCAGCATCCGGAAAGGTCTGCCACTCGCCATTGACCTCCACAGAGATAGGCAACTTGTCCAGTTCCTCATCAGGTGTAGGTTCATCCCGCCGCAGACCGTCCTCGAATTGCTGCTTGTTGAGTACCTCGTTATCCCACGACTGCCCATGCGCGCTGGTGTCGATGCGCACATCGGTTTCGCCAACATAGCCGATTTTGCCTTCGATGGTTCGGGTGGGAAGGTCAACAACAACTTCGTCACCGACCTTGTAATCAACAGCCTTTTCAGGAGAAACGTCAATAATTTCATCCTGCTGCTGTTCATACAGTTCCCGGATATTGGGCAACCGTTCAACCCGGAAGATGGGCTGTCCGCTGTTGGTCAAGTCCATGTCCTGCAAGCTGACGGATTTGAACATGAAGTTGACGTGATCCACACGGAAATCCCGGCCATCTAGCTTGATGATGATGCCGATCGGCAGATAATCTTCCTCTCGCAGATATTTTGTCTGATGGTGGGTACCATCTCCGCCCTGTCCGGCTAGATAGATGCTGTTGCCCTCGGCCCACAGCTTCTGCGATTTTGCTACCCACTCTCTGCGCAAAAAGCCGGTCACTTTGACTTTTCCCAGCGCATTTTCCTGTGACAGCAAATTAGAACGAAAAACTTCCTTTACAGTGATTGCATCTTTGTCATAGAACAGAAAATATCCGCCCAGTTCAAAGCCAATCAGGGTATTGGGGTACTGCTCTTTCAGAGCATTGTATTCGGCAGCGGCATCACCATCCAGCATTGGGAGCTGTCGTTCCGCTTCCTGCACGGCGGCACGATGCTCTTTTTCCTTATCGGTCAGGTAGCGGTCAGACTGAATCATCAGGTCGATGTATTTCTCGACCTGTGTCCAGCTTAACGTAACCTTTTGATGATCCGGGTAGTGGTCAAATTCAAGTCCTTTTCCATCATGATTTACAAAACCGCTGCTGCCATCCAGAAAATCCTGCGAATGTCCGCCGATGCCGTACTCTTTCGCCAATGCTTTAGCGCGGAGTTTGCGGTCGGGCTGTGTCTGGTACAGTTCGATGATCCGCTGCTTGCCATCCTGAAAACCGGAACCATGCTTGCGCAGTTCATTCTCAATTTCAGCCTGCGACAAAACAAAAGCGGAGGGCGATTTTTCGCTCTCCGCTCGGTCGATATGTTCAATTTGCTGGGCTTCGGTGGGGATGACGGCATCCAGAAAACTTAGCTGTAGATCAGTTCCGTCCGAATCACTTCCTCGACCTGCTCCTGTAGGCTGTTCATGTGCTGTACCCACGCCATCTGATTCTTCTCCTTGTCCGGGGCCGGGTTCTTCGCCAGCAGATCGGCCATCAGTTGCTTCTTCATCGCTGCTGCGGTCTGCTCCAGTTCGGTCAGGGTCGGGTACAGGCTCCCGTTCAGGAGCATCGTGTGGTACAGAACCGGGTGCTGCTGCCTCAGAAAGCTCAGGCGCATCCTGCCGTACTTGCCCAGCGGGGTCTTCGGCTGATGCAGGGTCAGGTTCGGGAGAAGATAATCCCCGGTCTGCGTGTAGTTCAGATTGCTGCTCATATTCATGCTGGCTCCTTTCATTGTTTCGGCGGCGGATGGTCGTTTTGACTGCCCGCTCGACGGTGCGCAGGACTTCGCGGCTGATGTCGCTGACTGCGGCACCGAGTGTGTAGACAGTGTCCGGGGTAGAAAAATCGTAGATGGCCTGAAAACTGTCTTTGTCAAAATAGCCATCCGGCTCAAATCCACAGCGTTCCAGCAGCGTGTAGGTGACGCTAATGGCGGCGGCAGACTTGAACTGCATCTCCACCCCGGCTTCATCATAATCCATCAGCAGCGAACCGTCAACGATGGCGCTGATGTCCTCGCTGTTGTTGTCCCAGTAATCCGCCACCAGTTTCCCGGCAACATCCGCAAGCTGCTGGCTGACACGCTCTCCGCTGATGCCGTAGGTGGCGGCGAGCATTTCTGAAACCGGCTGTTTCAGGTCATCGTTGTACTGCCACAGGTCGGGGTCACGGGAATTACGGCGCACCCCGGTGTCCGACACATCGAAAACGTAGTGCAGGCGCGGGAATCCGCTGGATTCATCCAGCAGGGCGATGCCCTTAGAACCGCGCCGGACATAACGGTTCATCCGGTTGTTCCAGATGTCATAGTCGGCGCAGGCGGTGGCATCGGGCCGCTGGGCGTAGATCATCAGCTGGTCTGCAAAGGGGTACTTGTACAGTCGGGATGCAGTGGTCAGGTAGTCCGTCCAGCTTTCCCAGTACCGGGTCAAGCCGTTGGCCGTGCGCTGGGCAAGGGCGAGATATTCTTCGGTTTTGCTTGGCATAGCGTTCCTCCCTTCAATCTCGTTGTAAACAAAAAAGCGAGCGGCCTTTTCAGGTCACTCGCTTATGGAATCTATGGTAGTTTATTCGTGTTTTGCGGCAAACTTTTCTGCCATCTCCAGCAGACGGTCGATGGGTGATCTTTTTGTGGTATCCATTGGCTATGCTCTCTATGGCACCGGGTTCCATGGTGCACTTCGGCCTTCCGGTCTTGCTGCCTGCGGGCTGATACGCCGTCTGCATAAGAGCGACACCTTTGTGCTGGCTGTAGACCTGCCCAGCGGCATCAACACGGATACCGGGGAGGTTGCCGAGGGTGCTGCCTATGCAGATTTGACCGTAACCTTCGACAGTTATAAGCCTTTGCATATGGCAGAAGCTTCTGCGCCGCTGTGCGGAAAAATCATCTGTGCTGACATTGGCATCCGGGATGAATGGCACCCGGAGTTTTGACGAAGGCTTGCCGCTGCGGAAAAATACCGGGAAACAAAAAATGCCCCCGGAGGGCTTGTTGCGGCTCTCCGGGGGCATCTTATGTGCGTTGTGCCTTGGCGCACACGACCGGCGTTTTACTCGATTGCAATCAGATTCGGGTTCTCAGGCAAAGCCTTCGTCTGCTGAGGAGCAGGCAGCTCGACGTGCAGGACGCCATCCTCGAACTTTGCGTGGATGTCTTCCTTCTTCACATCGCCCACATAGAAGCTGCGGGCGCAGGTGCCGGAGAAGGATTCGCGCCGCAGATAGCGGCCCTCTTTGTCCTTTTCGTCATTGCTGTGGCTGCGCACTGCCTGAATGGTCAGGTAGCCGTCGTTCAGATCCATCTGAACGTCTTCCTTCTTGCAGCCCGGCAGATCAACCGCTACTTCGTAGCCGTTGTCCGTCTGTTTGACATCGGTCTTCATCATGTTTGCACCGCGCTTACCAAAGGTATCACGAGCCTCACGGTTCATCATACGTTCCAGTGCAGCGTCATTCCAGAACGGATCGAAGAAATCATCGAACAGGTTTTCATGGAAAACAGTCGGCATAAGCATAAATCATTCCTCCAATCCCGGCGTTCGGGTCGGGGCAAAAAATCTGAAGCGTCCACTCGGAAGAGCTTTCCGGGGAGTCTTGCGGCTCTCCTTTTTCCCTTCCTCCTGAGCACGCCACTGTTATAGCACTGCATTTTAGCACTGTCAATAGCAGAGTGCTAATATTCACGAAAAAATAATACTTTTGCAACAATATCTTGTATCTGTCTTTCCCCCATTACCACAATGAGACAAAAATCAACACCGGGAGATGGAATCGCACACCGTTTTCTTTCCGGCTTATCCCATTTTGGCGCAAAAAAGCTAGGATTCAGTTGTTTTCCTGCTGCTTTGTATGATTTTTGCCATCGTTTTGCAGCCGCTTTTCCAGTGCGGACTGCTTGGCAAGAATGGCGTTTACTTTATCGTACAGGTCCTCGATCATGATCTCGGTCTTCAGGTTGACTTTATAGTCATTTTCCGCTCTGCGGCGGTCTTTTTCCTCCTGACGGTTCTGGCTCATCATGATCAACGGTGCCTGAATTGCCGCCACACAGGACAGTACCAGATTCAGCAGAATAAACGGATACGGGTCAAACGCTTTGGCAGCCAGCACCGTGTTGACCACCATCCAAAGAATCAGAACACCGGTAAAGGAAAAGATAAACGCCCAGCTTCCGGCAAATTTTGCAATGGAATCTGCTGCACGCTGCCCCAGCGTATACTTTTCTTTTTCGCTTTCAGGACTGACGGAGATCTTACTGTCTGCCAGCAGATTCAGCACTTCCTCATCGGTCATGTCGTGCCGGATGTCCTTGAGCACTTCTTTTAATAGTTTTCTGTTTTCCTTCATAACGGTCACTCCTCTCTCATGGATGTTCTTGGGTGGTAAACTGGAATTTGTCAGTATCTCTTTTTGCATGTTTTGGGTATCGTTGCTTCATAACTCATATCAAGCAACATTTTGGTTTTGTCATCTGATACGCTGCCATCCAGTGCAACAGTAATCCAGCTATCCTTGCTCATATGATACGCCGGGAAGAAGCCAGGTTCCTCTCGTAGTGTGCCAATCAGAATTGGGTCACATTTGAAATCGACCACTTCCAGCATTTCTTCACCTTGCAGCCCCAGCTTGTTCTTTGGTACATCCATAATCAGAGCAAACCACTTCCGATTATTACAATGCCGGAACACCTCATAATTCGGATATTTGAGCCACGGATAATCTGTCTCGGCGTTATATGTCTGATTCTAATTCTGCGCGTTTCATAACCTCACCTCTACAACTTCTAGCTTTCTGCATGTTACTATATAGTTTTGATTACCTGTTCTTCTGCATTTTGGCCGAGGGATAATCTCTTCGTTGAAAAAATAATTGACCACGATAGGCGGATCGTTGAACGGGCGTTTGATGGAATCATCATCCCGGACATACAGTAGCCCTTCCTCTTGGCAAAACTGCCGCATCTGCGCATCCAGCATTGACCAGTAGCTGCGTTCTTTTTTATTGTAAATGGTATCGTACAGCGGCAGCAGGTCTGGATGTTTTTCCGTTATATAGTCAAAAATCGTTTTCTTATAACCGCCCCGCAAGTTTAGGTTTTCCAGCCAGACCAAATTACATTGATTCTTCGCCCGGTGGATGATGGAGGGCAGGTCGGTGAGGCCGGGGAAAATCGGCGAGATAAAGCAGGTGGTGCGCACACCAGCATCATGGAATGCTTTCATAGCGGCCAGCCGCCGCTCAATGCTCACTGCATTGTCCATATCAGCGCGAAAATCTTCGTCCAGTGTGTTTGATCGACCAGGATACCCGCGCATTGGGGAATGTTTTAATGAGGTCAAGGTCACGCAGCACCAGGTCAGACTTGGTAGCAATACTGAGGCTACATTCGCTGCCCTGCATCTGCTCCAAAATGGCGCGGGTGCGGCAGACGGTTTCCTCCAGCGGCTGATATGGGTCGGTCACGTAACAGAGAAACAGTTCTTTCCCTGCATACCGCTCCGGGTGTTTGATTTCCGGCCAAAATTTAACGTCTATGAACTCTCCCCAGGGCTCCGGGTGATTGGTAAAACGCTTCATAAAAGATGCGTAGCAATATTTGCAGCCGTGGCCACAGCCCACATAAGGATTGACCGAATAATCACTCACAGGCAAATTGGATTTTGTGAGGACGCTTTTTACTTCAACGTTTCAGATGATTGACTCCATTGTATATATGCTCCTTTGATTTTGCTTATTTTTCACGGGACAGTTTCATCATATCCTTCATATCGGCAAAACCGATTGTTTGATACAGCGGCCTGCCTTTGTTTGAGGTTTCAAGATAAATTTTTGAAATATGCCGCTGACGAGCCTGCTCTACAAGCCACCTGACGATTCTGTTCCCTATGCCGTGTCCGCGAAACTGCGGCCGGGTATAAATGTTCATCAGGTAGGCACATTTCCCGTTTAGATTGTCCGGTGAGGGCATCTCATGATAGAGGCATATCCCGCCGCAGCCGACGATTTCCTCCCCTACGTAGGCAAAGCAGGCAATATGTCCGCCCTGCGGCAGTTCTGTTTGATAGTAGCGGCGATTTTCCGATTCCAGCTCTGTTACAGACCGCTCCGAGGGGATGGAGAATACCTCATGCAAGACTTCCATTCGCCATTGCATCAATACATTCAGGTCCTGGATCGTGGCCTGCCGGATCTGAATCTCCATTATAATGCCCCCGCTTTCATTACCACCGGCAGTTTCGACACATCCGGCTTACCATTGACATTCAAAGGAATCTGCTTCATCTTCACAAAGAACTCTGGGATCATAAAGGAAGTCAAATTTTCAGACAGTTCTTTTTTTACTTCCGAGACTTTCAGCTTATTGTCGGAAGGCACCACATAGGCGGTCATATAGGACAGTCCATCCTCGTCTGTAAAAGCCCGGACAATAGCCTGCTGCACATCCTTGCACCGATAGAGCCGGGACTCCACCTCGGCAAGTTCCACCCGCTTGCCGTAAATCATGATCTGGTCGTCCTTGCGGTGCAGGAATGAAATGTTGCCATCCGGCAGGATATAGCCCAAATCGCCGCTGCGGTACATGGTGCTACCGTCCGGCTGCCGCTCAAAAGCTCTGTTTTCCTCGGCATGGTCGCCAATGTAGCCCAGAGATACACCGCCGCCATAAATGCAAATCTCACCCGTCTGCCCTTTGGCAACCTCGTTGCCAGACTGATCCAGAATCCTGATTTGCGCACCTAGTACAGGATGACCGATGGGATAGGTACCGTCCGCCAACACAGTTCCACTATTACAACGGTAATAGGAGGCGCAGACCGTTGTCTCGGAGGGGCCGTAGGTGTTGTAAACCTCTGCTTTGTTCAGCAGGTGATCCACATAAACGCCCCGCAACACATCGCCGCCGCTGATAAGCAGCCGCAGAGAGGACGGAATGACAGACAGGTGGTTCATTTCTGCCAGCAGATACGGAAAGCCGCTGATCATAGTCACATGGTGGCGTTCCACAAAAGCCATCAATGCATGGATGTCGGCCTTATCCTCGTCAGCGGGGATGGCCAGAGCGGCACCATTCAGCAGACTGGTGAACACTTCCTCCACAAAGATGTCAAAAGAACAGACGGAATATTGCAGCATGACATCACCGGGGCCGGGATGGAACTCGTTGGCAAAGGCACGGACATAATGGCAAACATTGCGGTTGGTGACACAGACACCTTTGGGCCGCCCGGTGGTACCTGACGTATACAGCACATAGGCGGGGCGTTCCGGGTCTTCGATGGCGTTGCGCTTCCAGGAGGGCGTCTCCACGCCGCAGATCTCACAATCTGTATAGCGGATGGGGAAACTGCTCAGTTTGGGCGCAAAGGCGTGTTCCGTCAGCACAAAATCCACCTGTGCCTCGGTCATCATGTCATGGATGCGCCCGGTGGGAAAATCCGGCTCGGCTGGGACATATCGGCCGCCGCATTTGAGTACCGCCAGAATCGAGGCAATCATCTCGGTTCGGTGACGCATGACGATGCCGATGCTGTGTACTTCCTGCGGAAAGCTGCACGTGATCATATCCACCATGTTGGACAGCTCTCCAAAAGTCATGGTGCGGTCGTTTTCAATGATAGCCGGGGCATTTTCATGTTCTTTAACTACCTTCTGAAAAAGCGAATAGATCGTATCCATCGTTTTATCTCCTTGTCGGTTTATCTATTTAATATCCAGTGAATGCCAGCCGCTGTGCGCTTGTTGCACGCCTGATAGTGGCTGCCACTGTTCAGTACGAAGGTGGTTTCGATGCCTTTCCCGTGGCACAGTGTTTCTATCTCCTGCGTATTCTGCTGCACAACGTTCAAAATCGGATTATCGGTGGAGCTCTCCTTGTCTCCGAGAGAAAAATACAGACAGTCAGGTTTGCGCTTCATCTCATGGGAGCACACATATTCCATGATGCCCTCAAACCAGAAGGAACCTGACATACTCGCTGCGCGGGCAAACACATCCGTTTGGTAGAGAGCGTAGAGGGTGAACAGCCCGGCCAGCGAGTAACCGGCGAGGCCCCGCCAGGCGGGCGCACCGGGAAGGAGTGCTTCCGCTTCCGGCATAATTTCATCCAGAAGCAGTTTCAGGTAATCATCCGCACCCCCGGTGCAGGGCGTATCGTGTTTAGAGATCGGCCCCATATACCACGGTGTCATGTCATGATCCCATTTCAGCTGACTGACCGCCACCAGACTGAAATCTGGGCAGCCGAGCGCCATCAGGTTTTTATACACACTGTTAACGGCATTGGAAAAGGTGTTGAGATAGATAACTGGGCTGCCCGGCTTTGCGCTTGGGTATATGTCCACTCTTTTTTGTTCTATGGTTAAAGAAGTCACCTTGTTGCCTCCTCTCTTGACGATTCATTGTATAAATATTGTACGGTATCCGAAAACGAAAGCAAGTACGCAGAAAGTTCGTACATAGTATCAAACTACTGACCAAGGCTATAAACAGGAGGAAGTAGCCGTTGGCGATGTTGTCTGTCTATATGTTACGGCCCTGGTTTCCGCTGTTCTATATCGGTGCGAAGCTACAGAAGTCAATATTCCTTACCATTATGATGATGGCAACGTACATATGAACCATGTGATGAGATTGAAAAAGCTGGATCAGTACAACCCGTCTTTTCTCCCGTTTGAGAAGCTGAAAGCCTATGGGATTGGTGCGGTACGTGGGCCACGAAGAATGCCTCACAGTCTGATTTGCGAACTGGAAAGGAATCGGTATGAGCAGTGATATTTGGAATCCCTGGCATGGCTGCCGCAAATACAGTGAGGGCTGTGACCACTGCTATATGTACTATCTGGACAATGAACGGGGCAAATCAGGCGGGGAAATTTATAAAGTCAAGACAAATTCCGAGTTGTCGAGTTCAGTATACCACACTGAACCGCATTGGAAAAGAGGATATGTACACCGCCCGCAGGCGGCAAAGATCAGTCCAGTGGAAATTCCAGTTCGGCAAACTCTGCATCGGTCAGCAGTTTCAGCTTTTCGATAACTCCCTCTGACAACTCCCGCAGGGCAGTCTCATCCGGCATCAGGTAGCACTGCATGAGCCGCAGTTCGTGGACGAGCCCCAGCCGGGTGCCGGTGTTGTAGAGCATCATCAGCATGAGTTCTTCATGGTCAAAGTTCATGTTCATCCCTCGCTTTCCGGCAGGCCATGGGATTGCACTCCGGGACATCGCACTTTTCTTTGAGAGTTTGCAGAACCGAGGTGCGTTCCTGCTTTTTATCCAGAAACCCCGACAGTTCCTTGAAGCCGATGCTGTCCACATAATGCGCTGAAATCTTCCCGTTCTGATTCAGCATGATCACATCGCTGACCGACAGGCTGTGCCCATGGTAATCCGTCGGGCGGGCGAAGTTGAATTTCTGGTACAGTTGTTCCAGCAGCTCCGCTTGCGGAACGCTGCGCTTTCCTTCCGGGAGGTTGCCCCGGTACAGGATCTCGTAATTTTCAACGGACGGAGCGATGTTCTGCTTGTTCAGATAGCGCATGGCGGCAAAGCGGAGCGCCGGGTCTGCATCCTGTTGCAGCTGCATGACCAGATAGCAGTCGTGGCCGCTCTGCTGGAATTGCTTCATGCGGTATGACTGGATTTCATTTCGATCTGCGAGTTTCTGGGTAAACTCCTCCTGAGTGAGCGGGATGCAGTCCTTGTTCCGCAGATTGTGGTTGTACAGTATCTCGTCCCGCACTTCTTCGATCATCAGTTCGGGCGCGTCAATTTTCCCACGCTCCAACAGGCAGCAATCACCCTGATAAAGAGCATACTCCCATGAACCGCCGTTCGCCTGCACTGTGAGATAATAGTCGTATTCCAGATTCCACGCCCGCTGCTCCTGCTGCGTCAGCGGCTCCGGCTCCACGATGGCACGGCTGCGTGCCATGCGCTCTGCAAATTCGCAGATGTGCTGCACAGAAGAACCGATCTTCATGTGGTAGTCATCGAGATACTCGACCACCTCGGAACGCTGGTGCCCATCTGGGTAGGTCATCTGCACAACGCCGCCGTCCGGCACACGGAACAGCTCGTTGTACATCGGGTCAATGAACCGCACATCATTTTCCGGCAGAGAACGTGGAGCCAGATTTCGGCGTTTGCGAACCCCGGAGCGAAACTTCTCCAATGTGGTAACGGCAACGTTCTGGATCTTCACCACAGGTTCGTCCTGATGCTCTGCCAGATAGTACGCACGGGCGGTCTCGATGCGCCGTTGGGTGTTGCCCAGAGCTTCCCGTGGAATCTGTCCTTCCTCCACCGGGAGCGGGCTGTTCTTGTCAAAAACCTCGTACCCGACACCTGCGAGATTTTCCCGCAGATGCAGATACGTCTGCTCGT
>OBJG01001491.1_pt1 | contig 17771 bp, 17 predicted proteins | sample 1517941 | NCBI WGS metagenome assembly OBJG01 (sample SAMN04571712, study PRJEB22368) | human gut metagenome | biome: human gut; material: stool | host: Homo sapiens | place: Luxembourg | collected 2012-09-21
GAACGACATTATGGAGTATGGATACAAAAGGAAATCTTGTAAAGGACTACCAAGATACAACGATATTCGGCGAGGGGAGTATACAGCACGACTGTTCCGCGCGCTTCACCGGCAAACCTTACGACGAAGACTTGCAGGCGTTTGTGTTCCCATACCGCAATTATGACGCCTCCACCCCCGCTGGCGCTCCTCCGACCCTGCGGGATACCCGGACGGTATAAATAACCAGTTCTATGCGGCGGTACCCACTTATACTATTGATATGTTAGGAACATGGATTGTGAATATTAGTATAACTTTTTCTTCTCCTAATACAACATATACGTATAGCATAGGCGATAAACAGATGTATGTCCCGTATATCGTAAATGCTAATGTTTCTATTACGAAAGAAAAAACAGATAAAGATAACGTACTATTTATGTATGGGGCTATTGGAAATATAGGCATAGCTGGAACGAATTCTTTAAAACGGTCAGGTGTTTTGGAATCAAACAGTATAGACATAGATTTCAATTTCTTAATTAATCCTACTTCTGCTGGAGATGGATTAAAAAGAGCGTTTTCAACGATAAATATATATTCGAATGATGGTAGAAATATAGTGAAAATTGGATCCAAAACCCAAGAGTCTATATGGAATTTAAAAGGAGTAGAAAAATAATTCTATGAAACCCCTAACATTGCTATTAATTCTCATATCCCATATTCTATTAGCAGATCAAATAGAAAATAGAGGAATACAAGAAAACAGTAGTCAAAATTCAGAACAAAAAGATATATTAAAATTTTCAAGAGAATTTTATAGATGCTTGAATTCTGATATAAAGGAAACTATAACCATATCTACACGAATATATGATGAGCTAAAAGTAAATTCAGAAGAAATAAGAAGTTCAACGTCGAAATCAATAAAAGATTGGATTTCTAAAAATATAGATTGCTTTAAAGAAAGTGCAGGGGATTATTATCTATTTTTTGTATATATTACAAAAACTAATACATCTATATATAAGATAGTTCCGCTATTCAATTCTGGTGATTCCATTTGCGGATATTATTATTCTTATGGAGTAACTTCTTTTATAGGCAAAAAAGATAATACAGAGAAAGATGCTTTTCATTTGAAATTTCAATTGACGGAAAATAATTCAAAATACGAAAAGTTTAGTTGTAATTTATATACATATGTAGATTCAGATATCGCATGCATAATTTCAACCTTAAAGAATCTATCTTCTAAGGATATCGTAAAACAAATTTATCTTGTTAGATTAAGAAATTGAGTAATTTTACAACAACATACAACTGTTTAATTTAAATAAAATAATATGGGTAAATAATTTTAATTATCTTTTTTTTCTAATAACAACTATTATATCTATAATGATGAAAAATAGATGTAAAATATATTAGATAATTCTACATATGCATATTTACATTGCATGGATTGAGAGTGAACCAACAATATGAAAAGATGTCTAATAGCCTATTTTCTGGTGATTTTGTCCATTTTCGTATACGCAACAGATTCCCAGCGGGGTATTGATCAAATAGTGAATAAGCTTATTAACATAGTATCGTCTGTACATTTTAAAGACAAAGAAGATATGTTGCAGTTAGTTCTTTTACGATGGGACAAAAATAGATCTGAATATAAAATCGTGTTAACTCATCCGCTTACCGATTGGGTAATTAAAGGCAAAAATATACTTGATGATAACAATTATATTAAATACGATGGAAAATACAATGAAAATATCCTATCTATAAAATTACAATGTTTTGACAAATATGGAAATAATTATATAAAGAAATATGAAATATGTACACGAATATTGATCCAGAAAGATCCTATTTACATATTGGGTTGGTCTGCCTATACATCGGATAAAAGATCCATGCCGGAATTTATATGTTTTGTAAAAAATATACGTTCTATAACTTCATAGTGAAAATGTGAAAGTACATGTGGGACGATTTGGCGCTAATCCGCCGGGGAGTGACATATATGTGAATGAGCCACATGTATCGGGCGGAGTTCCGATACTAAGTAAAACCGACGAGGGCGTGCGCTACCATGAGCACGACTTTCCGGGAACTACGCTATGGAGTACGGACACCAAGGGAAATCTTGTAAAAGACTACCAAGACACAACGATATTCGGTGAAGGAAGCATCCAAAAAGACCGTTCAGCGCGCTTTACCGGCAAACCCTACGACGAAGACTTGCAGGCGTATGTATTCCCATACCGCAATTACGACGAGAAATCCGCCCGTTGGCGTTCTGCCGATCCCGCAGGTTATCCCGACGGACTGAATCAACATTTTTATGCAGCCGTACCTACACTTGAAATAGATACTATGGGGTTGGAAATAATTATTTACGGGGATATTACTATAACACCATCCGACGGGAGCATGTATACTATTGAAAATCAACCAACATCCTTTAATGCTAGTTTGAAAATTAAATTTACCGGAGAGGATAAAATTTTAGCTAAGAACGGGAAATTTGGTTTCGGATTGACTTTAGATTCCATAAATATCGTATCCGCAAATCCCCGAATCATAACCGAAGAAACAACATTTTTAGATGCAGCAATAAATATTGCGTACGAAGGAAATCGTGCGCTTGATATTGGGGATCATATTCTTAGCGCTTTTATTGAAAATCGAATTACAGGTGGTAAGAGCGATCTTATAACATCAAAATTTTCAATAGAAAAATGAAAATCTTATATACAATCCTTTCTTCTGCTTTGCTTTGCGCGTGCGTTTCAGACATAGAAACACACTCAAAACAAACTGCAACCGTACCCGATACCGAAAAAACGCTATCCCTTTACGACATTTACGATGCATTCATGGGAGAAGTGGAAAGTAAGCAGTTTACAAAAACAAATGCGGAAGAAAAGCGCATAGTTGTAGGAAATTATAAAGGCGGGAAGATTCAGCAAATGTTGGTTTCCGACTTTATTTCATCTCCAATATCAATGTATACGGGAAATAACAATGTAATAACAATTTTCAAAATGACAAAAGGAGAAAAAACATTTTTAACCCTTACAAGATTAAACAACTATAACATAGATGCCCTAGGGAGTCTTTTTGTTGACGACCTTAAAGGTTTCAAAACATCAGAATTGTTGTGCACTTCTAAATGCCCAGACGGAACAACTATTTTTATGGCTGTCGTATTGTCTTCCGATGTAAAAAAATTCGGAGAACAAAAAATAAAAGAGCAAATTAAATAAATATTTTCAAAACCACAAGAGAGACGGTAGATGCCGTCTCTCTTTTTTTGCAATATATAATCACCTAATCCTCTATGAAAAGAATCCCCGTCTATTCCCAAATATTCTTTCCCTTTAACGTGCCGTCGGAATCCCACACATATTCCACGCCACCGAGCAGTTTGTTTTTGGCGTCGAACGTCTGGATTGTTTTCAGGCGGAAATTGTCGTCGTAAGTATAGGTGGATTTGTTGCCGTTCGGGAAGATTTTGCACGCCAGCATTTGGCTTTTCTTGTCGTATAGATAGCGGATTTTACCGACGCCGTCTATTTTCGCCTCCACGGGTCTGTCGAGTGCATCGTATTTGTAGACGGCAACACTTCTTGTTTCCTCTTTCTTGTCCGCATTCTGGTAGGCATTCAGAATCTTTTTGCGTTTGCCTGTGCTTGTGTATTCCATAACGGAAACGCTCTGCGAACCGTCTGGATAGGTCAGGGATTTGCGGATTTGCCGCCCCAGAGCGTCGTATTTAAACTCCAATTTTGTCCCCGCGGAATTTATCGAAGCAATCCTGCCGTAGTCGTCGTAGGCGATGTCCGTGATTTGGTTTTTAGCGTATTTGCGCCCCACAACCCTGTCGAACTTGTCGTACGAAATCGAAATCGTCTGCTCCTGAGTCTTCTTTTCGGTAAGATTGCCGAACTTGTCGTATTTGTTTTCGATTGTCTGTCCGATGTGGTTTTCGTGGAAAACCATATCGCCGCGGGCGTCGTATTCGAATTTGACGTCGCTGCCGTCGGGCGCGACCCACCCCGTGAGTTCGCCGACGGGATTGTATTTGTACTGAATCGTGTCTTTGAGCGGATTTACCTCTTCGAGAAGTTTTCCGTCAAGGGAATAGGTTTTTTGCGATTGGGCGTTTTTGCTGTTTATTACCGACACATATTCCTTTTCGTCCCTGATTTCGCGTTCGACTTCAATCCACTTGCGTTTGTTGCGCGTGAGCATTTTCAGCTGTCCCGACGGATAGTAGAAGTAGTCCCAGACGATTTTGTCGTTTTCGACAACCGTTTTTATCTGCGAATATTCGTCGTATTCGTATTTGACGGAATTGCCGTTTGAATAGCTCCGTTTCAAGATTCTGCCGAACTTGTCGTATTCCCACGCTATCCACATTTCCTCGGGGTAGTTGCGGCGGGTAATGCGCCCGAGCTCGTCGTAGGTGTAGATTTGGGAGGCGTTGTTTGCGTTCTTGTAGGAGGCAATCTGTTTGTCGCTTCCGTACGAGAAATTTGCGATGTTGCCGAGCGGGTCGGTAATCTTTTTGGGGCGCATCGAATCGGCGTCGTATTCGTATTTCGTGGGAGGATAGTCGCCGTTTGTAATGGAAACGATTCTGTCTTGGTCGTCGTACTCGTATTTAACGGGTTTTTCTCCGCGTTTTACCATTTGCGAAATCCTGCCCTCTTCGTCGTAGTCGAGTTTTACGACGGCTTCGCCCTTGGGCGAAATCACCTCGCTTAGCTTGTTTGTGGCCTCGTTCTGGAAGCCGCGCCCCCATTGGACGGAATTCGACACGCCGCCCTTGTCGATTGTCGTAAGGCGGTTTGTCCTCGGGTTGAAAATCGTCTTGTCGGCGTTTCCGAGCAGATTTGCCTTCTGCATTACGATGCCCGCCTTCTCCTGCCCGAACGTGTACATATTTTCGGAGTCGGACATTAAAACGGGCTTGAATTTCGTATTATCCAAGTAATGCCTGCCGCCCGCTTCGAAATCCTTCAAGGACGTCGTCCAGACGAAATTCTCTCTGTCGGTGTTGGGGTATGCAATCGAAGACAAAAGGCCGTCTTTGTATCGGAATTTCACTTCGCGTTCGGGAATATTAAACGGCTTCCAGCTTACCAGCATTTCGGAGTCGCCTTCGTATGCGAACTTGTGCGAAATCGGCCCGATTTTAAGCGAAACGAGTCTGTTTAGGTCGTCGTATTTTGCGGAGAGTAGATTGTATACCGCCGTATCAGCGCGCTGTTCGATTCCCGTAATTCGGATTCCCTTTGTTTTGAAATACAATTTTCTGCCCGACGGCGCTTCGAGCGATTTCAACTCCCCCTTGTCGTAGGCGTATACGAAGCGGTCCTTCGATATTATGTAGATTCTGTCGGGCTCCTGTTTTGCGTTGCCCTTATATGCTATATACGGAATTTTTATGCGAGTATCGGATAGTTTTTGCTGTTCCATTTGAAGAAATATTCCTCTCCACCGGGGGAAAGCCAAAATATGCCGCCGTTCATCGGCGCGACATACGATGTTAGTTGCGGAACCGTCCATTGCGAGAAATATTCGAGTTCTCCGAACGGGTATTTGGAAATGTTGTGCTCCAAATATATCGGGAATTTGAATTCGGGCGAACCCGACAGCATTCCGAGCCCCATACGTTTGTATAGTTGCCCGTCCAACCTCAACTGCCCGTTGTGCAGGACCGGAGATTCCCAAGAGGGAGTCGCAAATAGATTAAAACATATTATAATTGCCGACAGTATGCAACAAATCGCTCTCATATACGACATACTACAATTATATTTTATATTATCAAGAAAATTCCTTGACACTTTTGTACAAACATAGAATATGATAATCAGTTCCGCGATTATACGGCAAGGAGTACGTTATGAAACAATACATAAAAAACACATTTGGCATCCTTACAATTGCACTCGCAGCCTCCGCTGCTACTGCGGGCGAAATCGAGCAGTTTATTTCGGAAACGATGGCGGAAAGGCGGGCGCAAAACGCGCAGGAAGCGGTGAATGCCGAAGCAAAATCCGAGATTCAACAGATTGTCTTGCCCGAAAGTAAGCTATCGGCAAAAACCAAGTCGTTAAAGTCCCGCAGTTATAGGTATGACAAAGCGGGCAGGCTTGTTTCCGTCGTGTGCGAAGCCTGTCCAGAACTGAACGAGAGCTATATTTACGACAAACAGGGTAATATTCTTGAAAAACGTGTCGGGAACAAAGCATTTACCTATAAATACGACACAGCGAACCAATTGGCTTCGATGGAGTCGCCAGAAGGACTACGTGAGTATGTCTACGATATGGCGGGACGCCTGATTGAGGAAAAACTTAACGGCAAAACCGACGTAAAGTATACCTACGGTTACTTGGACAAGGTTACGGAAGTAAACCGCAGGGGAAATATCACAAAGTTTGTATACGACGGTGTTGGAATGTTGGCGTCTAAGATATCGTCAGACGGGAAAGTCGAAAACTGGATGTGGGACGGGTTGGCTTTGATACGTCGCGGAAAGGACATTCACGTCAACGAACCGCATATTTCAGGCGGTGTCCCGATTGTCTCCAAGACGCCAAACGGAACTCAATTTCACGAAAGCGACTTTCTGGGAACGACGCTCTGGTCTATCGATACTAAAGGCAATGTTGTATCGTTCCAAAACGACACGATTTTCGGCGACGGGACGATAAAGGCAAACCGTTGCGCAAGATTTACTGGTAAGCCCTACGACGAAGACTTGCAGGCGTTTCTATTCCCATTCAGAAATTATGATGAAAAAACCGCCCGTTGGCGGTCCTCAGATCCTATCGGATTCCCAGACGGGATTAACCAACATTTTTATGCAGCAGTTCCGACAACATCATTTGATATTTTGGGGTTGAAAATTGAATACGAGGGTGGCAGAGAAGAATATATTCGTGATTTGCTGAATAAGTTGGTAGATAACGACATCTTAGGGTATGGGAGTTTAACGGCGAAGGAATTTATAGACAAATTGGAAAACTCAAAACATGTTCACAAAATTATTCTTGGCAATGAAAACAAAACTTCACCAACGGACCCCCAAAACATTTCAAATCCGGAAAAAGGAAGCGGTTCTACAATTACGATTAATCCTGGAGATGAGTGGACAAATCCAAACGGAGGAGGTTGGCAGCGACCGGTTGAGCTAGCGCTAATGCACGAATTGATTCATTCAACACAATTTAACGAAGGAAGATTTGACAATACAAGAGAAGGAGGTATCGAACGATCCGAAATAGAAGCATGTCGAGAAACAAACAGAGTATTACTGGAAGGAAAAGCAAACGGTTTTGTGGGAGTACAGGATATATCTGTTAGGACTTCGTCATCTGGAGTTCGCCTACCAGATAGTGCAATAAATCCAACACCTAGGACAAAATGAAAAAATTATTTTTAATATATATACTTACTTCGATTATCGCCAATTATGCCCTTGCAAAATTAGGCATAGATATTCCTGAAAAAATGTATACTTCGGTAGAGAATGTACCTATTTTGAAGGGAACAAAACATGTTAACAATGAAGTCGTGGAAAGAGATAAACAAGTAATAATCCATTTTCTTGATTATTTATATTCCAACAATGCATACATAAAACGCAAGATTTCAAGTATGGTTAATTCGGTAATAGATACGAATGAAAATATGATTTATAGTTTTCTTATGATATATCCGGAATCGGCTGGATATGATTATTACATTCTCACAGACAAAAAGCTAATAAACGCTGCCGTTTGCCCGTTTTTGGACGGGGAGGATGACAATTATTTTGTTGTTTTCAATTACAGGACGCACACAAAAAGAGAATTCAAGCTACTAACTTCCAAGCTTGAAGATTTGAGAACTTATAAAGGCTGGATTTCTCCGAGAGGCGCAACTGCTATACAATTTCTTTTCTTCTCCGTATACCAAAACAATATTCCCGTTAATACATTTGTACTATATGGAGATTTCGATAACGGCGCACCCAACATTGAAAAAGTATATCAAACATGCTATGATTTTACATCCATATTACAGCAATCCAGAGTGAAAGATTACTTCAAGTATAAGCTTGATAAATCCAAAGCGGTCTCCAACTAAGTCAGAATCGAATATATCATGTCTTCTTGTTTGTACAAAACGGGAATACTTTTGGTAGTGTTAACGGCTGCGGTTTGTTATGGCGCACCTCTTCGCAAATGGACGAACACCGAAGGCAAGTCGTTTTCGGGGACGATAGTCGATTGCGACGGTGAAACCGCGAAGTACAAGGTTTTCGGACGCAACAAGCTTGTTGAAATTCCGCTTTCGCAATTGTGCTCCGCAGACAGGCGCATTGCGGTGATTGAAGCATACAAGCCGAAGTACGAAGCCGCCCTCAGACATCTGAAAAGTGAGGCCGCCAAAACGTCGAAAGACGTTTTTCTAAACAGGGAGCACATTCCGTATTTGAACGACATCGGAATGTATCTAAAGGAAATCGTAAAGCCCGTTGCGGAGAAGTTCAAGCCCGAGGGGGAATTCGACGAGTCGGACGACTATTGGGTTCGCGTCCATTCGGGAATGGTCTATTTTGCGACGACTTGGCTGGAGGAACTTTCAAACCAAGGTGAAATGCTAAAAACTGGCGAAGCGCGTCCGCCGAAGCTGAAGGATACCCTTCGTCACATAGGCGATTTCTACGAATTTTTCGCCGAAACGCACGCAGGTAAGAACTATTTCAAAGGCAGGCTCGGGCGGCAATTCCCCGTAAAGTTCAAGCCAAAGAACTATATTCACGACAACCAGCCCTACCACTACTGGGTTTATCTTCCGCAAAAATACGATAAAGAGCCGCTGCCGCTCGTATTCTTTTTGTGCGGCATAGGCGAATTCGGGACAAGTCTCGACGCCGTCCTTACAAACGACCTGCCCAAGCTTCTCGAAACGCGGAAAGACTATCCGTTTGTCGTGATCTCGCCGCAGGACAACGACAGGGTTTCGCGTCCGCCCTATTTCAACGAAATCCTCGCCGACGCGAAACGCCGCTTCAAGATAGACGAAGACAGAATTATCGGGACTGGGCTGAGTTCGGGCGGCACCGGAATTTGGCGTTGGGCGTTGAACAACCCCGATGTCTTTGCGGGCATAGTTCCCGTCTGCGCCGTAATGCCAACAGAAGAAATAAGACAACTCAAAGACATGCCAATTTGGATATTTAACAACGAATATGACAAAGTTTGGATTCAAGAACTATGCATTGCAAATATGAAGGGAAATCCCAACTTTAAATATACCATCTTTGCGGGGGAAAAAGGGCACGATGCGTGGAGCAAGGCATATAAAGTTAAAGGGCTTGAAGAATGGATTGCAAAATTAGACCGAAAAAACAACTCCGATAATTCAGAAAGGATACTCGAAAGATTTAGGACTGAAAATTCGCTAACAAAACCGCAATTAAAACAGGAAAAGATACAAAATTACCTTACGCTGGCTTTTGACCCATCATCAAAAGGCGGGAAATACTCCAACATATTGAATGAACATACATTTAGGTACGGTTCTATCCATGATTCAATACTTTATGATGCGCTTTCTTTGATATATAACTTTCAGCATTTTGAATTAAAACAATCAGCTTCGCCAAATCCGGTTAGATTCATGGATGCAAAAAAACCTAGCGAATATCAGTTTGGAATTAAGATACAAAATATTTTGAAAGTAAACGTAAAAGCTCCCTTCGAGGTAATAGAGAAACCTTCATATAAGTGTTTTAGCGCATATTATGTGTCCGAAAATGAAGATCCCACTGCGGCGATGAACAGGTTGCGCAAAATGGCAAAAGACGCAGGCCTTACTCTTACGGGTGAAGATAGGATAGTTTATATGCAGATGCTTTTTGCTGACAGAAATATTTACGAACTTCAAATAGGAGTGCGTTAATGGAGGGACTTTATTATTTCGGAGAGCATTTGCGTTGGAATCTCGGATTTTTAAATCCAAATATTGCGGGAGCATTCATTGCCATACTAATAGCATTTCTTTCCCCAATTACAGCGTTATGGCCGAAACGCAAATCTGTTAGAATTATATTTATCCTATGTCTTGTCGCAGAACTTATACTTTGGTTCTTGCTGGCTAAAACATATTCGCGGGGTGCATTTGTTGCGGCTTCAATGTGCACGTTGGTTTGCGGCATATTCTTTCTATTATGCAAGGAATCTAAGAAAAATATATTCTGCATATTGGCGATAAAGGCGGCATTGATAATAATTATAATTCTATCGACAGGATTTTTTGCCAGAATTTCGCCAGATTATGTAAAAGACGACGCTTCGGTTTCCGCGCGTACAACGCTTTGGCAGGGAGGCCTAGAAATGGTTTCACAAGCTCCGCTAAAGGGGTGGGGGTATGGAAAATCAGGAGAAGAATACATAAATTGGTATCAAGATTTAGATGACGAACGCGAATATGCAGGGATGGTAAATGGATATCTTTTAGTTGCAACTGAATACGGATTGCCGGTTTTATTTTTCATTTTACTATTATTTTTATTCCCGATATCCCTTGGTTTTTCCAGCTCTAAACAGTTATACGGGTTGCCATTATACGGAGCCTCTGGGCTATTGGCATTTCTAACTGTAAACATATTTAGCTCGTTATGGGTGTTTGGCGTATTTTTATGGGTTATGCCACCGATATATATATTGGCATGTTCCTGTGCATTTAGAATACAGCTCAAAAAGTTGGCTCGGATATTTGCTTGGTCATTATTTGCAAGTTTTTCGGTTTGCTCGCTTATTTATTTTCTCTCACTATATTATTTGGATAATCGAATCGCCAAATTTGAAGGATACGTGAGATTAAATCCAAGTAGTTTTTCCCAAAACAACAAAAAAATTGCCATATTTGTGGATGAATCTGTGTTGGGGAAGTACTATGGAAAGACAATACGTAGAGCCCAAAATGCGATTGCAGATATATCATTAGATGTTTTTTCTGATACAGACGAAGTTATACACACAAAATACGATGCTATTATTTTATGCGGGCGAACAGTGAATTTACTAAAAAGCGGTAATTTAAACGGAAATAAAATAATAATAGTAAACCCTATTGGGTTGCCTAAAGATGCTTTGGTAAAGCCTTCTTTGATTTGTCTTCCAAGTTTTGACCGATTCAACCAGAATGTACATTGGCTGAACTATGCGAAGAAAATGGAGTTGCCGTATACGTTTATAGAGGATTCCGCACAGCAAATTTCAGGAAGGCAATTGGCAAAGCTATTGGCGGACGTTTTAGCAAAATAACAAAACTATAACAGAATAAAATTCCGATTCCAACACATCTGCGAATTAAACGTAATACTGGGGATTGCGGTTATTTTCAAGTGCTTGGGCTTGAGAGATTATTTTTTACTGTTTAAAATTTCTCTTAAAGAGCTCATAGGTAAAGAGCCATTTATCTTCGGGCAGGTACTTTTTTACAAGTTGTTCTCGGGTAGCACCATCTTCTACATGTCTGACAATTTTAAAGTATTTTGCCTCGTAAAAGTTTTCGGGCGGCAGGCAATGGGAGGTTAGTATTTAGGTTTATTACCGGTAACATGGGGATCTTTGATGAGGTAACTTCATCTTCTCGCGAGAGCATTAACGCATATTCGCCACCCTTTTCCAAACAAGTTTCGTAAATTAACACATCGTTTTTCTTAATCATATACAATCTTTATTGTAAACAAATAGTATATTTAGCGTATATGAGCATGTAAGACTTAAAAACGCGAATTTCCATTGGCGATTATACTTCCTGTGGCGACTGACAATCCTAAACTTATCTTCTTGGTTTATGAAGATAAGCGTCACAAATTTAGCCGATATACTGGGGATATCAAAGAGGATTCTATTGCGCTGGGAGCAGGACGGGAGATTTGCATCCAAAACCGACAAATTAGGCAAGAAATATTTCAATTCTGACGATATTATGGACATTCCAGAAGTATCGGAGATGATAAACTCTCGTTGGGATGAGGAGTTGAAGACAAAGCCAAAGCGTGAATACATGAGTATAGAGCTCTTTGCAGGGGCAGGGGGGTTGGCGCTTGGTATGAAACAGGCAGGATTTAAGCACATAATGCTGAATGAGCACGACAAATATGCTTGCGCGACATTAGCCATGCTGGGAATAGGGGCGGATTTGTGGATGTCAAGGAAACGTTATTTTTTGAGTTTGCGCGAGCCATACGGGATGCGAAACCCAAAGTTGTATTGTGTGAGAACGTGCGTGGCTCGCTTTCGCATGATGGAAGGAAAACATTTCGCGTCATTAGGAAAACCATAAATGAACTGGGTTACACCCTTGTGGGACCCCGTATGCTTCAGGCTATAAAATACAAAGTTTCGCAAAAGAGGGGACGGATAATATATTGATAGCCATGAAAAAAGAATATCCGGGTAAAGTGCAATTTCGTTGAGCTGAGCCTTACTACAGGATTATGAATTTGGATGACATATTAATGCGTAGATTAGGAACATAGGATCAAAGTATCGCTCCTTTTTACTTCGCTTCGAAACCTAACCATGTATAATAATATTTCTATTCCTTACAATTCTTAGTCATTACACATTAGCAAATCGCAAAATCTTACACTATATTTGACAATTTATATTTTATTGACATAGGATTATTATGTGGTAAAATCACCTCATGTCTTATAAATATTGCTGTAGTAATTGTTTTAATATAGACAAATATCCTCAGATATTAAAAGAAATAGAAGAACATCCTTCAGAAAGAGGAGATTGTCCAGTATGTGGAAAAAAATCACAACTATTAGTGGAAACATCTGACTTAAAAAAATTCTTTGCCCCTGTTTTTTCAAAATATGAAGAAGCTGCTTATGGAGAAAATTATCACCCTGAAATGGGAATCGAAGCTATTGATGTAGGAGAAGATTTATCAACGTGTATAGAAGAAGATTTTCAAATATTTAACCCTGATATATTTGATAAAGTAAACGACTTAATTGATTCCATCAGAGGTATAGATGCCTCTTCAGAATATGATTATACTCCTGCGAGTTGTTATTGGTGCAGAAAAACACAAAATTTTACATATATTTCTGCAATAGAATATTGGGACATGTTTTGTGGGTATATAAAACATAAGAGAAGATTTATTTTAGATTGGAATCATTTGCCGTTTCTTCCTGATAAATTATTTTCAAGAACACGTTTACATATAGAAAAAGGAACTACGCTATATCGTGCACGGAAACATATTACCCATACGGAAACTCCTTTTAATCCTAATTACGATGAAATGGGAGCTCCTAATCCAATTTGTGTCAATATATGTGAAGGGCGAGCAAATCCTGCAGGTATATCTTATTTGTATTTAGCCAATAGTATTGAAACAGCATTAAAAGAAATAAAGGTCAAACAAAACGACATTGTAACAATTGCAGAATTTGAAATCTTAGAAAAAATTGAGGCAGGGAATCCTGTTCCTTTACAAATTGCGGATCTAACACTGAATTCTGTAAATTATGTAGATATCTTTGCTTCAGATGAGAAAGAGGAGAATCACTTAGCAAATATGATTGTTGCACTTAATGAAAACATGAGCAAACAGGTAACTAATAAACTTGACTACATTCCTACGCAATTTTTGAGCGAAGCCATTCGGGATCTAGGATTTGATGGATTGAGATTTGATTCTTCATTAGATACAAAAGGATTAAATTATGTATTTTTTATGAATGATCCAAACGATGTTTCGTCCATGACAATTACAAAAACTTATTTAGTTAAAATAGTGGATGAAGAATTAAATTATGAAATTATAAAAGATTCTGAAAAGATATCAGATATTCCTCCTATGCCTATAACCTCATATAAAGTAGAACATGACTCTGTATTGAGACGGATGTTTAAATAATTTTAAAGCTTTATCATATAACAAAACCATTGTTATTTTACATTTTCACATAAATATTCCCAGAGTATCTCTATCATACTCAATAGCCAACTCATATTGTATAACGTAAGTGCAATTTTTAACAGTTGCAGTAGTTCCGTGTATTGTATTACTTTCTACTCTACAAAAAGTTTTCCTAGTATAAATATCATTTTTACGGCTAAACCTTAAAATTTTTCTTAAAGAGCTCATCGGTAAAACCATTTGCCTTCGGTTAGGTACTTTTTTACAAGCTAATTCCGAGTAGCACCCCGTCTTCGGTATGTCCGATAGTTTTTAAGTATCTTTCCTCGTACAAGTTTTCGGGCGGCAAATGGTTTTTTTTGAATTAGCCAGCGCCATCCGTGATATGAAGCCGAAAATTGTATTATGTGAAAACGTGCGCAGGTAGCTCTCGTATGATAGTGTGAAAACCTTCAACGTCATTAGGAAATTGAATATTCTAATTAAAGAAGGACGTCGCTTCCAAATTAGAAATTCCCCGCATATTGACATAACGGGAACATAGTAGTGAAAGGTCGCGGTGTCCCATATTAAGCTGTAATCTTGGTAAATCATGAAATCTTTTGGCAAAATAGCTCGCATTGGTATGGCGTAGCATATCTTGAACCCAGATTCTTTTAAATCCAGCTTCTTCTCTTATATTTTTCCACTTACGAGTCCAGTTTGGAGGACATAGACTAGTCCTACCTTCTTTTTTAGATATGTTTAAAATACGTTTTAAGGCGGGTAATATCTCCACATGGCGAACACCTCCTGTTTTAGAACATTGTGCTCGCACAGTGATATAATCTTCGTCTAAATCTATGTCATCCCATTTGATGCGCTTTACCGCCCGTGGTCTAATCCCAGCAAATAATAATAGCCCGATAGCAGGCAAACATTCGCTGTTTTTGGGAGCTTTGGCGCTTTTTAACAGAGATTCTGCCTGAGTATAACTTAGCGGGATTATTTCCCTTTCGCCCTGTAAAAAAGCCCTTGCTGTAGAGTATCTTTGCGCATCCTGCAAGACTTTTGGAGACGTTCTTCATCATATTGAACTACCTAGAATCCATAAGCCATAATATTCCCAGCTTCTGGGTTTCGCTGTTCCAATTGTCTGCCTTTATTTAGGGCAGTAATTTCGACGCATATTGAATTTCGTCTATAAGTTTAAGGCGTTTGTGTCCTACAGATTTGTATGGATTCAATGATTTTATAGACTTGGGTGGAAGGATTTGAACGTAATGGCGAAAAACTTTCTCCGTGATAACGTTCCAATCTTTTTGAGTTTTCTAATGCCGTTTTTAATTTTTCTATGCACAATCCCCTATTGGCATCGTTTATGTAGGATGAAAAATCGTATGCTTTCTTGTAGTTAGGTATATAGTTTTTAAGATCTAAAATAACTGCATCCGCATTATTGTAACTTCTGGTAGTGTAAGTGAAATGTGCTAGCAACCAGACTTCAAACGACGGATTTGAGATCAGAACATCGCATTTTATATCTTTTTTTGCAACAGGCTTTCTTGATTGTTCTAATGCGGATTGAAGGCATGTCGGATCCGTACTTGGTGCCTCCCTGTCTACAACTACAAATGCTGCATTATATTGATTATCGCGCGAATCGGCTATTTCTTTGGCTGCAGTCTTCAACACGGCAAGCGGATTAGACTGCTTTCCTTTTCGGGCGATAATTTCTATGGGACAATTACGATATAACTTCTTTAAAGCGATGAAGTAATTTTCTTCGGATTCTCCTTCCGTAACAATTAGAAATCTTGGCTTGATTTCTTTCGAAGGCTTTTTTCTGTGCGGTTTCTTGTTCATATCAGGGGATCTATAATATTGGGAATGGCACCAAAACGGCCGCTTATGTATCCTTTGCTGATAGAAAAATCATTTCTTATTTTGAAGTCGCTGAGCGGGAAAATTGAGCTTTCTCCTTCCAAATTTTTTTCGCAGAACCAGATTTGGTCTCTCCTGAAAGTTTTTTGCGACATCAAGAACTGATTATGCGACGAAAATATAAGCTGCGCTCCCTTTATATTCCTAGTTGAATTGAAAAGTTTTATTATTTCAAGCAACAATAAAGGATGTAAACTGTTTTCCAATTCATCTACTACAAGTATCCAGCCGTTGTCCAGTACCGTTTTCAACGGGGACCACAAGCAAAACAGCAAGTTTGTTCCAGAGGATTCCATGGATTTCGTAAACGGCATATCGGGACCAGAATGAATGAAGCGGATTCTATCTAATGAATTGATGGCATTTGTATTTTCGTCTACTTGTATGTCGCTTATGCCAAAATCCGCCTTTTTCATAAACTGTAGCAACTCAATTCTTTTTGCATTATTCTCTATGATCATTTTATCTGTTAATTCAGGGGACAATCCCATGCCACTTGAAAGAAAGAGAATATTAAATTTTTGGGAAAACCAGTTGAATACGGGCTTTAGACGTTCACTGTCCAGAGTTGCTGCTCTGGATAGGAAAAGAACATTTTCCATTGTCAGATCTTTTATTGCATCTTCTTTCTTCCAAGATTTGCCCTTGTTGATTTCCCATGAATAAGAATTGTCTCTTTCCCTTTTTCTGGAAAACCACCGTTGGGGCTTGCCTTTTGGGTATGCTAACAGACTCTCATTTAAAATATGTTGCGAGTTACAGGCAAACGAATAGATATATCTGATATCATCCACTATAAAGTCAAAGAGGTATGATGTCTCTTCATTTATTCTTTCTTTTGAATGAAATGATTGTCTAAATATTGTTTGGCCAGGGTCATATTTGAATGAATTTTTGATTATCAAAATGGCATTTAACATCGAAATTATAAATCCGCTTTTGCCGGAAGCATTGCTTCCGTAAATTACAGCCGACTTTAATCCAGATACATTTTTCAGAGATGGAATATGATTCAGCGAAATAGTATTTTCGGGCAAATCTTTTATGTTTGAGGCCACCATTGAAAATTCCTGTTCACTGTAAAATGAACGAGAATTTTTAAATTTAAATTCTATTAACATGAGAATATTTCGTTTAAATTTCTAAGCTTTTGTTTAAAAAAACGAGATTTTATCTCAAAAATCAAGTTTATTTTTGAATATTCCTCTTTATGATTGTAGATATAAAAGGGGATTTGTTATTCCTATAGATTATTTACCATAGACATGAAACGGTTTTTTGCAAAACAGATTTTCCAATCTAGATATCTCCTAATCTTCATATTTCCTATGGTTTTAAGGGATTGACATGAATAAGAGTCGGGAAATGGCTCAAGCAATACTGCCTAGGACTTTACCCTTATCGGGGTAATCTAAGCCACTCCCCTTATTTTTCTTCAGTGGTCATAAATTAAAAGCCTTTTCTTTCTATTTCTCAAAAGCGCTGGGTATCCCTGCAACGGGAATAACCGTAACATCTTCGTTCAGGCGGTAAGAATCATCTCCGGAATAAATCACATAAGCCTTGTCAGGAGATATATCCTTGAGCGCTGAGTATGTCCCATTAGATAACGAAGGGGAGAGAGAGCGCTTTATTTCAAATGCTATTGTTCCAGATTTTGGCGTATCCACTATCATGTCAACCTCATTCCCGCTGGAATTCCTGTAAAATGAAAACTGGGAGCGGTCGGGGGCGGTTGCGGCTATCTGCTCTATAATGAACCCTTCCCACGAGGCACCCAAAATGGGATTGCTAAGCAACTTTTCCATCTCTTCTACTCCAAGTAGGTTATGCAGAATACCGCTGTCCCTGAGATAAATTTTGCGCCCTCCTGAATTCTCGCATCCGCTGTCCGA
>OBJG01001494.1_pt1 | contig 17743 bp, 13 predicted proteins | sample 1517941 | NCBI WGS metagenome assembly OBJG01 (sample SAMN04571712, study PRJEB22368) | human gut metagenome | biome: human gut; material: stool | host: Homo sapiens | place: Luxembourg | collected 2012-09-21
CTGAAGGTGCTGGAAACAGCCAAAGATGTATACGAAAACCGTCAGCGCCGTGTTCCGACAGCCAAGCTGAACGAAATCATGCTGCCGATCATCGAGAACTATCCGCCTCCTGCTTGGAAAGGAAAATATATCAAGATTAAATATATTACGCAGCTTCCTGCCGGCCAGGTTCCTTCGTTTGTATTCTTCTGTAACTTGCCGCAATGGATCAAAGAGCCTTACAAACGCTTCCTGGAAAACAAGATCCGGGAAAACTGGAACTTTACGGGAACGCCGATTAATGTATTTATTCGGGAAAAGTAAAAAGAAAAGCGCCGGTTGGCGCTTTATGGCGGAGTGTGAACCGTGCCGGATTCGAACCGGCGACCTCTGCCCTGTCAAGGCAGCGCTCTAAACCAGCTGAGCTAACGGTTCCGATGCTGTAAAGATAAAATGAATCCCCGGGAGTCATGCACTCTCCGGGGATTTTTTTATGATTTTTTTTGTTTTTAAGCGACGAATGCTTACAGCGAGTTCAGCAATTTATTCAATTCATTTACCATTTCGGCTGCCGACTGTTGAGTTTCGGACAGGCCTTCCGGGGTAAATTTAGCCACTGCTTTGTTTAATTTGTTCAATTTGCCTTTAGCCCCTTTGGCTGCCAGCTCTTCGCGGAGGATACGGATTTTTTCGCAGTCCTGAATACCTTCGACCAAACGTTCGAAACGGATCGAACTGCGGGGGCCAGGATAGATACTGTATGTATCGCCGGCTGCCCAAGTGCGGAAGCGTGAGTCGCGCAAGGGATCGGCTGTCCAACTGTTTACGGCCCAGCGCAGGTAACCGTCATAGCCTCCGGCGATGGCATGCAGGGCTGTCCAAGTAGCTTCGGCCGGATCGGAGAAAGTAAAGGTGTTCGGGAAGGCTTCCGAGCAACACGTGTAGACCGTGCTGATCTGTCCTTTGCGTTCGCGTTCGGCTTTTACGTTTTCTGGAAATTTATGGCCGTAAGGGATACTCAGGTAATACAAGTCGGATTGGATTTCAGGATGATAGTTGCCCGCCAGCGTGATCTTGAATTCGGGATCGGCCTGCTTGATGACTTTGATAGCTTCGCGCATGGCTTCCATAGGACGTTCGTCCATAGAGATGGCAGTCTTTTCAAACCAGCCTTTTTTACGCAGGTGACGGGAGAAGTCTTTCAGGAACGAACCCCAGTATTCGGTATATTCGGCATCGCCAGGTTTGACATTGATAAACTGTACCCGGCTGGTCGCTTCATCGTAATAGTCGAAAGTCAAAGCCCAAGGGATCATGGTGTAGCAACTGATCATATCTTTGATCCCCACTTCATTCATCATGAATTCCACCCATTTGTCAAATACGTCATAACTGTATACCCATGTCCCGTCGATTTTCTTGATGCGGGTTACCATGCTGTCGAAATGGTCTTCCGTCTGGCCGGCCCAAGGTTTATGCATGATGCTGGTCGTGATGGCCCGTTGTCCGGCATTGGCCAACATCTTCATGATCGGAAGCATGGCGTCGAAATGCTCCTTGCTCCAAAGAGGAACCTGGTAGTAACGGGCTACTGAATAGGGATTTTGCCACAGGTCCAGATGGAAAGCCCAGTCTTGTGGAGCTGGCAGCGTACGGTTCAGCACGTCGATTTCTACCTGGAGTTTCATATCTTGGAAATTTTTTCCTGAAACGGTCAACGTCCCCTTATATCTCCCTGCGCGGGCATCTGACGGAACCCATACGTTCAGCCAGATCGGTTGTGTCGTACAAGCTTTGATATCCTGTATTTTTACAATATCCAAGACATCGGCTACGACAGACGAATCCCATTCGGCCTTGTTTTCGCGATGTCCGCAACCACCTTTGCGGTCCTTGTTCAGCTCGTCGGTCATGACATAGCGTACGAAGTTCGTCGTGATGGCAGAAGCCGGGATGACGGCCGAGCCGCTTTTCAGTTCGCTGACGGTGACCGTTACGTCGTCCAACGCTTCTTTAGTCCACAACACGGCTTGTGCATTGATACGTTCCCCTTTCCAGGTTTTCCCTTTCCAGCGGGTTGTCTTCTTGATGTCGGGGACATTCAGTTTTTTGTAGCGGATATCCGTTGTTCCCCAGCTGAGGCAGGTTGGCGTTGTCATTTTGTTCCAGACTTCTGCGCCGTCATGCGGTTTGGTGTCTGTTAGTTCCTCATAATTGCCCAAAGGATACTTTTCTGTCTGTTGAGCGAAACAGACCGGCCCTAATGTCAGCAAGGCCGATAGGATAAGAGCATTTTTCATGAAATGATTGATGTTTTTTAGTTTACGTGGGTAAAGATAGGAAACAATTGACAATTGACAATGGAGAATTGATAATTAGGGAGGGAAAGATATTGTCAATTGCTCTTTGTCAATTCTCAATTCTCCGATAATGACAGGTGATCAGGTCGCCGCTATCGTCATGGAGATGCATACCGCTTCCTTCGCAATAGCGGAACATGTCGCAGTCTGCGCACTGTCCTTTTCGTGCCCATTCCCGATTGCGATATTCTTTGAAGCCGTTGTTCCAGACATCAACAAAGCTGTCTTTGTAGATATTTCCCTGATGGAAGTTGGCACGGATGCTCGGACAGCCGGATATAGATCCGTCGATCAGTACCGATGCCGTGCTGATACCAGCATTGCAGTGAAAAATCTGGTCGCGTACTTCCCCCTCGTAATTGCCGAGGAAACCTTCACAGGCAAAACTAGCATGTATCTTTCCCTCGGCGCGGCAATGACGGATGAATTTAAGGATCCAAGTGAATTGTGTGTCGTCGATCTGCAATTCCGGTGTCTCTGCCGCCCGGCCCACAGGAAAAATGGTGAAGATACGCCAGTTCTTGACTCCCAGCTCGATCAGAAAATCCTTGAACAGCATCAGGTCCTTGAAGTTTTTCTGATTGACGCAGGTCACGACGTCCCAGACGATTTCCTTCTCTTCTGCCAGCATCGCAATGGCATTGACAGCGCCTTCGAAGCTCCGGCGGTTTCCCCTGAGCCAGTTGTGCGCCTCTTCGAACCCGTCGAGGCTGATGGTGATGGAGTGCATTCCGGCCGCCAATAGCGAGTCCAGTCGTGTGCGGTTGAGCAGCAATCCGTTGGAGACGATTCCCCAGGGATATTCACGTTTGTTCAATTCCCGCCCGCATGCTTCGATATCTTTACGGACCAATGCTTCTCCGCCGGTAAACGTGATCATTACCTTATGCGGGTCCACGTGAGGCGTGATTTCGTCTATCACTTTCAGGAAATCTTCGACCGGCATGTCCGGATGGGCGGACGAGACATGGCAGTCGCTACCGCAATGGAGGCAGGAGGCGTTACAACGGAGCGTGCACTCCCAAAAGAGCGTACGCAATTCATGTATCTTGGCTCGGTTCTTCCGGATGCTTCTGAATAATTCTAATGCAAGGCGTTTGCGTAATCCGGGACGTTTATTCATTCTTTGTCTTTTCTTTTAAGGTTGAACTTTATTTCTTTTTCGACAGAGCCTTTAAACCAACTTCCTGTGTTTCCCTTATAATCATCGCTGGAAAGTGTAAGGTTCGTAGAGTCTTTTTCGTATGAACCGTTTTGGGGACCGTCTATATCCGTTGCTATGATCCGTAATTTGTCGGTTGGAAATTCTTCAAACTGGCAATGAAAGACTCCAGCAGGATCTGTGGAAACAGCTGGTATCGTGTCAAACCAATGTCTGTTATCGCCATGATGTTCTACCAGACATTTTATTTCAATATCCGGAATCGGCATATTTTCTTGGTTTACGACTTTTCCTTTGATTGTAAAGTCGGCATGAGGAGTACCGTACATGGCGGCTCCCGGTTCAGAGTCACATGTGGAGAAACCTAGCAGCATTAGTACGCTGGTTAATAGCCAATTGAGACTTTTCAGGAAGGAGGAAGAGATCTTTTTCATACTTTTATAGCATTTGTTTATACTATATTGATGCAAATATACTTTTTATAGTTGCTTCTTTATCATTTTCTTTTGGATATATTATATTCTTCTATGGAATAGATTCGTTTTTCGGATACGATCCATAAGTTGTCTGCTTGGCGGCGGACGACTTATGAGAGTAATCTGAAGCCCTAAAAGAGCAGGGCTGGCGGGCTAAAGAATAAGGATGGACGAAATAAAGTACAGCGGGAATGCCCGGAATCAGCCGGATATTGAGTAACTTGCGCCCCAAATTCAATTGATCGATCAAACATGAAGGATTTTCTGCGTATACTGAGGCGTTTTGTGCCTCCCTATAAGAAATTTATGGTGTGGAATGTGATATTTAACGTCCTGTCTGCCATTTTGAACCTGTTCTCTTTTGCATTAATCATCCCGATTCTGAATATCTTGTTTAAAATCAGTGACGAAACCTATACCTATACGGATTGGACGTTCGCCCCTTTCTCGTTCGAAGCCTGGAAAGCGACTCCGGAATTGCTGAAAAACAACTTCTTTTGGTTCGTGTCCGACATGATCGAGACGAAAGGCGGTTCCTTCACGCTGATCATATTGGGTGTTTTCCTGATCGTGTCTACTTTCTTGAAGGTCGGGACGATGTATATGGCTTTTTATACGATGATCCCGATCCGTACGGGTGTCGTCCGCGACATCCGCAATCAGATCAACCGCAAGATAACGGAACTCCCTCTGGGCTTTTTCTCGGAAGAGCGGAAGGGGGATATAATCGCACGCGTTTCGGGAGATGTGAACGAGATCGAGACTTCGATCATGAGTTCGCTTGATATGCTCTTCAAAAACCCGATCCTGATCCTGATCTACCTGATCGGGATGATCGCCATCAGCTGGCAGCTGACGCTTTTTGTCTTCATCCTGCTGCCTTTCGCCGGATATGTGATGGGAACGGTCGGAAAGAAGTTGAAACGGAAATCGTTCGAGGGACAGCAACAATGGGGGTATCTGATGAGTCAGATAGAGGAGACGTTGGGTGGCCTGCGTGTTATCAAGGCTTTCAATGCGGAGGCGAAGATACAGGACCGTTTTGAGAAAAGCAACGAAACGTTTCGGCGGCTGACGAACCGCATTTACCGCCGCCAGCAGATGGCGCATCCTATGAGCGAGTTCTTGGGGACGGCCACGATCGCGATCGTGCTGTGGTATGGCGGTACGCTGATCCCGAGCAGTAACAGTCCGATCGACGCCTCTACTTTCATCTACTACTTGGTGATTTTTTACAGTATAATCAATCCGGCGAAGGATCTTAGCAAGGCCTCTTATGCCATTCAGAAAGGGCTTGCCTCTATGGATCGCGTCGATAAGATCCTGAAGGCGGAAAGCAATATTAACGATCCTGAGGATCCGAAACCGATTGCTCTGACGGAAAGTATTTGCTACCGGGATGTCTGGTTCAAGTACCAGCATGAATGGGTGCTGAAAGGCATTGACCTGACGATTCCGAAAGGACACACGGTAGCGCTGGTCGGCCAGTCGGGGTCGGGAAAGAGCACGTTGGTGGATTTGCTGCCTCGTTTCTATGATGTGGACAAGGGGAGCATAACGATCGACGGAACGGATGTGCGTGATGCGACCTTGTACGATCTGCGCAGCCTGATGGGGAATGTCAACCAGGAGGCGATTCTTTTTAACGACACATTTTTCAATAATATCTCTTTCGGAGTGGAAGGGGCTACACTCGAACAGGTCCAAGAGGCGGCCCGTATCGCCAATGCGCATGATTTTATCATGGCAAGCGAAGATGGATACGATACTAATATCGGTGACCGCGGCGGTAAGTTGTCGGGCGGACAGCGCCAGCGTATCAGTATTGCACGTGCCATTCTGAAGAACCCGCCGATCCTGATCCTCGACGAGGCGACTTCGGCGCTCGACACCGAGTCGGAACGCTTGGTGCAGGAGGCTTTGGAGAACCTGATGCGTAACCGTACGACGATCGTGATTGCACACCGGCTCTCGACGATTCGTAATGCGGACGAGATTTGCGTGATGCATGAAGGGGAGATTGTGGAACGCGGACGGCACGAGGAGCTGATTGCATTGGATGGATATTATAAAAGATTGTGCGATATGCAAAGTTTTTGATAAGGAATAATAGCTAAAGTGTTGATAATCTAAATATAATAGTTTTATGGAAAAGAAAGCATGGTTGATTTGTATTTGTTGTCTTTGTTGTATGTGTGGTGTTTCTGCACCGAAAAAGAACAATTTTTCGGTTAAGAGAGGCGTCAATATCAGTCATTGGTTGTCACAAAGTAATGTAAGAGGTGAAAATAGGGCTGTCTTTTTTACGGAGGCTGATGTTAAATTTTTGTCAGAAGTAGGATTTGACCATTTGCGCTTGCCTGTGGATGAAGAACAGATGTTTGCGCCCGATGGCAGTAAAGAAAAAGAAGCTTTTTCTTTGCTGCATAATGCTTTGTCGTGGTGTCAAAAATATCGGTTAAAAGCAATCGTGGATTTGCATATATTGCGTTCGCACCATTTTAATGCGAAGGAAAAACCTCTTTTTACTGATCGGAAAGAGCAGATTCGATTTTATGATTTGTGGAAGCAACTAAGTCAGGAATTGCATACCTATTCAGTCGATTTTTTAGCTTACGAATTGATGAACGAACCGGTAGCTGACGACCATGAACAGTGGAATAATATTGTAGCTGAATGTGTTCGGACCATTCGTTTGTTAGAACCCGAACGGTCGTTACTTGTTGGTTCTAATAGGTGGCAAGGATATGAAACGATGCGATATTTGAAGATACCTGAGAATGATCCGAACTTGATTATTAGTTTTCATTATTATAATCCCTTCTTGTTGACCCATTATAGGGCAGGTTGGACGGATGTAAAAGACTATACCGGAAAGGTGCATTATCCGGGAAAATTGATTGCTGATGAAGATTTGAAACACTTAAAAGGTGAATTGTATGACAAGTTCGCCTATTGGAATAAAGTGGAATTTAACAAAGAGGTGATTGAAAAACATTTCAAGGAGGTGGTCGATTTTGCCCGTTTACATCAACTCCCGTTGTATTGTGGTGAATTTGGTTGTATCGCCGCAACCCCAAAAGCCGATAAAGAACGTTGGTATCAAGATATGATAGAGTTGTTTGATAAGTATGAAATTGCGAGAGCCAATTGGGATTACAAAGGTGGTTTCGGAATTATAGAGCAAGGTATACCGCAAACGGATCTGATATATATACTTACAGGAAGAAATATCAAATAATTGTAATTATGAAATATAACGCATTTGTTTTTCTGTTTATGATTCTGATAGGATGCAATATGCCGGAAGTGAAAACGGGCAAACCGCTGTCTTATCATTTCGATGCCCCAGCCGGAATTTGGGAAGCATCGTTCCCGTTGGGTAACGGACGCCTCGGATTGATGCCGGACGGAGGTGTCGACACGGAAAATATTGTCTTGAACGAGATCTCCATGTGGTCGGGTAGTAAGCAGGATACAGATAACCCGCAGGCATATCACTCGTTGGGCACGATCCGGAAACTTCTGTTCGAAGGACGTAACGACGAAGCACAGGAACTGATGTATAATACTTTTGTCTGCAAAGGCGAAGGGAGCGGACAGGGGCAAGGGGCGAATGTCCCGTATGGCAGTTACCAACTGCTAGGTAACCTCGTGCTGAATTACGATTATCAAGGTACTTCCGATTCGATCTTCGGATATAGACGAGAATTGAATCTTGACAACGCGATTGCAACGGCTTCTTTTAGAAGGGGAAAGGTGACGTATAACCGCGAAGTCTTTACCTCTTTTGCCGATGATTTGGGGGTGATTCATTTGACTGCCGATGCGGATAGGGCGCTGAACTTCTCGTTTGGGATGAACCGTCCCGAACATTATAAGGTGACGGCCGACGGTAATGACCTTCTGATGCAGGGGCAGTTGCCTGACGGTGTCGATACGCTGGAGATGAAAGGCCTCCGCTATGCCTCGCGTGTCCGCGTCATCCTGCCGAAAGGGGGAAATGTGACTCCGGGAGATTCGACTGTTTCCGTGCGGAATGCCTCCGAAGCGATCTTGTTGGTGAGTATGGCAACCGATTATTTTGATAAGGATTTGGAAGGGAAGGTCTCTTCCCTGCTGGCTAATGCCGAAAAGAAAGATTTCGCCTCTTTGAAGAAAGGGCATATTGCTGCTTACCGTTCCCTGTTCGGCCGTGTGGAGCTGGATTTGGGACATTCTTCCCGCGAAGACTTGCCTATGGACGAGCGTTTGGCTGCTTTCCACGAAAACCCGGACGATCCTTCGTTGGCTGCGCTTTATTTCCAGTTCGGCCGTTATCTGCTGATCTCGTCCACGCGTGTGGGCTTGCTGCCTCCCAATCTACAGGGGCTTTGGTGTAATACGATCAATACGCCCTGGAACGGCGACTATCATTTGAATATCAATCTTCAGATGAACCATTGGCCTGCGGAGGTGGCGAACCTTTCCGAACTTCATCTTCCGCTTGTGGAATGGACGAAACAACAGGTTGCCAGTGGCGAACGGACCGCTAAGGCTTATTATAACGCCCGTGGATGGGTGACGCATATCTTGGGAAATGTCTGGGAGTTCACCGCACCGGGCGAACATCCGTCATGGGGGGCAACCAATACTTCCGCCGCTTGGCTTTGCGAACATTTGTACATGCATTATCTTTATACGTTGGATAAGGAATATCTGAAAGATGTGTATCCGGTTTTGAAAGGAGCTTCCCTGTTCTTTGTGGATATGTTGGTGGAAGATCCCCGCAACAAATATCTGGTGACGGCCCCGACCACTTCGCCTGAAAACGGTTATAAGTTGCCGAACGGCAAGACGGCGCATATCTGTGCCGGTTCGACGATGGACAACCAGATCGTCCGCGAACTGTTCACCAATACGATCGAGGCTGCCGACATATTAGGACTTGATTCTGCTTTCGCCGGCGAACTGGCTGCCAAGCGTGCCCGCCTGATGCCGACGACGATCGGCAAGGACGGGCGTATCATGGAATGGCTTGAACCCTACGAAGAGGTTGAACCTCATCATCGCCATGTGTCTCATCTCTATGGACTGTATCCGGGCAATGAGATATCAATGGAGCGTACACCTGAACTTGCCGAAGCTGCCCGTAAGTCGCTGATTGCCCGTGGCGATAAGAGCACGGGATGGTCGATGGGGTGGAAAATGAATTTCTGGGCGCGTCTGCATGACGGCGACCATGCCTATAAGTTGTTTGCCGACCTGCTCCGTCCGTGTGTGGACCGTAAGACAAATATGACGAACGGCGGCGGGACATATCCGAACCTATTTTGTGCGCATCCTCCTTTCCAGATAGACGGTAACTTTGGCGGTTGTGCCGGTATTGCCGAAATGCTGGTACAGAGCCAGACGGGAGAAATCGAACTGCTTCCCGCCCTGCCTTCCGCCTGGAAAAGCGGCAGTTTCAAAGGACTGAAAGTTCGCGGAGGCGGCGAAGTGTCTGCCAAATGGAAAGAAGGCCGCTTGGCGGAAGCCGGTTTGAAAGCCCTGGTTCCCGGTTCGTTCCGTATCAAACTCCCGGCCGATTCGGCGAATATGGGCATTAAGATCAACCAAAAAGCCGTATCTCTCCCGGTTGTCGACGGCACGTTGAAAGTCGAATTGCAGGCTGGAGATCAGTTGGTACTGATGTTTTGATCAATACAGCGGCAACTTGTATATGAACCCTACCGACAAGCGTTGTGTGTTTTCAATGGAAGCACACAGCGCTTTTGCTTTTTCCGTCAGATTGTAAAAGCGGGCTGTTCCGGTGAGGAAGATATGCAGGTTTTCATCCGCCATCGGATAAAATTCGATGCCGGTCTGCAAGCCCCATGCCGTACGGTATTTCCCGTCCGGGAGTTCTTCTTCTTCATCTCCCGCTTTATAGACCGACCCGGTTTCGTACATTCCTTTGGCGAAGGCGTTCCATTTCGGATGAAAGCGGTAATTCATCTCTGCCACGAGTGAAAAATACTGGATGTTACGCAAGCAGACAGGTCCTTCCTCATTCTCGGCGGACGGAGGGACTAACTCGGTCAGGATACCTAACGGATCGAGTGAGCCGCGTGTGTACATCACATCGAAATAGCCGTCAAACGGGCCGGTGCAAACATTGTGCCCGGCCCATGCCATATACATCCATTTCCCTTTGGCCTGTTCTCCGACCGTGGCGGAATAGCGGAGGTTCAAAATCTCGTCCAGATAACTGCTGTTCCAGTTAAATGTGTAGAAAAGCGGGGCGCGTGGCTTTTCGACTCCGGCGGGAAGTATTCCGTAGGTGTCTTCCATGCTCCCGATTCGGTTGTCTGTTACTTGCAAACGTAGTTCCTGGGAAGGAGTCGGCTGATAACCAAGTGTGATTCCTGTAAAATAGCAATCCATGTATTCGTTCATGTCGCTGTATTCATATATAGCATACGGATCGAGGTCGTATTCGAACCCTCCCCAGGCTGCATCCTGTTTCCCTAAGGTAATCGTGAATTTATCGTTGAGGCGATAGCCGATCATCGCATATTCGATCGATTCCGGCAGGTTCTCCAGATCCATGCCTTCATTCCCCTGGTTGAGGTTCTGGCGGTACCAGTAGAAAAGACGGTCGTTTACTTCGCCGGTCGCCTCGATCTTGATATGGTTGAAACGGAAAGCCGCTTCATCCAGCTTGTGCCCGGTGAAGAAAGTATTGAAAGAAGCGTGCATTTCCAGATCCAGGTTGAATACATTATTGCGCTTGGGAATCTTCGTTGCATATTCGAACAGGGAAATATCGGAGGAGTCCCGTTCGGGAATAAATGATTGCGCCTGTACGGGAATAGTGCATAAAAAGCAGGCTGACAGCCAGAATGCCGTTAGTCGTTTCATTGTCGATTACGATTATGTTTGATTCTGGCTGCAAAGATATTACTTTTCTTCCGTTTTGCCGATGTGCTTCATCACCTTCGCATCCAGGTAGAAGATCAGTTCTTCTGCAATGTTGGTGCAATGGTCGCCGAAGCGTTCCATCTTGCGGATGACGCCCGCCATGTAAAGGCCGGCAAGTGCGCTGCCCGGATGCGCTTCGATATACTGGGCGATCAGAGGAGTCGAATCGTGATTGATCTCATCGATGATGTTGTCTTTCAGGAAAATGCGTGACGCGATTTCGGAACTTTCCTTTTCAAAAGCCTCCTGAGCCAATGATATCATGCCGAGAAGTTCGTGTAACATTTCTTCTACGCGTGCGATTTTTACCAGTTCCGGATCGATCGGTTCTCCTTCCGGCAGGTTGACGGAGAAGCGTGCGATGCTTTCGGCGAAGTCGCCGAGGCGTTCCAGGTTTGTATTGATCTTGTACATGGCAAGTACGAAACGCAGGTCGATAGCCACCGGTGCGTACAAGGCAATGATATCCTCGCAATCACTGTCGATCTTCAGCTCGAATGCATTCACGCGGCGTTCACGGCTGAGCACTTTGTAGGCCAGTTCCTTGTCTCCGGTCAGCATCGCTTCACCGGCATTGTATATCTGCTGGTGGACGAGTGCCCACATCTCGTTGATCGTATTCTTTAACGCCGCTATTTCTTGTTCAATAACCTTCATGTTTTGATTTATAATTGTATGATTTATAATTTATGATTTATAGATTATGAATTATGATTTATGTGTCGATGATAAATCATAATTCATAAATCATAAATCTTCTCACCCGAATCTCCCTGTGATATAATTCTGGGTCGATTCTTTTTCCGGATTGGTGAAGATCTTACGCGTTTCACCATATTCGACCAGTTCACCCAAATAAAAATATCCAGTCTTGTCGCTTACACGAGCAGCTTGCTGCATGTTGTGTGTGACGATCACGATCGTATATTCCTTTTTCAGTTCATGGATCAAATCCTCGATCTTGCTTGTAGAGATCGGATCGAGGGCTGAAGTGGGCTCGTCCATCAGCAGGATGGAAGGTGAGATGGCCAATGCCCGTGCGATACAAAGGCGTTGCTGCTGGCCGCCGGAGAGAGCGAAGGCCGAATCTTTCAGCTTGTCCTTGACCTCGTCCCAGAGAACGACCTGTTTCAAGCTTTTGACTACGGTTTCTTCGATGTATCCGTTATCCTTAATGCCGTTTACGCGTAGACCGTAAGCCACATTTTCAAAAATTGTCTTCGGGAACGGGTTCGGTTTCTGAAACACCATCCCGACGTTTTTACGGAGCGTATCGACTTTTTCCCCTTTGCTGTATATGTCCCGCCCGTCGATGAATATCTTACCCTCCAGACGTGTGTCGGGGATCAGGTCATTCATGCGGTTGAACAAACGGAGGAAGGTAGATTTGCCACAACCCGACGGGCCGATAAAGGCTACCGAGGTGTTGGCTTCTATCTGCATCGAAATGTTCTTCAGCGCATGAAAGTCTCCGTAATGGAAATCTACGTTTTGAGCATCAATCTTTATCATAAATAATTTTCAATTAATTCATTTTTACTTTCTTAGCGAAATAATTACGCAATAGATTTGCCAGCAGGTTGACAACCAAGACGATGGCAATCAACACCAAAGCCGTTCCGTATGCCATGCCGCGGGAGGCTTCTATATCCGTTCCGCTCGTGGATATTACATACAAGTGGTAAGGCAGTGCCATGCACTGGTCGAAGATGCTTCCCGGCAATTGGGGAAGGAAATAGGCTGCCACGGTGAACAGAATCGGAGCTGTTTCGCCCGATACGCGTCCGACCGACAAGATCAGGCCGGTGATGATATTCGGGAAAGCCATCGGAAGCACGACACGGCGGATGGTCTGTAACTTCGTTGCGCCTAAAGCCAGGCTACCGTGCCGGAACGAGTCGTCGATACTTTTCAGAGCCTCTTCCGTCGTGCGGATAATCAGGGGAAGCGACATCAATGCCAGCGTAAACGAACCGGCTATGATCGAATCTCCCCAACCCAGTGCATTGACGAACAGCGACATACCGAACAAACCGAATACGACTGACGGGACTCCGCTCAGGTTATTTGTCATGATACGGATGAAGCGGACCACTTTGCCGTTTGTCGCATATTCATTCATGTAGATGCCGCTCATGATCCCGATCGGGAAACTGATGATACTGCTTCCGACGATCAGGTAAAAGGTTCCGACGATCGCCGGGAAGATTCCTCCTTTCGTCATTCCCTCTTCCGGCGCTTTTGTCAGGAAGTCCCAGCTTATCACGCTGCCTCCTTTGATGATGATGAAGCCTAAGATCACGAATAGGATCGCTACGACCAGATAACTCAACAGGGTGAAGAAACCGAAGGCAAACTTTTGGGAGGTTCGTTTCTTTAAATCTATATTTCCTAACTTTTGTACAGGTGCCATAATGCTAATCAGATTTTTCTTTTAGATGAAATATACTCGACGGAGATACTCAATATCAACGTGATCAAGAAGAGGACGGCGCCGAGCAGGAACAAGGCTTCGTAGTGTGCGCCTCCGGCTGGAGCCTCTCCCAGTTCGGCGGCGATCGTCGCGGGAATAGTCCGCACCGGCTCGAAGAAGGAGGTCGGGATGACGGCCGCATTGCCGGTTACCATCAGGACTGCCATCGTCTCGCCTATCGCACGTCCGATACCCAGCACGACTGCGGATGTAATGCCGGAAATGGAATATGGGATGATTACTTTATATATTGTCTGCCATTGGGTCGCACCCAAGGCGAGGCTTGCCTCCTTCATGGCGCGGGGCGTTGTCCGCATGGCATCTTCCGCAACGGTGATAATCGTTGGGAGCGCCATGATCGCCACGCTGCCGGCAAAAGCCGTTTCGCCGACAGGCAGGTCGAATGTCTTCTGTATGAGCGGCACGATGACCACCAAGCCGAAGAAACCATAGACGACAGACGGAATGCCCGCGAGCAGTTCGATGATAGGTTTCAAGAGGTCGCGTGTCCGCTTGTTCGCTATTTCCGCCATGTAGATGGCAACCGCAATTCCGAAAGGAAGTGAAAGTACGATTGCGCCGATACTGACCAGTAATGTGCCCAACAACAAAGGAATTAATCCGAATATAGGGGCCGGTGTCGAGGTCGGATACCATTTCGTCCCTCCGAAGAACTCCCCTAATGTGATCTTCTCTTCCGGCAGTACCTTTCCCTGAAAATCGTTTTCCAGTAAATACTGTTTGGGGAAGAAAGCGATGATACCTGGTTCTTTCGCCACCAGTTCGCTGATCTTTTGCGGGACGTATTGAAATTCGTCGCCCAGTTCCTCCTCCGTATAATAGTTGGTCAGATCGGAGAAACGGAATATCAGGATATCCTGATCCATCCCGCTGATATCTTTCCAGTTGGTTATATTACCGTCGAAAATGTCCATGATCTTCTCCGGTGATAATTTTCCGACATCGTTGCTTTTATTTACGGCAAGAACATAGCCTTCTTCTGTGGCCGGAGTATTGAAAAGGCCGCCGGCCTCTTTGAACAGAAAGAACACGATCAGCAAAATCGTAAAGCTGCTGACGCTTCCGCTGATGAGTAACCCCCCTTCTACAATCTTTTCGAAAAACTTTCTCACTTTGTTTACCTTTTTATTCTACCTGCAAAGGAACGAAACAAATATTACGAAGCGGTTACATGGGATTGAATGAGATGTTACGATATTGTTACGTTTGTATTTCAAGAAATAGTCTGTATTTAAGAAAAAGCGGAACCGGTTAAATGTAGGTTTGACAGTGAAAGTGGCTTCACTGCTTATGTTTGCCTTCATCAGAGATCAAGTCGGCCCCGGATGGTTCTGTTTAAGCGACAATAGCTATGGTTTCTGTTGTCAAACAGCCCGGTCATAGACCTTTTGCCTTTAGTCGAATACGTTTTCGCCCTTGGTCAAAAGCCCTTTCGACACAGGTCAAAAACCTTTTTGACTAAGGGCGAAAACGTAAGGAGTGGTAGCGATGGCAGTAAATACTTGTGTATTTGTTTATTAGTTATTATTGTAGCCTTCTTATTTTTCACTTGAAAATATATATAGGTGGATGTGAAACCAGGGGGGGAAAGGCCAACCAAGATCAGGATACGACACAAGCCCCGGAGATGAAATGACATTTTCGGGGCTTCGTCATGTATACCAATCGCTTTTCTATCGTAATACGCAGTAATTTGTAAACTTATCCCTATATTTGTCCAAAATCTTTCTAATTATTCGATTATGAACAAACTTTTAAGTTTATCTGTGTTAGCGACCACACTGCTGTTGTCGTCTTGTAGTAATGCCCCGCAGGAGGAACCTCTTGCGAAAGTGATTGACCGCGGTTTGAAAGCCTCGACCGAACAGGCGCTGCTTATGGCCAAAGAGCTGGAACAACAGGATGGCCGGCTGCCTAAGAGCATCAAAGATGGCAAACTGGAAACCAGCGACTGCTATTGGTGGTGCAGCGGTTTCTTCCCCGGTGAACTCTGGTATCTGTATGAAAACAATCCTACTCCCGAATTGAAGAAGTATGCCGGACTTTTTACCGGACGCTTGGAAAAAGTGCAGCATGTGACGGATAATCACGATGTAGGCTTCATGCTTTATTGTAGCTATGGCAACGGTTACCGGCTGACACAAAATCCCGCTTACAAGGATGTGCTGGTGACAGGCGCCGGCTCGCTTAGTACCCGGTTCAACCCTATGATCAAGGCGATCCGTTCCTGGGACTTTACCAATAATGGTAAATGGCAGTATCCGGTTATCATTGATAATATGATGAACCTCGAACTGCTGACGTGGGCAAGCAAGACTACCGGCGATAACCGTTTCCATGATATCGCGGTCACGCATGCCAATACGACGATGGAAAATCATTTCCGCGATGACTATAGCTGCTATCATGTCGTTTCATATGACACCATCACCGGAAAACCCCATATCAAAATGACGCATCAAGGCTATGCCGACGAATCGGCTTGGGCACGCGGACAGGCATGGGCAATCTATGGCTATACGATGATGGCTCGTGAAACCGGCAGTCCCGAATATCTGGCACAGGCCAAGCATATTGCCCGTTTCCTGATGAACCATCCGAATATGCCTGCCGATAAAGTCCCGTATTGGGATTTCGACGCTCCCAATATCCCGAATGCACCGCGTGATGCCTCTGCTGCCGCTATCATGGCTTCGGCTTTGATCGAATTGAGCCAGTTGGATAAATCGGATGAGGCAAAAAGCTATCTGGACTTTGCCGAACAGCAGGTGCGTTCTTTATCATCCCCTGAATATTTGGCGGAGAAGGGAACAAACTGTAACTTTGTACTCAAGCATTCGACCGGCCATCTGCCTGGAAACAGCGAGGTGGACGTGCCGCTTAGCTATGCCGATTACTATTATGTGGAAGCATTGATGAGACTGAAAAAATTAATTTGAATATAAACCATGAGAAATTCATTGAAAATCGCCGTACTAATTCTATGTACGATTTGCCTGCCTTTTACAGGCAACGCCCAGCAAACAACAGGTAAAGAAGATCGTGCATTCTGGGTGGAAAATCTGACACGCATTGCAGACCCCGTACTTGTCAATCTGAGCAATAATACGTTGAAGAAGAATATGCCTTACGAATCGTTGGGCGACCGTCATCGTTTCTCGCATTTGGAGGCGGTGGGCCGTCTGGTCTGCGGTATCGCTCCCTGGCTGGAACTGGGACCGGACAATACGCCGGAAGGCAAGCTCCGTGAGAAATATATCAACCTGACGGTAAAAGGCTTGAAGAATGCTGTTAATCCTGGGGCTCCCGACTATCTGGTTTTCGGTGAACCGTCGCAACCTTTGGTAGATGCTGCTTTTTTGGCTCAGGGATTATTGCGTGCTCCGAAACAACTTTGGGGGAATCTTGATCCGCAGGCAAAAGAATGGATGGTTACCGAATTGAAGCGTAGCCGTAACATCAAGCCTTTTGAAAACAACTGGCTGCTTTTTGCTTCGACCGTCGAAGCTGCTTTGTTGGAGTTTACAGGAGAATGTGATATGGAACGGATGCTGTATGGAGTGAAAAAATTCCGTGACGAATGGTATAAAGGGGATGCTATGTATGGTGATGGAGTTGATTTTCACATGGACTATTATAATAGTTTCGTAATCCATCCGATGCTGACGGACGTGCTGGTCGTGATGAAGAAACATAATATCGAGGGAGCTGATTTCTTGGATACACAGTTGAAACGTCATGCTCGTTATGCCGAGATACTGGAACGTTTTATTTCTCCCGAAGGTTCCTTTCCGGTTGTCGGTCGTTCCATCTGCTACCGTTTCGGTGCTTTCCATGCGTTAGGACAAGCTGCTTTGATGCATATTTTGCCCGAACGGGTGAAACCGGCGCAGGTGCGTTGCGCATTGACTTCCGTTATCCGTCGCCAGTTGAAGTCTCCGGCGAATTTCGATAAGAACGGCTGGTTGCGCGTAGGCTTTACAGGTGAACAAATCGAGATCTCCGAGTCTTATATTAATACGGGGAGCGTCTATCTTTGTGCTTTTGGTTTAGTGCCTCTGGGACTGCCGGAGACGGATGAATTCTGGTCTGCCCCTTATACGGAATGGACGAATGTGAAAGCCTGGAACGGGGAGAAGGTGCAGGCTGACCATGCGATCAAGTGATTGAAAATTAAGAATTAAAAATTAAAAAATAATACAACTATAAGAAGATGAAAACAAATTATGAATTGCGTTATGCTGCGCATCCGGAAGATGCAAAGCAATATGATACGAAACGTATCCGTCGTGACTTCCTGATAGAAAAGGTGTTTACTCCGAATGAAGTG
>OBJG01001497.1_pt1 | contig 17717 bp, 11 predicted proteins | sample 1517941 | NCBI WGS metagenome assembly OBJG01 (sample SAMN04571712, study PRJEB22368) | human gut metagenome | biome: human gut; material: stool | host: Homo sapiens | place: Luxembourg | collected 2012-09-21
CATATTCTTTCGTAACTAATTATCTTTCCCTAGGTATTGTACCAAGTCGCTGGTGCGACAGCCAGCCCTAAGTACATCAAACTACCACTTTTTTACCTGTCAATACTGCATTATATCTTTAATCTCACCTTCCTTTAATTGCAGTCTTTTTTCGGTCTCCTTATATTTCACCACAGTATCCACATCCGAATATGCAGTAAAAACGGCACCAGTGATTCTTCCGTCTTTCCAGCTCATGGAAAGTTCCAGATTTCCTATCAGATGCATTCCCCGTACGGCGCCGGTCTTCCATGCAGCCGGCAATGCAGGGAGAAGCAGGATTCTCTCCTCATTGCTCTGAACCAGCATCCCATTCATGGCAGCACAGATCCCAAAATTGCCGTCAATCTGGAACGGAGGATGTTTGTCCAACAGATTAGGATAGGTCGAGACCTCCAACATCTTCCGGATGTTGTCATATGCTGCTTCAGCGTTCCACAGGCTGACATAGTGATTCGTGATCCATGCCCTACTCCATCCGGTATGTCCGCCGCCGTGGGACAGGCGGTATTCCAGGGTCTTGCGGCAAGCCTCAGCCAGTTCAGGGGTGCCGTCTGCAGTAATCTCTCCGGCGGGGTACAGCCCATACAGATGGGAAATATGGCGGTGTCCGGGTTCTGTTTCCTCGTATTCCTCCATCCATTCCATCAGGCGTCCGTCACTGCCGATCCTGTTGGGCGGCAGTCTGTCGTACATTTTGCGGATTGTTCCCATCAGTTCCTTTATGTCACCGGCTTCCGGAATCTCACAGGCTTCCGGTACCTGTTCTCCCAGTTCCTTCCAGGCTCCCAAGCATCCTTTGAACAGATCCCTCAGAATCTGATTGTCCATGGTTGCACCGATACAGCAGCATCCTTTTTGTCCATTCGGCAGAATATATGTATTCTCCGGTGAAACAGAAGGATTTGTCACCAGATATCCGTCTTTTTCTTCCAGATAATCCACAAAGAATAGTGCTGCCTCTGCCATGACAGGGAAAGCTTCCCGTAAAAATACCAGATTCTTTGTATAGCGGTAATGCATCCATAGGTGCGTACACAGCCATGCTGCTCCCATCACCCAATAAGTCCCGGGATACCATGTATCCTGTGGTGCGGTATCTCCATGAATATCCGTATTGTGATGCGCCACAAATCCCCGGCACCCATACATTTCTCTGGCGGTATATCTGCCGTTCTTCTGCACCTTTTTTAACAATTCAAATAAGGGAATATGACACTCTGACAGATTGCAGTTTTCCACATGCCAGTAGTTCATCTCTGTATTGATATTGACGGTATACTTACTGTCCCATGCCGGGAAAAATTCACAATTCCAAAGTCCCTGCAGTGTGGTCGGCAGCCCTCCCTCCCTGCTGGCAGCAATCGTAAGATAGCGTCCATAATCATAGAGCAGCTTCATCAATCCCACGTCTTCTGTCTGTTCTGCATGCTCCTGCTTCCCTTTCCGAAGTCTCTCAAGGCGCAGATCCGTAGGCAGATTCTCGTACCGCTCTGCGCCTTCTACTTCAAACACAAAACGGTCATATAAAGATTTATGATCTGCCACATGCTCTGCTTTAAGGGTATCATAAGACAGAAGCATCGCCGCCTTCAGGCGCTGATCCATTTTCTCTGCCAGAAGTGCCTGCATTGCCATCTGGTATAGGAACTCTGTTCTTGCAGAGCCAGTCAATTCTTCATCCAGCCCCACAGGCAGTTCCCTACCAGCTTTCAGATATGCCTCCGCATACCGATCCTTTTCTGGTATACTGTAGTGATAAGTGGAATCTGCAGTAAACCACAACACCACTTCCTCTGCCCCTTCTGCCTTCAGACATTCCCCCTGGGTCAAAATCCGTCCGCCAGTAGACACAGCACGCAGTTCCATGGCAAATTCATATCCGCCTCTTCCCAGATTGCCATAAAGTCTTATGCCATTCTCTCCAACCTTACAAGTTCCGTCAAACCAGCTTTCTCTTCGAAGCTTCGCTAAAAAATTCACTTTCCCCTTGCCCCTTGTGCGGAAGCGCATCACCAGACAGTCCGCCGGGTGAGAGGCAAATATTTCCCTCTCATATATACTGTCACCAACAGTGAACTCTGTCCGGCAGATTGCCGTTTCCAGATCCAGACATCTCTCATAATGTTTTGTTCCTTCACAGAGGATCATATCCCGCAGTTTACCGCTTTTCCGTTCTCTGCCGCCTTCGATCCCATCAAAGAAAAATTGTACATCCCCAAGTGTCTGATAAGGATGCATTCCTTCCGGGCAGGCCGATAATGCGGTCTCCATCAGATGCTCAGCCTCCGGAATTCTGCCGTCCCGAAGGAGCTGTCGTATCTTCGGCAGATTTTCTTTTGCATCGGGATTGTGACGGTTTACAGGTCCACCCAGCCAGATGCTCTCTTCATTTACCTGGAGCCGTTCTCTGTCCGTACCTCCGTAGACCATGGCACCGATTCTGCCATTTCCTATAGGAAGAGCTTCTTCCCATTCCGATGCCGGATGATCATACCATAACCTACTCATGCCATTTCTCCTTTTTTCCTGTTATTATATATTTTTTTGCACACATTTCCCTGATCCTGACTGTATTCTAACATGTTTTTCTTAACAGCAAAAGCATCCGCTTATCGCCGATGCTTTTGCTCCTGTTCTTATCAGCTGCCTTATTCTGTTACCACACCTTTTTGTAACATAATATTGGCATATAGTGCACTCTCTCCGGTTGCAATAATGGCATAGACCTTTTTTGCCTCCTCATAGAAGGCAAAGCGCTCGATCTGTCCAATGGCACTGCCACCTCGGGAATCGTGTTTTGCGATGATTTTTTCATAATTCTCCCAGATCGGCGTCTCCACCGGATCCCCAGGCATCACCTCCATCAGATTCAACGGATGCTCCACATAACTATCCAATGGAAACACCTGCAAAATGGCATCCAGAATCTCAGTCGTGCCATGTCCGTCCATCCGAATCACGATTGCATCCTTCCCCATGGACTCAGCCGGAAAATTACCGTCTGCGATAACCAGTCTGTCACTGTGTCCCATTTCACAAAGTACCTTTAATAACTCGGGAGATAATATCTTCGGAATTCCTTTTAACATGCGCTTACCCCTTTCATGACGTGATTTCTCCGTCCACATCCCATAGATCCTGCCAGTCGGTTGCTCCGGGCCACAGAAATACCTGACCTTTGATCAGGCGGCAATTCTTGTCTGCTTTCCGGATCATCTCCATCTCTTCCACTGTCAAGGGATCTTCTGTGATGCATTTCAGATTATCCACATATTGATATTCCTTTACTGAAAAAGGAATCGGAATCTGTCCTCTCTGTACCGCCCACTTTAGGCAGATCATAGCAGGATGTACGTGATGATGCTCTGCAATCTCCATAATCTCCGGCATCCGGGTATCTGAAATATCCTCTGCCGTCCGGTCTCTCTCCGGTCTGGAGGGCGATCCGATGGGACAATAACCGATGGGTTGAATCCCCTGTGACAGTGCATAGTCATACAATTGCGGCTGCTGAAATCCGGGATGCAATTCCATCTCTAAGAACATCGGCTGAATCCTACACAACGGCAATACTGCCCGAAGTTTCGGTACTGTCATATTAGACATACCAATGTATTTTACCCTGCCTTCTTCCACTAGTGCCTCACACTGTCTCCAGGTATTCAGAAATTCCGTCACAGAAAACGGTCTGGAATCCGGATTACGGGAATCTCCGTCACAGCCGGGAGCATGATAATTGGGAAAAGGCCAGTGCACCAGATACAGATCCAGATAAGATACCCGCAGATCCTTCAGGCTCTTCTCACAGGACTCCTTCACTCTATTGTGCATATCATTCCATACTTTAGAGGTGATAAACAAATCCGCTCGATCCACGATTCCTTCTTTCAGGACACGCTCAATGCTCTCTCCGATACGATTCTCATTCTGGTATACGGAAGCACAGTCGATCATACGATATCCTGCCCGGATACCGCCATATACAGCTTCTGCAATCTGATCGCTGTTATATTTATCGGATCCGAAGGTTCCGAGTCCGATTGCCGGTACCTTAGATCCGTCCACCAGAGTCCTCTTTGGGATCCGGCTCTGTTCTATGATTTCTGCCATATGATAACCTTTCTTCCCTTAGTCTTCGGGAAATACCACTGCCACCTTGCCACAGTTTCCACTTGCCATCAGTCTGTAAGCTTCCCCTGCCTGCTCCAGAGGGAATTCGTCCGTGATCAGATCTTCCGGATGAATTCCCCAACGCACCAGTCTTTCTACCAGTTCTTCCATTCTCCACAGCGAGGTTACCCAGCTGCCGTAGATTGTCTTCTGACCATGAATAATGTCCGGACTGGGGTTAAAAGTACAGGTGCCTCCCTCTCCCACGAATGCGATCCTGCCCCATTCTCTGGTAGCACGGATTGCCAGCTGTCTTCCTGGATCACTGGCGCTGGCATCGAACGCTCTCTCCACACCATTGCCGTTTGTTCCTTTCATGATCTGATCATAAGCCTCATCCGGTGCAAATACATAATCAGCCAGTCCCATCTTCTTCGCCAGTTCAATACGGTACGGATTCGTCTCCACGCCGATGAGCATATTGGCTCCCAGTGCTTTTGCCAACATCAGTGTTGCCAGACCGACAGGTCCCAGACCGGTTACCAATACTGCATCATTGCCGCTGACACCTACCTTTTCGATAGCCTCATATACGGTACCGAAACCACAGGCCACCTGTGCTCCATCCTTGTAGGTCAGCTCATCTGGCAATGCGATCAGATCCTTCTCATCTGCCAGAATATACTGTGCCATGCCACCGTTTCTCTGCCATCCGTATGCCTGACGGAATTTACTCTTGCAGGAAATATAGTAGCCTCTTCTGCAATCGTTACATACACCACATCCGGAAATGTGATAAATAATAACACGGTCGCCCTTCTTGAATCTCTTCAAACCTTCGCCTTCCTCTACGATCAGACCACAAGGTTCATGACCTGCCACAGTTCCGGGAATATAGCCTTCCGGACCTTTTCCCACATGTTCTCTGTAGATGCAGCGGATATCACTGCCGCAGATAGTTGTAGCCATTGCCTTGACCACAACCTGTCCATGTCCCGGCTTCGGCATATCGAATTCTCTAAGTTCTACTGTGCTGTTGCCCGGAAGAATTGCTCCCATCATCTTTTTCTGTTTCATTTCCTGTCTGTCCATCTGTTAACCTCCTTAAAAATAAAATGTTATATGTTCTTCTGTCATATTTTCTCCCTGTGTGGGTTGCTGTGATACATCCATTCTAATCCCACAAATATACGATTAATAGACATATTCGCGACATACATCGTGTATTTTTGTCGTGTTATCGCACTTTTTTAATTGACTTTTTTCTTTACCGTTGCTACACTTAATATCATCGGATAGGTTACGGTAAATCCGGACAGCAGGAGGCTCCATGAATCAGACAACGAACAATACCATCTATGGTCTCGATGTGAAAACCACTATCGACAACACAACTTTTCTAATTCTGAATATTGCTTTCGAACACTTTTTCAAGCCACTGCCACGCCACAGCCACGGTAACAACAGCTATGAACTGCACTACATCCCTAATGGGCTCGGACAGGCAGTCATTGATGGCAGTTCTTATGAGCTTACGCCTGGCACACTATATATGACAGGCCCCCATGTGGAGCACGAGCAGATTCCAAGCCCTATGGATCCCATGACAGAATATTCTATCTATTTTCAGTTGCAGGAAGAAGATGCTCTCCTCGTTTTTTCCGGCAGCACTGCGGACAAATTTCTGAAAAAAAGATTCTGGATTGGTCCGGATACCCAGAATCTTGGTGTACTGATGGAGCAGCTCTTCTATGAATTAAAATATAAATATACCGGTTACATGATTCAGGTAGAGGCTCTGTTACAACAGTGTCTTGTAAAAGTTGTCCGCAATTACGAGGGAAACCGTTTCTCTAAACAGCACTTTGCTCCCTCCAATCTCATTGACGGTAAGACCCTGATCATCGAACGGGCCTTTCTCTATCATTACGAGACCATTACTCTGGAAAACCTGGCAAAGACTCTTGGGTTAAGTGTCCGTCAGACGGAACGGTTCCTGAAAAAATATTACGGCAAGACCTTTCAGCAGAAAAAACAAGAAGCCCGAATGTCTGCGGCAAAAATCTATCTGACAGACAAACGCCTGAGCATCACGCAGATTGCGGAGAAACTGAATTACTCCACATCCCAACATTTCACCCAGGCGTTTCGACAGCATTACGGCATCACTGCCAATAAATACCGCAGGCAGCTCCAGGATCCGGTGGATTAAATCCTGATCCTGCGCAGTTCTCCCTGTTTTAGATAATAACATGCATCGTATTGCAACACCGGGCAGGAAATTCTGACCTCCTGATCCTCATAAGATTCCAGTTCTGCTTCCAGTATCTTCTTCTCCAGATTCCATGCCAGCTTCCGGATGCAGATTCTTGTTCTGGCCATCAGACCATCCACACTGCCCTGCTTCCACTCCTCCGGAAGTGCCGGCAGGAATTCGATCTCTCCCCGTTCGGAATACACCAGTGCTTCATGTATGATTCCTTGCAATCCCAGAATCGTATCCGTGCAATAGACCCATCTGCAGCGATCCGTATTATGATCCGTCAGCAGGCTGCTGTAAAAAATATCACTTTGCACCAGCAGGCGCAAGATTTCTCCCAGGCTCCTGCCATCCTTCAGTCTGGCAGCCACCAGTCCCTTGTGGATCCAACCATGAGAGGCAGTATCATCTTTTCCGGCATTCCCGACATTCCGGTTCCTGATGGCCTGCCTGCAGCTTTCCGCAAGTCCCACATTATGCTGTGTCTCTACTCCGGGCCATGCGCAATAGAGATGGCTGATGTGGCGGTGCTCATGATTGTCATGCATCTGTGGCAGTGACCATTCCTTTAATCCACCGGTCTCATCCATCTGGTATTCGGGTAGCTTTGCGGCAAGCTCCCTGCTGGCTGTCAGCCACTCTCCCGACCGTTCATCGCAGATCCTCTCTTCCAGTTCCCGGATCATGCGTAATACATCTGACGCCGCCGCAATGTCCATGGCTGCATTGGCAGTGATCGTACTGGAATAGCCGTTTGGATGATTCTCCGGAGAATAAGAGGGAATGATCAGGTATTTTTCTCCCTCCTCCAGAGCTGTCTTTCCTTTCTTATAATGAGGCTGTCCCTCTCTGTCGGTATAATATTCCGGGGTACACAACTGTTCCCAGAAATGAAACGTCTTCCACAGCAGGGGGCGCAGAATCTCCTGTTCCAGATCCAGGCTTTGTTTTCCGCAGACTTTGGCCAGATCCTCTGGCAGTGGGATCTGCCGGTTACCAAAGCACTGCCAGTACTCAAAGATCGGCACCATCAGCCAGGAAGCCCCGGCATTCCAGTACTGGAAAGGATAGTCAATATCATACTCTACCATAATTGCCCGATTACCGTCGGTATTCACCGGTGCCAGCAGGGCATCCCACATGCCGTAAACAGCTTTTGCATTCTCCTTCCAGTCCCCGATCTGGCGGAGGATAAAATACATATATCCCCAGGCCGCTTTTTCCATGTGCCCGGTATTCATACCAGAGACCTGAATATTCACATTGGCATCCATCGTATAGGCTCCGCTCCAGCCGGGATTCCATTCCCCTGTCCACAGTCCGCACAGCCTCGGTGCAGAATATCCGGCGCAGGCAGCCTGCACATATCTGCCTGTCTGGTAGATCCGTTCCATCAGTTTCTGCAACATCTGCGGCGTATTTTTCTGCCGCTGTAACAGTTCCGTATTGGTCTCCTTTTCTACGCCTTCCTCTCCGGAATCCGCTGTCTGTTCTCCCAGATGAAAACTTACTGTACCATAGGTCTCCCTCTGCTGTTCCTTCTGCAGTGCCAGCGCTCTCTCATAATTCCAGCTGCCTTCTTTTGTACGGTATTTCGCCACTGCGCTCTTCAGGTCTGCCAACACTGCATCGATGGTTTCCTGTGCTTTCACCCCCGGAAAATCTTCCATTTCTCCCATTTCAACCTGGGCAACCGTCTTCGCCAGGATCCAGACTGCCTGTGCTCCCCGGATGTGGATTTTTTTGCTGCCTTCCGTCTGTTCCACATTTCTGCTTCCTCCTGTATGCAGGATCCGTACCATGGTCACATACCCCTTATCCTGCAGCTCGCTTTCCACAAATACCGGATAATGCGCTGCCTGTCCGAGATAAGTACCCGCCTTGTCATAGACCAGTTCATATTTCATATTTACTTCCGGTCCGGTTCCCCACTTTTTTACTCCGAATTTTGGCAGCATCTCTGGCGGATCTATGGAAAGTATCAGTTCGGGAAGTGTCTCCTTTCCGCCTGCCAGATACTGTGTCACAACGCAGTCCTCTCTGGAGACAAATGTATGCCGACTGAAGTCCCCGGTCTTATCCCGATAGTCCATAATGACCTCCCCGGTCTCTCCTACCATCCGGCAGCTGTATGCTTCGAGCTCCTGCTGTGGTGTCGTGATCCGAAGCTGCATCCCCGGATGGTAGGCATACAGGTAAGTTCTTTTTCTGCCGTGTACATTCCAGGTAGCATCCATATGCAGCACTGCCTGTCTGGCCTCCTGCAACTCACTTCCCACTTCCGGCGGAGTCATTCTGGGTTCTTCTGTCGGCATCAGCAGTTCTATATTCTGATAGGTCAGTACCTCTTCATAGGGATCACAGGAACAGATCACTCCGCTGTGTCCATTGCCTGCCACCAGTCTCTCCTGCCAGATTTCACCGGTTTTCAATTTTATTTTCTTTTCGTTCATTTGTCTTCTCCTCGTTTTGAATGCTTTGTATTCTATTTTGAAATATGTTATAATCTGCGTGTTATCTGAATATTACCTTACACGTGAGGAACCTGGTATGTATCAAGTAATCATCGTAGATGATGAACCCCGTATTCTGGAAGGGATCATTCATCTTTTTCCCTGGAACAACTTCGGCTTTGAAGTCGTTGCTTCCTTTACCAATGGGAAAGAAGCCCTGGAATATATCAATGCCCACCCACAGGTGGATATCGTTATGACCGATATCCAGATGCCTGTCATGACCGGTATCGAACTGTCTCAAAAACTGAAAAACGAAGATATCATCGTCATCTTTTTCAGCGCCTATCAGGATTTTGAATATGCCCGGGCAGCAATTATCAATCATGTCACGGACTACCTGATCAAACCAATGAAATATGACGCCATGTCTGCCTGCTTTGAACGCATCCGGAAAACCCTGGACGAACGGGAGAAGGGCCATTATCTGCCTTACGAAGCCAATGCAGACGAGGCGGATTATGTGACGATTGTGAAAAACTATATCAAATCTGATTATAAGACCGCAACATTGGAAGCAGCCGCTTCTCTGGTACACTACTCACCGGCTTATCTTTCTTCTGCTTTCAAGACGGATACCGGTGTCAGTTTCTCCCGTTATCTACTACAGGTGAGGATGGAACAGGCCATGCAGATGCTGTCGGATCGTTCCGTCAAATTTTACGAGATTGCAGATGCCGTCGGCTATCTGAACCCCAAAAATCTCACCCGTAATTTCAAGGAATATTACGGAATCACACCACAGGAATTCCGTGCAGGGAAACAGCCGGAAGTAACTCCTGAGAACAGAGGATCGTTATCATGATGCACCGATTTTTCTTAAAACGCTTAAAAGTATGGAGTTCTCTCCTGTTAATCCCTACCGGTCTTTTGTTTATATGCATCATGATCCTTACCGCAACCTCCCAGCTACAGACCATCAAAGAGACCACCCAGTCCACTACGGATGATTTCTGTCTGAATCTGGAAAGTACCATGGATGTCTGCACTTCCCAACAGGAAATGATCACGCTGAATTCCCAGTTGCTCTTATCCATGCGCAAGATTCTCTACAACAGAGAGACTACTTACACCGACTATGTCTTCCTAAACAGTATAAAGACCTTCCTCGGCAGTATCTCCGCCTCCCATCCACTGGTGGACAGCCTTTATCTTTATCTGGATGACAATAATATCTTTTTCTCTTCTGACAAGACGATCCGTTTTCTGAGCAGCGATATGGACGCCGGTTGGTATGATATCTATACCTCCCTTCCGAAAGATCAGGACACCTATATTGTCTCCAGGGAAATGAAGACATCCACCTCATCAACATCAGAAAATGTACTGACGGTATATAAGCGTTTTTCTTATCTGGATGGTGTCATGGTATCCAACCTTTCTCTGATAGAGCTGGAAAAAATGATGTCTGCAAAATCCACATCCTGGAAACACGGTATGTTTCTTCTGGACAGCGGGCAGAATCTTCTGGCTTCTCAGGGGTTTTCTTCTGTTCCCGACTTTTCTGAAGTGGATCTTTCCACACTGACGGATGGCTTTCACTGGGAAAAGGTAGATCATCATTTCTATCTTACTTATATGATATATCAACCCACCTACCGGTATTATTCGGTGCAGCTGGTTCCTGTTTCCGCCATTATTCTCTATTGTGCACAGAATCTGCTGTTGCCACTGATCATGCTACTGTTTGCCCTGTTCATTATCTTCCTGTTCTCTTATCAGATCACAAGGGATAATTTCCGGCAGATCCAGTCAGTGATTGATCTGTTCGGTAATGCGGAAAAGGGGATCTATCCTGCTGAAAAAGATTCTCCGGCAGACCAGCCGGATGACGAATACAGCCTGATCATGAACAATGTCATCCGCATATTCTTAAATACCACATTTTTAAACAGCCAGCTGGCAGAGCAGAAATACAAAAAACAGGCTGCGGAGCTCAGCGCCCTACAGTTACAGATCAACCCACATTTTATGGTCAACACCCTGCAGACTCTGGATTTTGAAGTCTACAAGATAGCAGGCGGTCCTTCCACCGCCAATACGATCATCAGCAATCTGTCGGATATTCTCTCCTACTCTCTGGCCAATCCACAGGTTTCGGTATCGATTCAGGATGAGATCACTTATATTCACAAATATGTGGAAATACAGAGGTTCCGCTTTCCCGACAGTTTTTATTACTTTGAAGAAATCGACAATTCTGTACTGCCGCATGCGTTTAAGCGTCTCCTTCTTCAGCCGCTTTTAGAGAACAGTATCAGTCACGGACTGCGTCCCGGCAATCGCCAGGGAATGGTAAAAATTAAGATTTTTAAACGGGATGATTGGATCCATATATCAATAACCGACAATGGTGTGGGAATTCCAAAAGACAAACTTCAGAAGCTGAGATCAGATCTTATGTCAGACGCTTCCATGCGTATCGGACTCGACAACGTGAACAAGCGTCTGACACTGACCTATGGTTCCGAGAGTGCTCTTCATATTTACAGTAAAGAAGGACTCGGAACCTGTGTGTTTTTCCGCATTCCGGTTCAAATTTAACCCTTCAGACCACTGGTGGCAATGCCTTCCACAAAATACTTCTGTGCAGCGAAGAACAGTATGATCAGCGGCAGAATGGACAGGAAGGACATTGCCATTACTTTATTCCACTGAACCACGGATTCTGCATCCAGAGACAGTCTCAAGGCCAGAGACAGGGTATATTTTTTCACAGAGTTAATGTAGATCAACACGTTTGTATAATCATTGTAAGTCCACATGAACTGAAACAGACCTGCGGAGAAAAGTGCCGGTTTCATCAGTGGCACAAGGATCTTCACGAATACCTTCAGATCACTGCAGCCGTCAAGATAAGCAGATTCATCCAGTTCTCTTGGCAGTCCGCGGATAAACTGGATCAGCATAAATACAAAGAACGAGTTCACAGACAGCAGGCCCTGTAAGTAAAACGGCCAGTAAGTATCCACCAGTCCCAGCTTATTAAACATTGCATAACGTGGGATCATAACTACCGCTCCGGGAAGCATCAGTGTGGCAATCAGAATACCAAACAGAATCTTTTTGCCGGGGAACTGGTATCTGGCAAATCCATAAGCGACAATCGCACTGGATAATATCGTAAATAACGTAGTGATGATCGTCATCACAAAGCTGTTTTTGAAAAATGTAGTATAAGTTATTTTGCTGTTCACATGCCAGCCGTCAATATAGCTCTGGAAGCTGAAGGATGACGGCAGCAGTTTAACAGATCCGAAGATCTCCGCATTGCTCTTGAAGGTTGCGAAGAACATCCAGATGATCGGATACAACATTGCCAGTCCGATCAGAAGTACTACTGTGTAGGTCACCCAGGATACGCTGTTTCTCTTTTTAAGCTTTTTTCTCATCTTAGGTTCCTCCTAAAAATCGTTTCCATCTTCGTAATATACCATCATGGAAGAGAATCGGAATAAAATCATCGTAACGATCATGATCATAATGAAGATCACCCAGGAAATTGCGCATGCATATCCCATTTTATAGAAAGAGAATGCCTCCGTGTACAACTTCATTCCCAACACGTAGGTAGACTTTAACGGGCCTCCGTTGGTAATGACCAGTGAGCTGGTAAAGCTTTGTAATGCAGTAATCGTCTGCATGATAATATTGAAAAATATAATAGAGGAAATCTGTGGCAATGTGATCTTAACGAATTTCTTCCAGCTGCTGGCTCCATCGATATCCGCTGCTTCATACAGATCCGCCGGTACATTTTTCAGGGCTGCCAGGAACATAACGAAGGAAGATCCGAACGTCCACAGTTGCAGCAGAATGATCGTCGGTAATGCTGTCTTGGGATCTCCAAGCCAGTGCAGGGTCGGCAGATGGATTGCTTTCAACAGGGAATTGATAATACCCTCCTCCTGGAACATCAGCTTCCAGAGAATGGCAATACCGATGCTGCCGCCGATCAGAGACGGGATATAATAAATTGTACGAATGAAATTGATTCCTTTCATGTTTTTATTCATAACCAGTGCTACGATCAGAGCCACTGTTAATTTTCCGGGTACAGTAAATATTGTGTATATCAAAGTAACTTTTACGGAATACCAGAATTCATTATCCGCCGTAAATAATTTCACATAGTTGGCCAATCCGATCCATTTCGGAGAGGACATGATATTATATTCTGTAAAGGAATAGAACAGGGATGCAACAAAAGGATATACCTGCAGTCCGATCAATCCGATCAGCCAGGGGGCAATGAATACCAGTCCGATCCACTGCTTCCTTTTTAATTTTTTCTTTTTCGGTGTCATGTAGAGTACCTCCGCCTCGTAAATGTCTGAGGTATCCCGAAATCCTTCAGGATACCCCAGTATCATTTCTGTGTAGTACGAATCCGAAACTGATCCGGGATTACTTGGATGACAGATAATTGTCCAGAAGGCTGATTGTTGACTTGGCAACGTCTTCAGGAGTACCCTGTCCGTAAGCAACCTGAGTAGCTGCATCCTGCAGAATCGCCGTTACTTCTTCCTCTGTGGTCAGCCCCAGATCATTGGTTCCTGTATAGGTCTGGATAATATCCACGCTATCCTTGGCGATGCCTTCCAGAATGCCCAGTTCTGTACATGCTTCCTGCCCTACACTGGTAGGAGGTACGGAACGGACTGTCTTCAAGATCTTGGCTGCATCTGCATTGTTGTAGAAGTAGTTTAAGAACATCATGGCTTCTTCCTGATGTTCGCTCGCACCGCTGACACACATATACTGAGGTGCATTGCAGTACCAGCCTTCATCTTTGGCATTTGTCATAACTGGAAGCTTGCCTGCCGCAAAGTTTCCATCGGGACATGCTGCCTGCAAAGTCTCTACTGTAGAGGAGTATCCGAATGCTGCCACATATTTCTGGTTGATCCAGTTAGGATCTGTTCCCAAATCTGCGCCGTATGCGATAACAGTAGACATAGGTGATGCAACGCCTTCATCATACAATGTCTTAATGTAGTTCAGTACCTCCACCAGATCTTTTTCCTCGAAACCTCTCTTCTTGGTCTCATTTACCAGAACTGTGCTGCCGGTCAACTGCTGTAAGTAAGGGCGGACGATCATGGTATTCAGCTCAGAACTTCCCATGGTCAGCAGATACATATCCTTGTCATACTCCTTGACCTTCTTGCCCATTTCTACAATATCATCCCAAGTATAATCACTACTGAAGTCAACGCCGATCTCATCAGCTACCTTCTTGTTGTAGATCAGTGCATGTCCGGAAATACCGGTCGGTACACCATACTGATGTCCGTCGAACTGTCCGTTGTTCTTTAAAATAGATTCTTCGAAGGTAGACAGATCAAAGACATCTGAGAAATCTTTGAAGTCTGCAAAGTATCCTGCATTGGATTCTACATAGCCGGGCATCCAACCGGTTCCCATCTGGAAAATGTCAGCTACCGTACCGGATACCAACTGTGCTGTCAGCTTTTCCTGATAACCATCACTGCTGCCGTACTCCGCTTCTATCGTGATCCAGGGATATTCCTGCTCGAACTTGTCGATCACATCCAGTGTTGCCTGCGCTCTCTCATCACCGCCCCACCACATGAAGCGCAAAGTTACGGGATCATGGTTCTCTGCTGTTTCCGTACCAGCAGCTTCCTGCGTGGCTGTCGCCTGAGATGACTGTGTGCCGTCTGTCGTCTCTTCGGAAGCGCTGTTGCCGCATCCTGCAAGAGACGCTGTCATTGCCATAGTTACGAGTAATGCTGTTAATTTTAACTTCTTCATTTAGTACCCTCCTTCAATCACATTTATGTGTTTGCTTGATGAGTTCATTATAACGGATTTTGCCAAAAGGTATGAGACGCTCAGGTTCGCAAAAAGGCACTTTGTTTTTTTGTTTTGTCAAAAAACTCACTTATTTTTAGATTCTGTAAAAAGAAGTACGCTTCGTTATTTGTTTAACAGAAGTAATATTGCCTATACTCTGTAGCTGTCAAAAGAGCGGATCCTGATGATCCGCTCTTTTGCATCTGTCGTTATTCATCATATGGGTATTTCACACCCCACTGTGCCCGAAGTTCATCCATCTGCTTCATGATCGTAAGAGTCTCCGCATGAGGCATTTTCTCACACTCTCTTTGCCCGTTCCTGATTGCCTCCCGGCATGCCTGCACTTCATATTCATAGCCATTGATCTGCGTTGGAATCGTGATTTTACGGATCAGCATTCCTCCCGGGCCATGCAGTTCCAGGTTTCTGGGATTGTTATTGCTCTCCCAGGAAATATACCCTTTCGTTCCACAGATTTTTACACAGTTTTTCTTTTTATCCACCATGGAACAGCGCAGTTGCGCAGCACTGCCATCCGCATAGGTCAGCTGGATCTCATCTGCAGCATCTACTCCGGTCGGATACTTCTCACAGGAAGATTGCGTCTTCACAATATGATCTCCAAAATACATGGAAGCCGTTGTCAGTACATACACTCCAAGATCCAATAGTGCTCCTCCGCACAGCATCGGATCATGCATCCTGGGATTTTCATAATTTTGTACGGAAAATTCCGCTTCCAAAATCTGCGGTGTACCTATCACCCCTTCCCTGAGCAACCCAGTTATGATCTCACGGCTTGGCATATAGCGTGTCCAGATTGCCTCTGTAATAAAGACCTTCTTTTCCTCTGCCATTGCAAATAATTCCTCAGCCTGTCTTGCATTGGCTGTAAACGCCTTCTCTACCAGAACATTTTTGCCATGTTCCATACAGAGCTTTGCCTGCTCATAATGCAAAGAATGTGGTGTTGCTATATAGATCAGGTCCACTTCCGGATCCGATGCCAGTTCCTCGTAACTGCTGTATGCTCTTGTGATATTCCATTTTCGTGCGAACTCCAATGCCTTCTCCTGCGAACGGGATGCCACAGCATAAGCACAGGCTTTTCCCTCCTTCTGCAGCTCATTCAGCGCTTCTGCCATGGATCCAGCAATATTTCCGGCACCTAAAATACCTACCTTCAGACAATTCCCCATAGGATTCCTCTCTCTGCTTCCTGTGATTTTATCGATACAAAGGGCCATACTGCCTGCATGCCGCATAATCCGCCGCCTGTGTATCCTGTGTTCCGAAGCTTGACCATGCATGAGGACGATAGATCTTGTCCCGGTCCACATTATGCATTGTCACCGGGATCCGCAACATGCTGGACAATGTGATCAGGTCTGCACCCACATGTCCATATACGGTCACGCCATGATTTGCCCCCCAGTTTGCCATAACACTATATACGTCAGTAAAAGCGCCCTCACCGGTCAGTCTTGGGCAAAACCAGGTGGTCGGCCAGGTAGGATCTGTTCTCTTATCAATCGCATGATGAATCACTTCCGGCAATTTTGCTGTCCATCCTTCGGCAATCTGCAAGACAGGCCCTATTCCCTCTATAATATTCAATCTTAGCATAGTTACAGGCATCTGTGCAATACACCGAAAGTGGCTGGAATATCCACCACCCCGGAAATATTCATAATCTGCCCTGCACCAGTCGGTAACATCCAGACATTCCCGGATATCCTCCTCTGTCATCTTCCAGAAAGGTTTCATGACATGGTCGCCCTGTTCGTCCACACACGCTCCAGTCCCGTCCAACGCCGTTGCACCGGAATTGATCAGATGAATAAATCCGTTTGCCGCCACGCCGTCCGGCTTCTGACCTGTCACACGTTCACAAGCCTCCGGGCTCCAGTAGGTACGGACATCATGGAAGCAGGGAGCCGTTCCCGAAATCAGGTGTCCCAACAGCATCGAAATACCATTGCAGGTATCATTCTCCGTTGCAAAAGGAATCGGTGCCTTGGGACCATTCCAGTCGAAAGTAGAAGCAAGGATTGCTTCCGTAAAGTCTGCATTCGGCAACCAGTCCGTCCACTGTCTCTGTCCCTGGAAACCTCCGGCCACAGCATTATGCCCCAAAGCCTCCTCATGCCAGCCAAGCTCGTCCAGTCGTGAATTGCCGAACAAAATATCCCGGATAATCAGTGTCATCTTCACAATAAACTCCCAGTCTTTTTTCGCAGGAATGATTTTTGACTTTGTGATGACTTCCGGCAGATCTTTTCCAAGATTTTTGTCGAACCCTTCCCTGCAGTTTGCTTTCACCCACTGTAATGCCTTCTCATATTCCTCCGGATCATAGATGCCGATGGCAATACGACGGAGAATTTCCACTTCATCTACCCATTCCGCACGGATCCCGAAATATTTCTGTAGCACATCCGGATCACAAAAGCTGCCTGCAATGCCCATGGCTACCGCTCCAATATTGACATATGCCTTATTTGTCATCCAGCCTACGGCCACAGCTCCCCTGGCGAAACGTAAGATTTTCTCCAACACATCTGCGGGAATTGTCGTATCCTTTGCATCCTGCACATCATGTCCATAGATGGAAAAAGCCGGAAGCCCACGCTGTGCATGTGTCGCCATAACTGCTGCCAGATACACCGCACCCGGGCGCTCCGTTCCGTTGAATCCCCAGACAGCTTTGATGGTGTTCGGATCCATATCGAAAGTCTCTGTTCCGTAACACCAACAGGGCGTCACAGACAAGGTTGCTACTACATTTTCCATCTGAAACTGTTCTGCCACCCGGGCCGCCTCCGCACCTCCTCCGATAGTGGTACAGCCGATCACACATTGTACCGGTGTTCCATCCGGATACTTCAAATTCTCAGAGATTAGTTTTGCGGCAATTTTTGCCATTTCACAGGTCTGATTCTCCAGGCTTTCACGAACGCCACCCCAAC
>OBJG01001498.1_pt1 | contig 17708 bp, 14 predicted proteins | sample 1517941 | NCBI WGS metagenome assembly OBJG01 (sample SAMN04571712, study PRJEB22368) | human gut metagenome | biome: human gut; material: stool | host: Homo sapiens | place: Luxembourg | collected 2012-09-21
GCGCCAAGAGCACCTTCCTTTCCAATATGTCCCACGATATCCGCACCCCCATGAATGCCATCATCGGCTTCACCACACTGGCGGTCAGCAACATCGACGACAAGGAGCGGGTGAAGGATTACCTCACCAAGACCCTCGCTTCCAGCAACCACCTGCTCTCCCTCATCAACGATGTGCTGGACATGAGCCGCATCGAAAGCGGAAAGATCCATCTGGAAGAGACCGAGGTCAACCTCTCGGATGTGCTGCACGACCTGAAGACCATCGTCAGCGGGCAGATCCACGCAAAGCAGCTGGATCTGTATATGGACGCTATGGATGTGACCGACGAGGACGTCTACTGCGACAAGACCCGGCTGAACCAGGTGCTGCTGAACCTGCTGTCCAACGCCATCAAGTTCACCCCGGCAGGCGGCATGGTCTCGGTGCGGGTGCGGCAGCTTGCGGGTCCGATGCACGGCTGCGGGCAGTATGAGTTCCGCGTCAAGGACAACGGCATCGGCATGAGCCCGGAGTTTGCCCAAAAGATCTTCGAGCCCTTTGAGCGGGAGCGCACCTCCACGGTCAGCAAGATCCAGGGCACCGGCCTTGGCATGGCCATCACCAAAAACATCGTGGATATGATGGGCGGCACCATCGAGGTGCAGACAGAGCAGGGCAAGGGCACCGAGTTCATCATCCGTGTGCCGCTGCGCGCGCAGGCGGAACACCGCCCGGTGGAAAAGATCACCGAGCTGGAGGGCCTGAAGGCGCTGGTGGTGGACGACGATTTCAACACCTGCGACAGCGTAACCAAGATGCTGGCCAAGGTGGGGATGCGCTCGGAGTGGACCCTCTCCGGCAAGGAGGCCGTGCTGCGCGCACGGCAGTCCATCGAGATGAGCGATGCCTACCATGCCTACATCATCGACTGGCGTCTGCCGGATATGAACGGCATCGAAGTCACCCGCCAGATCCGCAGCCTGAACGACGACACCCCCATCATCATCCTGACCGCCTACGACTGGTCTGACATCGAGGTGGAGGCAAAGGCCGCCGGTGTGACGGCGTTCTGCTCCAAGCCCATGTTCCTCTCCGACCTGCGCGAGACCCTGATGAGCGCCCTCGGCCAGAAACGGACGGACGCCACGCAGGAGCTTCTGCCCGAAAAAGAGGAAAACTTCAAGGGCCGCACCATCCTGCTGGTGGAGGACAACGAGCTGAATCGCGAGATCGCGCTGGAAATTCTGCGCGAGTACGGCTTCCAGGTCGATACGGCCGAAAACGGCGCGGTGGCGGTGGAAAAAGTCCGCACCAGCGCACCGGGCCGCTACGATCTGGTGCTGATGGATGTTCAGATGCCGGTCATGGACGGCTACACCGCCACCCGGCAGATCCGCGCTTTGGAGGACCCGGCGCTGGCCGGGATCCCCATCCTCGCCATGACGGCCAACGCCTTTGACGAAGACCGCCGCAACGCACTGGCAAGCGGCATGAACGGCTTTTTGTCCAAGCCGATCATAGTCGGCGACCTGGTGCAGGAGCTGCGCAAGATCTTATCAGATGCGCGCTCCCCTTTCCCGCCGTCTTGACAAGCCCGGCGCATCTGGTACAATACAACCAAGGCTCTGCGGCAGCCCCTTTACAGCTTGCGGCCGTACACTTCGGGAAAGGAACTTCATCATGGATTCGAACACCAAACGCTCTCTGCTCGTCACCGTTGTGGGGGTAACACTTTTTGTTGCACTGCTGCGGTTTTCGGATGTGCTCGCCTTTGCGGCACGTCTTGTGGATCTGGTGCTGCCCATTCTGGCGGGCGGCATCCTGGCACTTTTCATCAACGTGCCCATGACCGGGCTGGAAAAGCGGCTGAAGCAGCTGTTCCGCAAGGCCAAAAAGCAGCCACCGGACAAGACCCTTCATCTCCTCAGCTTTTTCATCACGCTGGTCGGCATCGTGCTGGTGCTGGTGCTTGCGCTGACCCTGCTGGTGCCGGAACTGGTCAAATCGTTCCACAGCCTCTATCTGCAGATCGAGTCGAACATCCCCCGCTGGACCGCCTACCTCAGCGCACAGGACGCCGACATGGGCTGGCTGATGCACTGGCTGGAGGGCATCAACTGGGAGCAGCTGCTCCACAAAGCCGCCGACAGCATCGACAAGGTGCTGGTCAATGCGGTGGGTGCCGTATCCGCCACGGTGAACGTCATCGTGACGGCCTCCTTCGCCCTCATCATCTCCGTTTATCTGTCGCTTGGGACGGAGAGCCTTGGCCGACAGGCCCATACGCTGGTGTGCGCGTATCTGAAGCCCCGCCACGCTGCCGGGCTGCTCCGGTTCTGTCGGCTGTTCCGGCAGTCCTTCGCCAATTTCCTGACCGGCCAGTGCAGCGAGGCGGTGATCCTTGGCGTTCTCATGGCCTTTGCGTTCTCCGTTTTCCAGCTCCCCTACGGCAGTCTGGTGGGGATGCTGACCGCCATCTGTGCCATCATCCCCTATGTGGGTGCCCTCATCTCCTGCGTGGTCAGCGTGTTCCTTGTGCTGCTGGTGGACCCGATGCTGGCGGTGCGCTGCCTCATCGTTTACCTCGCGGTTCAGTTCATTGAGAACCAGTTTATCTACCCCCGTGTCGTGGGCAAATCCGTCGGGCTTTCGCCGCTCTACACCCTGATCGCCGCCATGATCGGCGGCAACCTCTTCGGCATCCTCGGCATCATCTTCTTCATCCCGCTGACGGCGGTGGTCATCGAGCTTGTGAAAGAGGATGCCTGCCGACGCCTGCAAACCAACGGGAACCAATCATGACCCCCAGCCCCCCGGAATGCGCCCGCCGCGCTCCGGGGGCGTTTTTTGTCGGCCCGGCCCTGTTTGCCGGGTTTCTTTTTTCTTGCCTTTTCCCCCGGTGTGTGCTATACTTTTCCTCGAACTGAATAGAAAACAGCAGGTGCGTTCCGCCCATGCCTCCGGGCAGCGGCAGGAACGTTAAAAGGGAAGCGGGTGCAGATCCCGCACGATCTCGTCACTGTGATAAGGGAGTCTACTGTCCGGGTGCTTTGGGCACCGGCCACTGAACCGTCCGGTCTGGGAAGGCGGCAGCAGGCGCTGAGCTTTCAGTCAGGAAACCTGCCCGCTGTTGGTACGGGGGCATCTGCCCCAGATCACGAGGAATTGGTTGTACCAAAAAGCCCGAACCACTGTAAGGGGTCTTTTTGTTTTGCCGTCCCGCAAGCAAGAAGGCCCTTTTTTCGTTGTTCGGGTCCTCTTTCCTGTGCCCTTCTGTTCAGCGCCGCAATGTTTCAGACAGGAAAGGAAGATCACACATGAGAAAACGCACTCTCCACAAGACGGCGGCCGCCCTGACCGCCCTGGCACTCTGCGCCGGTGTTCTGACCGGCTGCGGCGGGGCCGCAAGTTCCACCGCTGCCTCCAGCACGGCAGGCTCTGCCGCTGCCAGCAGCGAAGTTTCGAGCGAGGAGGCCGATGAATTGGCCGCAAAGAATGTCGCAGACCTGATCGACGCCATCTACGTGCAGGAGCGCACCGATGACACGGACGCCCAGTGCGCTGCCGCCAAGGCTGCCTGGGACGCCCTGACCGACGCCCAGAAGGAGCTGGTGGAAGGCGAAGAGGCCGACCCCGACTACTTTGGCCGCGACACCGGCGATGCCTCCAAGGATGACCCCCGCAACGCGGACGACATCAGCGAGAACGAGCTGTTGGTCGTCAGCTTCGGCACCTCCTTCAACGCTAGCCGCGCCGCCGACATCAAGGGCATCGAGGATGCTCTGCAGGCAGCTTATCCGGACTGGTCTGTCCGCCGTGCCTTCACCGCTCAGATCATCATCAACCATGTCCAGGCCCGCGACGGCGAGAAGATCGACAACATGCAGCAGGCCATGGACCGCGCTGTGGCCAACGGCGTGAAGAATCTGGTCGTCCAGCCCACCCACCTGATGCACGGTGCCGAGTACGACGAGATGATGGAGATGATCGACAGCTACCGCGACAAGTTCGAGTCCGTCGCAGTGGCCGAGCCCCTGCTGGGTGAGGTCGGCGCAGATGCCGCCGTCATCAACTCCGACAAGGAAGCCGTCGCCAAGGCCATCACCGCTGCTGCCGTGAAGGATGCCGGTTTCGACAGCCTGGATGCCGCCGCTGCCGAGAAGACCGCATTCGTCTTCATGGGCCACGGCACCTCGCACACCGCAAAGGTCAGCTACAGCCAGATGCAGACCACCATGCAGACCCTCGGCTATGACAATGTCTTCATCGGCACCGTCGAGGGCGAGCCGGAGGAGACCGCCTGCGAGAACGTCATCGAGGCCGTCAAGGCTGCCGGTTACACCAAGGTCGTTCTGCGCCCGCTGATGGTCGTTGCCGGTGACCATGCCAACAACGACATGGCCGGTGCGGATGATGACTCCTGGCTGAGCCAGTTCAAGGCTTCCGGTGCATTCGAAGAAGTGGACACCCAGATCGCCGGTCTGGGCGAGATCTCCGACATCCAGCAGCTCTACATCGCACACACCAAGGCTGCGATCGAGTCCCTGAACGGCTGATATCGTGTGCCCCAATGCCCGAAGGGAGTGATCTTTTCGGGCATTTTTTATGGAGGATGCCCCCGCGTGAGGAGGCACCCTCCCCCATGGGCAGTTCTCTGCCCACTCAAATCTGATCGCGAGGTATTTTGATCTATGCACTGCAAACAGTTTCTTTCCCTGTCCGTCGCTTCCCTGCTGCTGGCTGCTGCCCTGACCGGCTGCGGGGCGGCCTCTTCCACTGCAAGCTCTGCCGCAGGCTCGGAGGCTGCTTCGTCCGTGGCCTCCTCTGCGGCTGCATCCGAGACCGCTGCCGCCGCTCTGCCGGACGGCGTCTATACCGCGGATTTCGACACCGACAGCGGTATGTTCCACGCGAACGAAGCCTGCGACGGCAAGGGCACCCTGACGGTCGAAAACGGCACGATGACCTTCCACGTCAGCCTCGCTTCCAAGAAGATCGTCAACCTGTATGTCGGCATGGCCGCAGATGCCGACGCCAACAAAGCCGACTGGCTGCTGCCCACCACCGACACCGTCACCTACTCCGACGGCACCTCCGAAGAGGTCTACGGCTACGACATCCCCGTCGCCGCCGTGGACGAGGACTTCCAGCTGGCTCTTCTGGGCACCAAGGGCAAGTGGTACGACCACACCGTCAGCATCCGCAATGCGGAGCCCAAGGCGGAAGCAGCTGCTGAGACGCCCGCCGACGGCGAATACAACGCCCAGGTCGTGCTGGAAGGCGGTTCCGGCCGCGCCACGGTGGACAGCCCCGCCGCGCTGACCGTGGCCGACGGCAAAATGACCGCCACCATCGTCTGGAGCAGCCCCAACTACGACTACATGATCGTGGACGGCGAGAAGTATCTGCCCACCAACACCGAGGGTAACTCCACCTTTGTGATCCCCGTTGCCGCGCTGGGTACGCCCCTCTCCGTCACGGCCGACACCGTGGCCATGAGCACCCCGCACGAGATCGAATACACCCTGACGTTCACGCTGGCGTAACGGCTTCCCCCCTTTGTGGGGCAGCTGCCGCCCGCGCACCTTCGAAGGCGCAAGGCTGATACCATGAAACTGACCAGACAACAATTCTTAAAAGCGCTCCCCGCCTCTGCGCTTCTGCTGGCGGGCTGTGCGGCAAAGCAGACGGCCCCGGCCAACACGGAGGCGCTGGTGTTCGACCACGCCTATCCGCTGGACTACGCCCGGCAGTTCACCGCCGACTGCTACGAAGGCGGCTACACCCTGCTGACCCTGACCGGGTCAGGGGAACAGTTCCTCGTCCTGCCGGAAGACGCCGCCGAGGTGGACGGCCTGCCCGCCGGGGTCACGGCCCTGCGCCAGCCGGTGCAGAATATCTATCTCGTCTCCACCTCGGTGATGGACCTGTTCCTCCATCTGGACGCGCTGGACTGCATCACCCTCTCCGGCACCCAGGCCGCCGGCTGGCATCTCGACGAAGCCAGAGCCGCCATGGAGGCCGGGCGCATCGCCTACGCGGGCAAGTACAGCGCCCCGGACTATGAGCAGATCCTCGCTTCCAACTGCGGCCTTGCCATTGAGAACACGATGATCCTCCACACACCGGAGGTCAAGGAGCAGCTGGAACGGTTCGGCATCCCGGTGGTGGTGGAGCGCTCCAGCTACGAGAGCAGTCCGCTGGCCCGGATGGAGTGGATCAAGTTCTGGGGCATCCTGCTGGGCCGGGAAACCCTCGCCGAGCAGGTGTTCCAAAAGCAGGTAGAGCGCATCCAGCCGCTTCTGGAGCAAGCCCCCACCGGCAAGACCTGCGCGTTTTTCTCCATCACGGCCAACAACCTCGCCAACGTCCGCAAGGGCGGCGACTACGTGGCCCAGATGATCGGGATGGCCGGGGCCGATTATGTGTTCTCCGACCTGACCGACAGCGGCAATAACCTTTCCACCATGAATCTCCCGCTGGAGGATTTCTACGCCGGGGCAAAGGACGCCGATGTTCTCATCTACAACAGCACCATTGAGGGCATGGTCGCCACCATCGACGAGCTGGTGGCAAAATGTGCCCTGCTGGCCGACTTCCGGGCCGTGCAGAGCGGGAACGTCTGGTGCACCACCCAGAGCTTTTTTCAGCAGAGCATGGAGCTGGCCGATTTTGTGATCGACCTGCACCGCGTTCTGACCGAGGACGCCCCCGATGGCCTGCAATTCCTGACACCGGTGACGTAACTTCCCCAGAAAGGACCCGCATGACTACCAAAAAACGCCTTCTCTTCTCCTATGGCATCCTGGCCGTTCTGCTGGCGGTGCTCTTTGCCGCCAACCTCTTCTGGGGCAGCGTGGCGCTGACGCCGGAGGCCGTGCTTTCGGCCCTGCTGGGCCGCGGGCAGGACGCGCTCTCGGTGCGCATCATCACCCAGCTGCGTCTGCCCCGTGCCGTGATGGTCGTGCTGCTGGGCGCAGCGCTCTCGGCGGCGGGCTATCTGTTGCAGACCTTTTTCGCCAACCCCATCGCCGGACCCTTCGTCATGGGCATTTCCAGCGGGGCCAAGCTGGCGGTAGCGCTGGTCATGGTGGTGTTCCTGAACCAGGGGCTGCTCACAAGCTCCCTCACCCTCATCCTGGCCGCGTTCGCGGGGGCCATGGCCGCCATGGCCTTTGTGCTGGCGGTCTCCCGCCGGGTGCAGCGGATGAGCATCCTGGTCATCTGCGGCGTCATGATCGGCTACATCTGCTCGGCCATCACCGAATTTGTGGTGGCCTTTGCGCAGGACTCGAACATCGTCAACCTCCACAACTGGTCGCAGGGCAGCTTTTCCGGCATGACCTGGGGCAATGTCCGGGCGGCGGCGCTCGTCGTCCTGCCCGCGTTGGCGGCAGCGTTCTGCCTGTCGAAACCCATGTCCGCCTACCAGATGGGCGAGGCCTACGCCCAGAGCGTCGGCGTCAACGTCAAGCGGTTCTCCCGCACACTGGTGCTGCTCTCCAGCCTGCTGGCCGCCTGCGTCACGGCTTTTGCCGGGCCGATCTCCTTTGTGGGCATCGCGGTGCCGCACCTCGTCAAGCAGCTGCTGGGCAGCGCCCGTCCGCTGTTCGTCCTGCCGGGCTGCTGCCTGGGCGGGGCGGCGTTCTGCCTGCTGTGCGACCTCATCGCCCGCAGCCTGTTCGCCCCCACCGAGCTTTCCATCAGCGCCGTGACGGCGGTGTTCGGCGCACCGGTGGTCATCTGGCTGCTCATCCGCCGGAATCAGGAGGGTGCACGATGAACGAATTTTCCTGCGAGGCGCAGGACCTCGCCGTCGGCTACGGCAAAGCACCGCTGGCCGAGCATATCGCGCTGGGCGTCCGGCCGGGGCAGATCCTGACCCTCATCGGGCCGAACGGCGCGGGCAAATCCACCCTGCTCAAAACACTGGCGGGCCAGCTGGCCCCCATGGGCGGTGCAGTGCTGCTGGACGGACAGAATCTGACCGCCTACACCGGCAGCGCCCGCGCACAGCGGCTCGCCCTCATGCTCCCCCACACCCGCCGCACCGAGCTGACCACCTGCTTCGAGTTTGCCGCAGCCGGGCGCATCCCCTACACCGGGCGGCTGGGCCTCCTCTCCGAGGCAGACCGGCAGGCCGTGCGCGACGCGCTGGCTCTGGTGGGAGCTTCCGCTCTCGCGGAACGGGACTTCAACTGCATCAGCGACGGCCAGCGCCAGCGCATCCTGCTGGCCCGCGCCATCTGCCAGCAGCCGGAAGTCATCCTATTGGACGAGCCCACGTCTTTTCTGGACATCAAGGGCAAGATCGAGCTGCTGAGCATCCTGCAAACGCTGGCCCACACGCAGCACCTTGCCGTCCTCGTCAGCCTGCACGAGCTGGACATGGCGCAGAAGATCGCGGACGCCGTGGTCTGCGTCTCCCCGCAGGGCGTCTCCGGCGTTCTGACGCCCCAGGAGGCTTTTGCGCCGGAGAACATCCAGACCCTCTACCGCCTGAGCCGGGAGCAGTACGAAACGCTGTTCGGCCCCCCGAAGCCTGCGAAACCCAGATTCGAGCACTACGTCCGCAGCGGGCAGAAACTGCTGCGCTGCGGCTATACCACCGGCACCTGTGCAGCGCTGGGCGCGGCGGGCGCGGCCCGGCTGCTGCTGACCGGAAAGGCCCCGGAGACGGTGGCGCTGCGCACACCGAAGGGCATCGTCGTGGAGGTAGCCCCGCTGTTCTGCCGCCGCACCGGGCCGGGGGCCGAATGCGCCATCGAAAAGGACGGCGGCGACGATGTGGATGTGACCACCGGCCTGCCCATCGTCGCCGCGGTGGAGCTGCTGCCCGGCACCACTGAAGTCTGCATCGCGGGCGGGCCGGGCGTAGGCCGGGTGACCCGGCCGGGGCTGGACCAGCCCGTAGGCGAAGCCGCCATCAACCACGTCCCCCGCCGGATGATCGCCGAAGCCCTGCAGCGGGAGGCCGAGACGGCCTGCTACACCGGCGGCTTTGCCGTGACCCTCTCCATTCCGGGCGGCGAAGAGGTGGCCCGGCGCACCTTCAACCCCCACATCGGGGTCGCGGGCGGGCTGTCCATCCTCGGCACCAGCGGCATCGTGGAGCCCATGAGCCAGCAGGCCATTCTGGACACCATCCAGCTGGAGATGAACCAGGCGGCGCTGCGCGTCCAAACCGCTGCCGGGCCACGGCGGCTCATCCTGGCCCCCGGCAACTATGGGCTGGACTACCTTGGCACGGCCTACCCGGAGTTCGCTTCCATCCCGGTCGTCAAGACCTCCAATTTCATCGGCGACACGCTGGATATGGCCGCTTCTGCCGGGTTTGAGGACGTGCTGCTCGTGGGCCATGTGGGCAAGCTCTGCAAGCTGGCGGGCGGCATCATGAACACCCACTCCCACACGGCGGACTGCCGCACCGAGCTGTTCTGCACCCACGCCGCCCTCTGCGGGGCCAGCCGGGAGACCTGCCGCGCCCTGTTCGAAGCCGCCACCACCGACGCCTGCCTCGACCTTCTGGATGCGGCAGGCCTCCGTGCCCCGGTGCTGGAAAGCCTGCTGGCGGCGGTGCAGCTCCATCTGGACCGCCGCGCCGCCGGGGCGTTCCGGGTGGGTGCCATCCTCTTTTCAAACCAGCACGGCCCTCTGGGCCAGACTGAAACGGCGGCACAGATCCTGAACGACTGGAAGGAGCGATAATATGGTACATTTTGTTGGTGCCGGGCCCGGCGCACCGGACCTCATCACCCAGCGCGGCGCGGCCCTGTTGCAGGGGGCCGACTGCATCATTTATGCAGGCAGCCTTGTCAACCCGGCCCTGCTGGGGCTGGCAAAGCCGGGCTGCGCCATCTACAACAGCGCCGAGATGACGCTGGAGCAGGTGCTCGGCGTGCTGCGGCAGATGGAAGCCGCCGGCAAGACCACCGTGCGGCTCCACACCGGCGACCCCTGCCTGTTCGGAGCCATCCGGGAGCAAATGGATGCGCTGGACGCCGACGGGATCGCCTACGATGACACGCCCGGCGTTTCCAGCTTCTGCGGCGCGGCGGCCGCGCTGAACGCCGAGTACACCCTGCCCACCGTCAGCCAGACGGTCATCATCACCCGGATGGAGGGCCGCACCCCGGTGCCCGAACGGGAAACGCTGGCCCGCCTTGCTTCCCACGGGGCTACGATGGTCATCTTCCTCTCCATCGGCCTCGTTGACAAGGTGCAGGAGGCTCTGCTGCAAGGGGCCTACACCCCCGGAACGCCTGCCGCTATGGTCTACAAAGCCACCTGGCCGGAAGAAAAAATCGTGCGGTGCAGCGTTGGAACGCTGGCCGAAAGCGTCCATGCAGCGGGCATCACCAAGACCGCGCTCATCGTGGTGGGCGACTTCCTCGGCACCCGGTATGAGCGCAGCCGACTCTACGACCCCGCCTTTACGACCGAATTCCGCAAAGGAGCCGACGCATGAGCCGCGCCTATGCCGCCTTTACCGAGACCGGGCTGGCGCTGGCAGAAACACTGGCGCGCGCGCTGCCCGGCCCTGTGACCCGCTGCGGGCACGGCGGGCCTTCGCTGGCGGAGTGGACCGCCGCCGCGTTTGCCCAAAACGAGGCCCTGATCTTTGTGGGGGCCGTGGGCATCGCGGTGCGGGCCGTCGCGCCGCTTTGCCGCAGCAAGGCCAGCGACCCGGCGGTCGTGGTCGTGGACGAATGCGGACACTTCGCGGTGCCGCTGTTGTCCGGCCATCTGGGCGGTGCCAACGATCTGGCGCGGGCCATCGCCGCCCTCTGCGGGGCCGTCCCGGTCATCACCACGGCCACCGATGCCCACGGCCTCTTTGCCGTGGACGAGTGGGCAAGGCATCAAAACTGCCGGGTGCTGGAACCCGAACGCATCAAGACCGTCAGCGGGAAACTGCTGGCCGGGGAGCCGGTCTCCTTCTGGTCGGAGTTTCCCATCGCAGGCCCGGCTCCGGCCGGGGTGAATGCAGCACCAGCGCCGGAAGCTGCCGACTTTGCCCTGACCCTCTCCCCCGCCGGGAATGCCCTGCATCTGGCCCCGCGCATCGGGGTGCTGGGCATCGGGTGCCGGCGCGGGACGACGGCAGAGCAGCTGGAAGCCGCCTTTTCCGCCTTCTGTGCCGCCCACACACTGGCCCCGCAGTGCATCGCAGCCGCCGCCAGCATCGACCTGAAACAGAACGAGGCCGGGCTTCTTGCGTTCTGCGCGGCGCACCGGTGGGGCCTCTCGTTCTTCTCTGCCGAAGCGCTGCAGACCGCCCCCGGCAGCTTTACCCCTTCTGCCTTTGTCCGGAACGTCACCGGTGTGGACAATGTCTGCGAGCGGGCAGCCGTTTTGGCGTCCGGCGGGAGCATCCGCATCCCCAAACAGGCGGGCGGCGGCGTGACCTTTGCGCTGGCCCTTTCCCCTTTTGCCCCAGATTGGAGGGTTTCTTCATGACGAACACCGTTTTTGTGGTCGGGCTTGGCCCCGGCGGCCCGCAGTTTCTGACCGCACAGGCGCAGAGCGCCTTAACGCAAGCCGAGGTGTTGTGCGGCTATACGGTCTATCTGGACCTTGTGCGCCCCTATTTCCCGGAAAAAGAATATTATTCCACCGGCATGACCCAGGAGATCGACCGCTGCCGCTGGGCGCTGGAAACGGCCCGGCACGGCAAAGTCGTCGCGCTGGTCTGCTCCGGCGACGCCGGGGTCTACGGCATGGCCAGCCCCCTGCTGGAGCTGGCTGAGCAGTTCCCGGAGGTCGCCGTGGAGGTGGTGCCCGGCCTGACGGCGGCTCTCAGCGGCGGGGCCGTGCTGGGTGCCCCGCTGGCCCACGATTTCTGCGTCATCTCCCTGTCGGACCGGCTGACCCCCTGGGCCGTCATCGAGCGGCGGCTGGCGGCAGCAGCGATGGGCGATTTTTGCGTCGCACTGTATAATCCTTCTTCCAAGGGCAGGCCGGACTATCTGGCCAGAGCCGTCCGCATCCTGCTGGACCACGGCAAACCGCCGCAGACCGTCTGCGGGCTGGTGCGGAACATCGGGCGCGAGGGACAGACCCACCGCATCCTGACCCTGGCGGAACTGGAAACCGCCCCGGTGGATATGTTCACCACCGTCTTCATCGGCAACACCGCCACCCGGCAGCTGAGCGGAAAGATGGTCACACCGAGGGGGTATCGCGCATGAAGATCGTCGTGTTCAGCGGCACCACCGAGGGCCGTCTGTTCTCCCGCCAGCTGGCCGCGCAGGGGGCCGAAGTCCTCGTCAGCGTAGCGACCCCGCTGGGAGCCGAAGAGCAGGGCAGTTTGCAGGGTGTCACCGTCCACTGCGGGCGGCTGACGCCGGAGGAAATGACCACCCTGCTGCAGGGGGCCGCCCTCTGCGTGGACGCCACCCATCCCTATGCGGTGGACGCCACCAAAAACATCCGGTCTGCGTGTAAAACCGCCTGCATCGAATACCACCGCCTGCTCCGGGCCGAAAGCCCGCTTCCGGCGGGGAGCATGGTCTTTCAGTCGGCCGCACACGCGGCAGAGTTTCTTGCAAACACCTGCGGCAATCTCCTGCTGGCCACCGGGGCCAAGGAGCTCGCGGCCTTTTCCGGCATCGAGCCTGCCCGCCTGTTCCCCCGTGTGCTGCCCACCCCGGAGGGCATCGCAGCCTGCGAGGCCGCGCACATCCCCCACAAAAACATCATTGCGATGCAGGGCCCCTTCTCCTATGCGCTGAATCGGGCCCTGCTGGAGCAGTTCCACATCCGCTTCCTCGTCACGAAGGACGGCGGTGCAGCAGGCGGCTTTGCCGAGAAGGCACAGGCCGCGCAGGACACCGGCGCACAGCTCATCGTCCTCCGCCGCCCCGCAGAGCAGGGCGAAACGGCGGAGCAGATCCTGACCCGCTGCAAGGAGGTGCTGACATGGTCACACTGATTGGAATGGGGGCCGGGCTGTCCGGCTCCCTGACCGCCGAAGGGCTTGCGGCCCTGCAACAGGCCGACCTCATTTTAGGCGCCCGGCGGCTGCTGGAGCACCTGCCGGACGGCTGCACCGAACACCGGAAGGCGCTGTACAAGCCGGAGGAGATCCTGACCTGCCTTGCGGAGCATCCGGAGGGAGACACAGCCCTGCTTTACAGCGGCGACACCGGATTTTATTCCGGGGCTTCCGGGCTGCTGCCCATGCTGCGGGCCTGCGGCATCTCCTGCCGCGTCCTGCCCGGCCTCTCCAGCGTCCAGCTGCTCGCGGCGGCGGTCGGCCGCCCCTGGCAGGACTGGAAACTCGTCTCCGCCCACGGCTGTGCCTGCGACCCGGTGGCCGAGTGCTTGACAGCGGATGGCCGACCGGTCTTCTTCCTGACCGGCGGCTCCGAGACCCCTGCCACCCTCTGCCGCACCCTGACCGCCGCCGGGCTGGGGCAGGCCCATGCGCTGGTCGGCGAACAGCTCGGCACACCGGAGGAGAAGATCTTCTTCGGCACCGCGCAGGAAGTTTCGCAAAAAAGCACGGCATTCCTGAGCGTTCTGCTCATCGAACATCTGCCCCAGCCGCCCCGGCGCTGTGCCGGGTTCCCGGACGAAGCCTTTCTCCGGGGAGATGTTCCCATGACGAAGCAGGAAGTCCGCGCTGCCGCGCTGGCAAAGCTGGCCGTCCGCCCCACGGACACGCTGTGGGATGTGGGGGCTGGTACCGGCAGTGTCAGTGTGGAACTGGCCCTTGCCGCCCCGCGCGGGCGGGTCTATGCCGTGGAATGCGACCCGGAGGCCTGCGCTCTCATCCGGAAGAACCGGGAGCGCTTCGCAGCCTGGAATCTGACCCTCATCGAGGGGAAAGCCCCCCAGGCACTGGAAGCTCTGCCCGCCCCGGACGCCGTCTTCCTCGGCGGCACCAAGGGCAGCATGGAGGCCGTGGTGGACGCTGTGCTGGCCAAAAACCCGCAGGCCCGCCTCTGCATCTCCGCCATCGCGCTGGAAACGCTGAGCGCCGCCGTTGCGGCCCTGACGGCGCGGGGGCTCACCGCCGAAGTCACCCAGATCGCCGTCAGCCGCACAAAACCGGCGGGCCGGCTGCATCTGCTGATGGCCAACAACCCCATCTTCCTCATCACAGGTGAACGCAAATGATGCAATTTCTCGTCGCAGCGCCCTGTTCCGGCAGCGGCAAGACCACCCTGACCTGTGCGCTGCTGGCCGCGCTCAAGCGGCGCGGGGCCGACCCCTGCGCGTTCAAGAGCGGGCCGGACTACATCGACCCCATGTTCCACCGGGCCGTGCTGGGGGTCGAGAGCCACAACCTCGACCTCTTTTTCTCCGCACCGGATACTGTGCGCGCCCTTTATGCACAGGGTGCCGCCGGGCACGGGGCGGCGGTGTGCGAGGGGGCCATGGGCTTTTACGACGGTCTGGGCGGCGTGACCGACACGGCCAGCGCCTGGCATCTGGCCGACACGCTGGGCCTGCCGGTGCTGCTGGTCGTCCCGGCCAAAGGGGCCAGTTTGACCCTGGCCGCACAGATCAACGGGCTGAAAACGTTCCGCACCCCCAGCCGCATCGTCGGCGTTCTGCTCAACGACTGCACCTCTGCTTTGTACAAGATGCTCAAACCGATGCTGGAACGCGAGACCGGTCTGCCGGTGCTGGGGCATCTGCCCCGCCTGCCGGAGGCATCCATCGAGAGCCGCCATCTGGGGCTGAAGACCGCCGGGGAGATCGCCGGGCTTCAGCAAAAGATCGCCCTCCTTGCGGATGCGCTGGTGCTGGACTGGGTGCAGCTTCAGGCCCTGACCGACCGGCCTGCACCGCAGGCTCAGCCTGCCGCCCGCGCCCCGGCGCGCACCCGCATCGCCGTTGCGCAGGACGAAGCCTTTTGCTTTGCCTACGCCGAAACGCTGGAAGCCCTGACCGCCGCCGGGGCCGAGCTTGTCCCATTCAGTCCCCTGCACGATGCGGCCCTTCCGCCGGAGCTTGGCGGGCTGTATCTGCCGGGCGGCTACCCGGAACTGTACGCAGGCCCGCTGAGCGAGAACCGCTCGATGCGGGCTTCTGTGCGGCAGGCCGTGGAGCACGGTCTGCCCACCGTGGCCGAGTGCGGCGGCTTCCTCTATCTTGGGCAGACGCTCGAAGATACCGACGGCACCGTCTGGCCCATGGCGGGCGTCCTGCCGGGCAGCGGCTTCCCGGTCGGGCGGCTGGTGCGGTTCGGGTACACGGAGCTGACCGCCCGCGCCGACAGCCTGCTGTTCCGCGCCGGAGAGTCCTTTCCCGCCCACGAGTTCCACCACTGGGACTCGACCGCGAACGGCACAGCGTTGACCGCTGCAAAAGCCAATGGCCGCAGCTGGGCCTGCGGCTTTGCCAAGGAACATCTCTATGCGGGTTTTCCGCATCTGTATTGGGCAGGCACCCCCCTGCCCCGGCGGTTCGTGGAAGCCGCCGTACTCAATCACCAGAAGGAGCAGACCCCATGACCGAACCGGAACTGAAACAGCTTCTCACCACCATCACCCCGCCCAGCGAGACCGCCCGCGCGGCCGCACACGCCCACTGGGCCAGCCTGGCCAAGCCGCTGGGCGGGCTGGGCGCACTGGAGACCCTGCTGGAAGATGCCGCCGCCCTGACCGGAACGGCGCAGCTCGCCTTTGACCGCCGGGCCGTCCTCGTGCTCTGCGCGGACAACGGCATCGTGGCCCAGGGCGTGAGCCAGACCGACCAGAGCGTGACCCGCACCGTGGCCGAAAACCTTGCGGCGCGGCGGACGAGCGTCTGCCAGATGGCAAAAACAGCCCGCTGCGAGGTCGTGCCGGTGGATATGGGCATGGCAGGCGCACCGGTGCCGGGCGTCGCGCCATGACCCGCGCCCAGGCTGTGGAGGCCATCGCGGCGGGCATCGAACTGGTGCGGGCGCAGAAAGCACAGGGGTGCCAGCTGCTCGCCACCGGCGAGATGGGCATCGGCAACACCACCACGTCCAGCGCTGTGGCGGCAGTCCTGCTCGGCCAGCCCGTCGAGGTCATGACCGGGCGGGGCGCGGGCCTTTCCGACGCCGGGCTAGCCCGCAAGCTGGACGCCATCCGGCGCGGCATCGCCCGCAACCAGCCCGATGCTGCCGACCCGTTGGACGTGCTGTCCAAGCTGGGCGGCTTTGACATCGCCGGGCTGTGCGGGGTCTTCCTTGGCGGTGCACTGGAAGACCTGCCCATCCTGATGGATGGTTTCATCAGCGGGGTGGCAGCCCTGTGCGCGGTGCGGCTCTGCCCCGCCGCCGCCAAGGCCGTGTTCGCCAGCCACTGTTCCACCGAGCCTGCGGCCCGGCTGGTGCTGGAAACGCTGGGCAAGGCCCCGCTCCTGACGGCGGGGCTCCACCTCGGCGAGGGCACCGGGGCTGTGGCCTCGCTTCCGCTGTGGGATCTGGCACTGGCGGTCTACGACCACTGCTATTCCTTTACGGAGGGCGGCATCCCGCCGTATACCCCCCAATGCTGACGCTGGTGGTCGGTGGCGCAGCCAGCGGAAAAAGCGCGTACGCCGAACGCCTTGTGCTGCAGACCGCGCTCCCGCGCTATTACCTTGCCACGATGCAGGTATGGGACGCCGAGTGCGCCGCACGGGTGGAAAAGCACCGCCGGATGCGGGCGGAAAAGCAGTTCGAGACGCTGGAATGCCCCCTGCATCTGGACACGGTGCGCCTGCCCGCGCGGGGCACCGCCCTGCTGGAAGACCTCGGCAACCTGACCGCCAACGAACTTTACGACCCCGCCGGGGCGGCGCAATGTGAACACCTCGTTGTCGTTTCGAACGAAGTGTTCAGCGGCGGGGCAAACTACGCAGGCGACACCGACCGGTATCTGAAGGCTCTGGCGCAGGTCAACAACGCCCTTGCGGCCCGTGCCGATGCGGTGGTGCGGGTGGTGTGCGGCATCCCGGTCTATTATAAAGGAGGCCCGTCATGATCGTTTTGCAGACCATTGCCGTGGCATTTGCCATGTTTTCGGCCATCCCGGTGCCACAGTTCGACTGGAACGAAAAGAACATGCGCTACGCGATGTGCGCGTTCCCGCTCATCGGCGCGGTGTGCGGGGCCCTGTGGTACCTATGCGGGGCACTGCCGCTCCCGGCACTCGTCCGAGCGGGCGGGTTCTGCCTCATCCCCGTCTGGGTCACAGGCGGCATCCATCTGGACGGCTACGCCGACACCTGCGACGCCCTTTCCAGTTACGGCGGCAGAGAAAAGAAATTGGAGATCTTGAAGGACCCCCACTGCGGGGCCTTTGCCGTCATCCGGCTGTGCAGTTATTTTCTGACTTATTTCGCGCTGTGCACCGCCGTGCAGTTCACGCCGCGCATCGGCCTCTGCTGGACGCTGGCACTGGTGCTGGAGCGGGCGCTTTCGGGCCTTGCCATCGCCTCCTTCCCGCTGGCCAAGAACACCGGCCTTGCCCACACGTTCGCTTCTGCGGCAGACCGCAAGGCCGTTCGCAGCGTTCTGCTGGTGCTGGCGGGCCTGCTCTGCGCTGCGCTGGTGCTGCTGGGCGGCGGGGCGCTCGTTCTTGCGGCGCTTCTTGTTTTCTGGCGATATCGTGTTGTTTCTGATCGGCAATTCGGCGGCATCACCGGCGATCTGGCCGGATGGTTCCTGCAAAAAGCGGAGCTTTGGATGCTGGCGGCACTGGCCGCCTGCCAATGGGGAGGGCTGTTATGATCTTTATCACCGGGCCGCTGTACAGCGG
>OBJG01001506.1_pt1 | contig 17659 bp, 9 predicted proteins | sample 1517941 | NCBI WGS metagenome assembly OBJG01 (sample SAMN04571712, study PRJEB22368) | human gut metagenome | biome: human gut; material: stool | host: Homo sapiens | place: Luxembourg | collected 2012-09-21
CCGGTCGGCTACTGCTCCGATGACAGATGGCTATACGGAAGAGTGCTCTGACGCGGCAGTTACGTTTAATGGTAAGTATGCAAAGCAATATGTCTACGGTGGTTCAACATTGGTTGAGAGTAAGATTACCGTTGAAAAAACAAAAATAACGGAACGTTCGGCTACTTTCACGATTACTCCGGATGAAAATGTTGTCACCTATGTTGTAGACGCAATGACAAAGGAAGATTATGATTATTATGTTACGATATGTGGTGAAAGAGGTATACCTACTTTTGAACTCACTAATAATGAAATGTATACAGGCTCTCAGGTTATGTCTACCAATCCAGCTTATCTTCCTTTTGAAAAGGGGAAAACATATAAACTGATTGTTGTAGGCACATACAGTGAAGATTATAGTGTACAAAGTATTCAGATTATAGATTTCACCCCGTTTGAATCTACAAAGCCGGAAGCAAAACTGGAGATTACTGCTAAAGAAGACCCGGATAAAAATCCCTGGATGGTATGGTTTAACATCAAAGCTCCGGATAAGAATTGTTCATATATCAGATATCTGATGAATTATATGAAAGAGTGGACTCCTATGTTGAACTCGGGTACCACTAAAGAGCAACTGATGCAATCATATGGTAATTATGTTACAGAGGCCGAAATCATGAATGCAATTAATAGTAATGATGGTTATGACATCGGCTTCACTTCTTGGGAGCATACAGAGTCAATGCTTATGGTAGCTTCCTTTAATGAAGATGAAAAAATGGCGGTGTATGAAGGGAAGTCTACTTCTTTGCCTGAACCGGATAAAGAACGTGTGGATTCTCCACTTTTCGATGATTTGAAAGGGGATTGGACTGCGACATGTCAGGCCCAATGGCAAGATTATACCGGAACGTATGACCAAAAAGTCTCATTTAAGGTCACTCTTGCTGGCGGACCCGAACAGGGACCTTCTTCTGTGAGTGCAATGGACTCGAAAGATTATGATGCACTCTTCAGTTATTTCAAGGAAAGTGCCATGAAGAATGGCCAGGATGAAGCTACTGCTGAAGCTTATGCGAAAACCAAAGTGGCAGAACTCTTTGATGAGTATAAATCGGAAGCTACACGCTATGCCGGAAAATACAGAGGACAGAACCGTTTGGTTGGTTTGAGATTTGATGCAGCACATGAATATATGAGTGCTTGGGATTTATTCTGTGATCTCGATTATTCGGCTTATGACACTGAAGAGCTATTCTACGATTATGGTCCGAAGCTATTCCTGGAAATCAGTAAGGGTGAGAACGGTAAAGATAAACTTGAGCTGACAGCCGACCAGAGTTGTGTTGCTCCTGTTTCTGCATGGAAAAATTATGAAGTATTGTTCGTGGGATATAACTCTGCTGTTTATGATAATGCTCCTTTGGGACATTTCCCAGTAACGGTTTCTTCTGATAAGAATACGATTACAATCGGAGGTGTTGAAGCTGACGATGTGATGTGCTATCCTTCTCCGGCTTACTATTCATTTGTTAATCAACCTGTTTTCATTTCAAAGATTACGTCACCAATCACTCTGACAAGAGGTTGGACAGAACCGGAGAAGAAGATGGCTCCTATTGCGAAAGCACTTGAGCAAACAACTGTTAGAGCTGAAATGGTTGCATCTCATAAAGGAAATCGCTTTATGCGTACTAGTTTGCCTTGGACAAAGGATGGATTATTGCCACTGATGCCGGAGACTACTATAAAGTCCATTTCTCTGAAAGAGAATATTCAGAAGAAAGCAGCTGAATTACATACTAAGATGCCTAAGAAATAATCGTAGGCAATTAAAAACTATTTAAAGGATACACCGGAATTATTCCGGTGTACCTTTTCAGTAATTAATTAAGAAATACTCGATATGATGAAGAAAATCAGTTTCTTAATGGGGGTATTCTTCGTTTTTTCTACCCTTGTGGCTTATGCTCAAGTATTGCCTGATGTAAAAGTCGAAAACACTCGAGGTGAAATAATTTCTACTAAAACATTGGTTGACGGAAAACCTTTCATCCTTTCTTTTTGGGGAGTGACTTGCAAGCCTTGTATCACTGAACTTAACACGCTGAATGAACTCTTGGAAGAATGGCGTGAAGAAGTGGATTTTAATATTGTTGCTGTATCTATTGATGATAGCCGTTTTACGGCTCGTGCCCGGTCTATGGCCAAAGGGTTTGGGTGGGATTTTATCTGTTTGTTCGATAAGAACCAGAACCTGAAGCGGGTTATGAACGTATCTCTTACTCCACAAACTTATATTGTGGATGGAAATGGCAAAATTGTATATTCACATTCAGGCTATACTCCCGGTAGTGAACTGGAATTATTGGAGAAGCTTAAAGAACTACAAAAGAAATGAGAAAATTATATGCAATGTGGATGTTGGTCTGTTTTTCTGTGGCACAGCTCAATGCCCAGGAATCTAATAAAGGCCAGTTGACCGGAAGCCTGGAGAGCAACAGTATCTATTATGTGGAAGATACAGGTCTGGATGCCGGTTCTTCTGTAAACCCTGATGATCATTTTGGTTCAAATAACTATTTGAAACTGGACTATAGCTATGGTAAATTCTCTGCTGGTATTCAGTTGGAAGGATTCTTACCTGCTTTGCAAGGATATGATTATGCTGTTTACGGTAATGGCAAGCGTACGCTTTTAGGGGCTAAATATGTGAGCTGGCAAGATGAGAATTTTGGTTTTCGTGCTGGTGATATTTACGATCAATATGGTAGTGGACTTGTGTTTCGCAGTTACGAAGATCGGGCTTTAGGCTTTAATAATTCTATTGAAGGTGTGCAGGGGCGTTATGAGTATAAAGAGTATGTCCGTTTGAGCGGGCTGTATGGACGCCCCCGCCTTTATCTGGATTATGCAGACAGTTACGTTCGCGGATTTGATGCCAGTGTTTCACTTTCTTCACTTCTGGGTTTACAGAATATGAATCTGAACGTAGAAGGTAGTTATGTGAATCGTTATGAAGATTTGAAGGAGAATGCCGATTTAATCGATATTCTTACCACCTCCAATCTTGATATGTTTTCCGGTCGCATTAATTGGGACTGGAATGATTGGACTGTACGTGCTGAGTATGTGAGTAAAGGGAAAGACCTGCCTACTTCTGTCAGTGCAAATATGGTGGATGGGAATGCAATCCTGGTGGAACTGGGGTATAGTCATAAACGTTTTAGTGTATTGGGCACATTTCGCCAATTGGAACACATGAATACGATGCTTACGTTGATAGGCGAAGGTGCCGGTAATGTATTGAATTACCTGCCTGCCCTGACTCGTCAATACACCTATATGCTGGCAAACCTTAATCCTTATCAGGTGAATGCCGAAGGTGAAGCCGGGGGGCAGATTGATGCCTATTACTCTATCCGTGGTGACAAGCAGCGCAACGATTACTGGAATTTCCATGCTAATTTCTCCACATTCTATTCGGATAAGGATTTGACCGGGGAAAGCCGTCTTTTGTGGCGTGATATCAATGCGGATGTAGAACACCAGTGGAATAAACGGTGGAAAACTGCTTTTCTGGTATCCGTGCAGGAATGGAGTCCCAGCCATGGTATGCAGGATGTAACTTACGCTTCAAATATCTTTGTACTGGATAATACGTATAAGTTTAATAAGAAGACGGCCTTGCGTGCAGAAGTACAATATCTCTACTCTACAGATTATGAGAAGGACTGGGTGGCTGCTTTAGTGGAATTGAGTCTGGCTCCCCGCTGGAGTTTCGCCGTAAGTGATATGTGGAACCATGGCACTACGGATAAGCATTATTATAATGCTTCTGTCAGCTATACGCAACATCGCACCCGCTTGCAACTGAGTTATGGGCGTAACCGTGCCGGATTTGTTTGTTCGGGTGGAGTATGTCGTTACCAACCTGCCTATACCGGTGCTAACCTGACGTTAACAACCAGTTTCTGATAACAATATGTAATATTAAAAGAATAATAGAAGAAATGATACATTTAAGTAAATACTTATATTTGGCAGCTATCATTGTAATAGTTGTCTTTTCCGCTTGTAGTGGAAATTCCAATGACGAACCGGAGAACGGTGGAGGTAACGAAACTGGTACTTTGGTATTGCGTACTTCGGCCACTGTAATTGAAGCAAACGGACAGGATGCGGCTGTCTTTACTGTAATGAAGGGCAACTCCGATGTAACGGACAAAGCTGTTATTTATAAGGCTTCGGCTGTTTATGGCAATACTTCCTTTTCTTCCGTTACAGAAGGAAGTTTTCAATTTTTTGCCAGCTATAACGGCGAGATTTCTGATAAAATCACAGTGCAAGCTGTAAGTGGCATACCTTCTTTGCCATCTGATCCGAGTGCGAACACTTTTGAAGGATTTAAGCAACGCGTATTGGCTGTGCAGGGCACCAGTACAGGATGTGCTTATTGTCCTTATATGATTTCCGGTATCAATATCTTCTCCGAAACAGAACGGGCAGCCAGCACTGTGTTTGTTGCAGTACATACTAATATTAATGAAACAGATCCGATGACTAATGAGGCTTCTCTGGCCATTATCAGTGCTGCGGGAATGAACAGTTTCCCGGCTATGGTGATAAATATGGATAAGAATATGTCTATCGGTTCCAATTACCCCCAGCAGATATCTAATACTATTTCTACAAATGTGAGGCTGGCTTTGGAAGATCCTGCCACTTGTGGAGTTTCAGCAGCCGTAAGCGGAACAGAAGCTTCCGGTAAAGTGAAAGTGCAGGCTAAAATAAAAGTAGGGGTAAATGCCGATTACCGTATTGCTGCTTGGCTGCTGGAAGATGGTATTCAACATGCACAAGCTAATTCTACTGATGTTACTTTGGATTCTCCGATGATCCATAATAAAGCTTTGCGTGCTGCTAATTCTACTTCTCCTGTAGCTGGTGTTTTACTGGGTGGACGCACCGGATGGACAAAGGGTGAAAAAGCGGATTTTTTCTGTGAGTTTAATATTGCACAGGCAGGCATCAATAATTTGAGTAAATGCCATGTTGTGATTGTTGTTTCCAAACCGAATTCAGCGAACCGTTTTATTGTTGACAATGTTATTGATTGCCCTATCAACGGGAGTGTTGCCTTTGAATACAAATAAAAACTTAATTCACCAGATATGACTAAAATGAAAAATCTCAAATTACTTTTCCTGTTCGCTTTATGCTTGCCTTTCGTGGCAGGCTGTAGCGATGGTGATGACGAAGCTCCTTACGTGGAAGTTTCGCAATCTTCGTTTACGGATCTGGATGCTACGGCTACTACATTAACCTTGAAGATAACATCGAACGCTTCTTGGACAGTGACTTCGGATGCTTCTTGGTGTGTACCTTTAAAAGCTGGTGGTGAAGGAACTGCCGATGTTCAGTTGAACATTGCCGAGAATATAGATAGAGGTACACGTACAGCCAGAATAACCGTTGTAGTAGCAGGGGGTGTGTCGTCTCAAACTGTTACGGTTAGTCAGAAAGTTGTTGTGCCTGATGATAATTATCACTATAAGTTACCTGTTGTTTTTCATGTCATCTATTCCAGTAAAAGTAATACGAAACAGTATGTGAAGACTGGCTGGCTGGAAACGATACTTGCTGATGTGAATAAACTTTATAAAAGTAGTGGTGTGGACTTGAATCTGGAATTTGTGCTGGCTACCGAAGATCCTGACGGCAATAAGATGGAGGAACCTGGTGTACATCGCATACAATGGGCCAATGCTCGGATCAGTTGCAGGGAATTTATGGGATACACTGCCAATACGCCTCAGAAGTATATTGACTTGATGTGGGATCAGGACCGTTATATTAATGTCTGTCTCTATACCTTCACTGAAGAAGGTATATTGGGAATCTCTACTTTCCCTTACACAATTCAACCGGATCATTTAGAAGGCCTAAGTGTGCTAGCGTATGAGGTTGATTATACTAATATCCCTTACCCGCATTGTGTCAGTATCAATAACGATTATATTTATGACCATGATGCGTATTATAGCAGTTCTGATATTGTTGCTACGTTGACACATGAATTGGGACATTATTTAGGACTGCGCCATGCGTTCTCGGAAAATGACGAGGATCAGACGGGAAGTTCAGACTGGTGCATTGACAGTGACTTCTGTGAAGATACTCCGACATATAATAAGGCAGAGTATGATGACTACCTCCTGAAATATTTGGGAAATAGTGGCACAATGACCCAGGCAGACTATGAGGTTCTGGTGATGCGTAATGACTGTAAACATCCGGGTGTGACTTTTCGCTCGACTAATGTCATGGATTATGCCATTTCTGATGCAGACCGGTTTACGGCAGATCAGGCAACGCGTATGCGTTATGTGATGTTACGCAGTCCGTTCATTCCGGGACCGAAGATTCGCACTCCGGAACAGCAACAACCATCCAGTCGTACTCCGATTCATTTTGAAATGAAAGCTTATGAGTAAATGAAAGGGTAGTATCCTTATCAACTGATTCTTGATAATATAGGGGTTGTGTCACACATTTGAACACAATCCCTTCTTTTTATCAGTTATCTGATAAGTGGATATTCCAGACACATAATTGTTCCATCCATCGTCATCACAATTACCCTTCCTTTCCCTGCATTGATCAGAGAAGTGATTGCCGAATGAGAAATTTTATGAGACCACGCAATGCCGCTTCCATCTGTCTTCACAGCATGGAGCACGCCAAATTCGGTAGGAATAAAGACTAATTGTCTGGTCGTTTCCATTCGGGTGGGAATGAAATTACCCTTGTATGGCATCGAAGTACTCCAAAGTGTGGTGTACTTCCCGTGAGAGATATCTACGGCAGTTATGTTATCCTTAATTCCTTTCACATACATTGTTTTTCCGTCCGGTGAGAATCCGAGGGACTCCCGCCCTTTTGCTTTGTCGGAAGCCCAAAGAATTTCTCCATTATCGGGCTGGAAGGCACGTATGAAATAATCTGAACTGAGGACAATGACTTGTTCGGCCTTCTTGCTTTGATCGGTATAAGGTAGCACTATCGGCCAGCAGGCGCCCGGTGAAAAATATCTGCCCCGCTTGGTGTCGAACTCCCATACCTTTTTTCCCGTCTTTCGGTCGATGGCATAGAACATGGCTCCCCAGGTTCCTATATATACATGTTCTTTGTTTACGGCAGGGCGCGATTCTATGTATCCCTGCAAACCTTCGCAAACCCAGTTCAATGTGCCGTCGGCCAGTTTCAGTGAGTAGAACTTGCCGTTGCTGCTACCGATGTAAATGGTTTCGTTGGCAACCACCGGACAAGCCACAATAGGATAGTTGGTATTGTATTTCCAGTGCACAGTACCTTTCTTCTTGTCCAGCGCATAGACGAAACCGTCGCACGAAGAAACGATGACGAGTTTCGGGGTAATGAAAGGGGCGGAGAAGATTTTGTTTCCCGTAGTGTAGGTCCACAAGGTTTCTCCGTTGGTGGTATTGAGGGCATGAACCACACCCGCGGTATTAGTATAAACGTATAGGCTACCATCGATGCCGGCTTGTGAGGCCACGTCCGTCACATCTTTGAGTTTCCAAACCTCACGGATGGAAGGGTAGGTAGCATTGATAGAAAAGTCCGGGCGATAGTAAATCGTATCCTTCTTTTCGGCAGGAGATTGCAGTTGAATAGTGTTCCAAGCCGGACGGGTTTCGACCTTGATGATCCGTTCGTTGAACTCCAGTGTATTACCACGCAGGTGTACCAGATTATATCCGCCTATGGTATCTTCCCTTCTTAAGGAAGAACGACCTATAACGGCAGGAATACCTTCGGCATCGTAAGCATGGTTCACGTGAAGGTGACCGCCGAGTACAGCTTGTATATTACGCGTCTTAAGAATGTCGATAACTTCGTACCAGTTACTCAGGTCCTGATTGAGAGGAAAGTGATTGATGAAGATAATGGGTTGCTTTGCCGGAGTAGCACGGACGATGGAATCGAGCCACAGAATCTCTTCGCGGGGGATGTGAGGCGGTCCCATACGTAGGCTTGGTCCGGATGAAACGAACTCCCTGCCAGTCATAACAAAAATGGGAAGCCTGGAAAATCTTGTCGAACATCGTGCATCCGTTTTCACTCCAGTTTACATCATGGTTGCCAGGAATGAGGAAATAAGGCTTCCTGAAATCTTTCAGAATGTCTTGCAGCAAATAGAATTCTTTGGTATCACCGAATTCGGTGACATCGCCGCTGAGAATAGTGAAGTCAACATCTGGATTAGCATTGATGTCTTCAATGGATTGCCGCAGATCATCTTCGGCATAGGCGAAAGAATTGAGGTGTACATCGCTGAGCCAGGCGAAAGTGAAGGCTCGTTGGTTACTGTCTTGCCCGTAGGAGAGGACGGACAGCGCTATCACGCAGATAGCCAATAAAATTCTTTTCATGATTTTTGGGGGTATTAGTAAGTGTTCCCCCAAAGATAAAAAGTTTCTGCGGTAAAACATTACTTTTACCGTAAAAACAAATAAGTTTAAGGGAAAGACGGATCATTTGTGCCCCACCATTTACACCAGTGCTCATCAATGTTTCCACTTCACCCAGCGTTTCAGAAACTCGCCATGCAGCAGCACCGTCACCACAGGATTCCTGAGCAATAGTCAGTGTAATGTGCTCGTCGAATACTCCGGCGAAAAGAGCCATCTTTTTGAAGAGGTTTACATCTGCCGACAAAGATAGATGATGTTTTTATTGCCTGGTCAGGATGATGTTACAGATACTTTTCATCACGTTACATCTTTAGGATGAAATCTTTAAAGATGAGAGATAATACCTGATCTATTTAGTCAATATTCAAAAAATATTCATTTAGGTTTTGTGTAGGCTTCAAATCAAGCTTCTTTCTCAATCTGTACCGGTTATTCTCTACCGCACGGACTGAAAGGTTCATCAGTGAAGCGATGTCCTTGGTCTCCATATTCAATCTGAGGCAGGCGCAGAGGCGGAGGTCGTTGTTGGTGAGTTGCGGATGCATCTCTTTCAGTCGCTTGAAGAAGTTACGATGCTTTTGCTCAAACTTGATAAGGAACATTTTCCAGTCATCTTCGGTGTCGAGATTGTTGGCGAGCAGATTGTTTATCTTCTGATAAAAGGGGATCAATCCTTTCTGTGTATTCCGGGCACAGATATCATCTACCATTTCTTTGAGTTTCAGAATGAGTTCGTTCTTGTGGATGATAAATGAAGTCTGAGTGAAGATCTCAGCATCTTTTTCTTCGATTTCATTCTGGAGTTGCTCGTTCATCAAACGCAAGTGTGCTGCTTCCTGGGCTTTCATACGGCGCAGATGTTTGGTTTGCAGGCGCCGTTTCATCAGGTAGAAGGTACCGAATAAGGCAGCAATGATGAGGGCACAGCAGGTCAGATACCACCAAACGGTATTGTACCAGGGGGGAAGTACATTAAATTCCAGAAGGGTATCCGGTGAGTAATTATTCAGTCCATCTGTAGTTCGCAGGCGCAATGTATACTTGCCTTGTGGTAGACGGGCATAGGAAATGCTATTCAGTTGTTTCGGGGCACTCCAGGTGCTATCCATTTCCTCCAGTTGGTATTGTACAGAGAGATTTCCGGCAAATGCGGCATTGACAGAGAAACCGACAGTAACTGTATTGTCTTGAAAAGGGATGTGGATGCTCTGGTTAATATCTATAAAACCTGCATTCAACTCTTTTCCGGCATGAATAAACTCCAGATTAGGAGCGGAAAGCTCTACGGTCTGCCGCTTACTGAGGTGGGAGTTATGGAGAATGAAGCCTGCATCCAGACAAATAAGTGAAAGTGAGTCGTTGAGGACGGCGATGTTCTCGTAGGCAGTGATGAGCGAGAGATTATCAGCTTCTACTTTATAGGCTTCGCGGATACGTGCAATGTAACCGTCGTAAAAGAAACGATAGACTGATGAACCGGTAATGGCCCAACTCTCTTCGCTATCAATGGGGACGATACGTTTAAGATCATGTATGGTTTCGAAGCAGCGGTTCAGGTGCTGTTCAAGTTGCAAGTTGTCGTTGACCTCGTCATAGATATAAAACAGGTCATTGCCTAAGAAGAGGATACGTCCGCCCGATTTGAATAGTTGCAGCCGGGCAGGGAGCGAACTGTCTTTTTCATTACCATAATAAGTATAATAGCGGAAGGCATTTTGTTCATCATTCAGCCGACATTTATATACGCCCCGACTGGCGGTTTCCAACCATATATTTCCAAGATGGTCTACTTCGGCATTATATATCGGGTCGGATATCTGTCGCATGGAATTTAATTCTCCGGTAGTTCTGTTCAGTATCAGCAAGTTATCGTAGGTAATAATGATTTGTATCTGTTTCCCATTGATGGTTGCCTCCAGTGTACGGAAGACTCCGGTATTGACACGGTAAGGGTGGCGGATGCGGAAGTCGGGAAGGATTTCCAGTAATCCGTTGGTGTGTGCACAGAATAATCGTCCATCTATTTTTCGAAAAGACCATACTTGTCCCTGTGTACCTTCTATTAATTTGAGAGAGGAGAATACATCCAGCTCATTGAGTTTGTTATACTGGGTATAGTAGATTCCCTGATTTGTACCGATAAGCAGGTTGTCATGCCAGATAGTAGCATCATATATACCCCCGAATCCACCATCGGTAGAACGGTAGTAACTCAATCCGTCAGTATAGCGAATGTAGGCGAGACCGCGATCCAGGGCTGCCCAGATGTTATTCTGATTATCTTCGTAGAGAGACAGAACGGTATTGTTCTGAAGAATGTTGGTGGTAGAGAAATGGTTGAGGATGTTTCCGTGGGTATCGACCTCATATACACCGCTAAGTTGCGTACCCAGATAATAAGTGTTCCGTTTGGCGGAATAGATAGCACAGTTTAATTCCTGGCCTCTTAACTGTCGGGAAAGAGATAGGTTCCAAGGAATAAAGTTCTTTTGGTCATAGATGTAAATTTCTCCGGTGGAAGTACCTATCAAATAGCGGTCAGTGTCGTAAGGCAGGATGACGCGAGTGGTAGTACCGTTCAGGAATTCGCTTCCGGGAATTTTGCCGAGTATTCCATTATTCAGTTGATAAAGGGCACCGTACATTTCCTGTACCCAGTATTCACTTCGTACTTTCAGCAGTAGTAGAAAAGCGCTTGGCCCGTCGATGGGAGTGATTGTTTGATGGTCGTATACATAGATGTGGCTGAAGGATTGGAAATATACTTTATTACCATCTATCCAAATGCGCCAGAAACTTTGATTGTCGAGTGGATTGTCTCCTTTAATTAATCCTTTGAGGGAAGTGTATTTCAACTCTCCCGATTGGTCGCGATCCCAGCGACCCAGGTCCTCGGAACCACCACTATATATGGTCTGATGCGATTCTACGGCAATGGCACGCACGATGCTGGCATTCGGCGTTTGATAAAGTTTCCATTCCATACCGTCGGATGCCAGTAACCCGATGCTGTTTCCGAAGTACATGATGCCTTTTTCATCTTGCCCGATAGACCAATTTTTATTGGCAGCGTGATATTTGTCACGTGAGAGGTTGGTGACATAAGGTTTTTGATTGGCAAATAGGGTAGCGCAGACAAAAAGGGACACACAGGTTATGATGATGTTCTTTCGGATGTCCATAAATAGGTTGAATAAAGGTTAGAAAAGGCCATGACCTTATTGTTATTCTTGGGACAAAGATAGTTAATTTAAGGTAAGGGCAAAAAATATGGGAAGATTCTTCTTAATATGAAAGTCTCTCCCCATGTTTCTATTTAAATCCCAGTTTTTTTAATCCTGTCTGTACATCGGGATGACTCATGAAGAGTTTCCATAATAATCCTGTACGATAGTTTTCTATCATTACGACTATAGGTCCTTGGTCTATAGCAAGATAGCGCTTAGGATACCAATCTTCTGTTTCACTGAAGGCATCATAGAAACCATAAGGTCCGAGCACTCTATCCTCCATTTTATAAAGATGGCGCATTACTTCCAATGAATATTCAGGAGTATAGACAATGGAAGAAAGAGCGGCAGTGGGAGAGATGACGCCATGGTCTGCAAGCTCATTAGGGGCATGGGCAGCGTATCCGTTAACGGAATAACTGGCTGTCAGTCCCCAACAGTCAGGTCCAAAACCCTTCCATTGCTTGGGGTTACGGATACAATAGGCGCGATTGATAAGGGTGAGATTGCGCATCTCATCGAGATAACCGGGACAGTATTTGTCGGATAGATTTGTCGGATCTAATCCGAGGAATGAATAGTGTGCCCAGAAAAGGGGACCGGCTTCGCACCCTTGGTAACGCAGGTGAAGTTCGATATCTTCTACTTTATGGGGATCGACAATAGCACCTTGCTCTGCCCAACCATCGTGATAGACCTCGGCGGGAATACTGTGTGTAGGAGAGGCGGCGGCAAGGATGTACATGATGAGGCACTCGTTGTAACCATATACCGGAAAATTCATTTCCCAACCGTATTCGGGACTCCAATGCCAGTAAAGCACGTTCTGATCGTTTTGTCGATAGAAGTTCCAGTCTACTTCACGCCAAAGGGTGTCGATACGTACGGCTAGGGCTTGCTCTTCGGTCGAACCGCTGACGTAATATTGGTGTACGGCTAGTAAGCCCTGCATAAGGAATGCTGTTTCTACGAGATCGCCTCCATTATCTTTCTGACCGAAAGGTTTCACTTTGCCGGTATCTCCATACCACCAGTGAGGATAAGCACCATGAAACCGATCGGCAGTCTCGAGGAAAGAAACAATCTTTTCCATACGGGCCAGTCCTTCTTCACGGGTGATGTATCCGCGGTCGATACCTGCCAATATAGCCATAATTCCGAAACCACTGCCACCGGTAGTTACTACGTGCTGGTCATCTTCGGGATAGATGCCGTCCATATGGATGCGCTCACATGCCAGTCCGCTGTTAGGTTCGGCACCTTCCCAGAAATAGTTGAAGGTGCGGCGTTGTATGGTATCCATCAGTGCTTCGTCGCTTATGGAACCGGATTTTACTGTCGGGCTTTTACATTGTGTAAAGCCTGATAGTAATAAGAGCAGTAATAAGCTATATTGTATCTTCATATCTACTTTTATTGAAGGGTTATATTAACAAGTACGGGATTGTGGTCGGAAAGAAAACCGTTCTCCGGGGTGTCTTGAATGACTCGGTAGCGGTCTGTTTTTGTTCCGTTCGTCACAAATACATAGTCCAGCAACACACGCTTTTCCATTGGCAAACGACCGAAGTCATGGAAAGACCAGGACGGGCCATACATGACGGTTGCTACTTTGGATGTATTTTTCATTCCTCCTTTTTCAAGTGTTTGCAGGGGAGCTTCGCCGGGTGTACAATTGAAGTCGCCGGTGATGATTGCAGGCATGTGAGGGGCGGTTTCCTTGATTTTATTCAAGATAAGTTGTACACCTTCTTTGCGGGCTGTTTTCCCGTCATTGTCCAGATGGGTATTGAAGAAAACCAGCTTTTTTCCATCGCTTTTTTTCTGTAATATAGCCCATGTGGTGATGCGGTTATAAGATGCATCCCAGCCTCTGACGCCTATAGTTTCAGGCTGTTCACTGAGAGAAAAATTGCCATGTTCCACAAGTGTGAACCGGTCGGTCTTGAAAAATACCGGACAATATTCACCGGCTTCTTTGCCATCGTCACGTCCTACACCCAAAGCGGTATATTGCGGAAGACCTAGTTTTAGGTCTTCCATCTGATTGTGACATACTTCCTGCATTCCCAGCAAGTCAGGCTGATAGTAGGCAATCATCTTGCAAACGTTGTCCTTACGATATTTCCAATTGTTGGCACTATCTGAAGGGGCGTCTAGGCGGATATTGAAAGTCATAACTTCCAATGGCTGCTCATTTTGTGTAGGTTGGTCTTTACAACTGCCAAAGAGTATCAGACCACACATGCAGGTCAGTAAAGTTCTGTGTTTCATGTTCCTTCGTTTTAAAATACTATTATTTCAAACTCAGATGAGTCGTTTTTACACTTTGGCTGTTCCCCCCGATCATTATGTCGAAGTCTCCCGGTTCGGCTACGTAGTTGAGTTCATAGTCGTAGAAGCGCAGTAATTCCGGAGTGATTTTGAAAGATACAGTCTTACTTTCACCCGCTTTGAGGAAAATTTTATCAAACCCTTTCAGTTCTTTTACCGGACGGGTGATGCTTCCTACAAGGTCACGGATATAAAGTTGCACTACTTCTGCACCATCGTACTTACCGGTATTGGTTACCGTGACCATAGCAGTAACAGAACCATCCTGTCCCATAGTCGGGGCGCTCAGAGTTATGTCGCTGTATTGAAAGTTGGTATACGACAAACCATAGCCGAATGGATACAATGGATCGTTGTCTACATCCAGGTAATTACTACGGAATTTTTCGAACCATTTGCCTTCAAGTAAAGGACGACCGGTATTTTTATGATTGTAAAACAAAGGTATTTGGCCTACGTTTTTGGGGAATGTCATCGTTAGTTTGCCGCTGGGATTTACATCGCCGAACAATACATCGCCAATGGCGTATGCTGCCTCACTTCCACCGAACCATACATTCAGGATGGCGGGCACATGCTCCTGTTCCCAAGTCAACGTTAGTGGGCGACCTGTAAAGAGCGTCAGTACAACAGGCTTTCCAGTTTTCAGCAAAGCTTCCAATAGAGTGCGCTGTACATCGGGAAGAGCCAGGTTAGTGCGGCTTGAACTTTCACCACTCATTTCAGATGATTCTCCCAATGCGGCTATTATTACATCTGCATTAGCGGCCACTTTCAGCGCCTCATCCAGCATCTCTTTGTCTGTACGATTATCACGATTTAATGAACGGCCGAACATTGTGGCACGTTCTTCGTAGGCTGCATCACTGATGAGGTTACTACCTTTGGCATAAGTGATGTTTACCTTGCCTTTCATCATCTCTTTCAATCCTTCGTACACAGAAGGATAGTCGTTGAGGCGTGCGGCTACACTCCAGGTACCCGGCATGTTACTGCGGGTATTTGCCAGTGGGCCGATGACAGCCACCGTACCTTCTTTTTTCAAAGGAAGTGTTGGGTTTGCAGAGGAACCTGACTTGTCGTTTTTCAGGAGTACAAAGCTCTCTCCCGCAATCTTACGAGCAGCGTCGCGATGTTCCTTGGTGAAGATGTCACGCTTCGGGCGTTTCAGGTCGCAGTACTTATAAGGATTGTCGAATAATCCCAGTTTGTATTTGGCTTCCAGGATGCGGCGACAGGCTTTGTCCAGGGTTTCCATACTGATCTTGCCTTCGTCTATGGATTTCTTGATTGTACCCGTGAAGCCTTCACTTACCATGTCCATATCCACGCCTGCATTGAGTGCACGTGCGGAAACAGTCTGCAAGTCACCGATGCCGTGCGCTATCATTTCGGAGATACCGGTAAAGTCTGTCACCACAAAGCCGTCGAAGCCCCATTGCTTGCGCAGTACGTCGGTCATCAGCCATTTATTGGCCGTGGCTGGTATGCCGTCTATTTCGTTGAAAGACGCCATTACGCTGCCTACACCTGCATCTACGGCAGCTTGGTAGGGATACATGTATTCGTTGAACATACGGTTACGACTCATATCTACGGTATTGTAATCACGTCCGGCTTCTCCGGCACCGTACAGTGCGAAGTGCTTTACACATGCCATAATTTCATCGTTGCGCTTCAGTTGGTTGTTGAGGTCGATACCCTGATAACCCGATACCATTGCTTTAGCGATGGCTCCACCCAAGAATGGGTCTTCGCCGTTACCCTCGCTGACGCGTCCCCAGCGCGGATCACGGCTGATGTCTACCATCGGGCTGAATGTCCAGGAAATACCATCAGCACTGGCCTCGATGGCTGCAACGCGGGCAGATTTCCTGATGGCTTCCATATCCCAGGAACAGGAGAGGCCTAATGGAATAGGGAAAATGGTTTCGTAACCATGCACTACGTCCATGCCGAATATCAGGGGGATGCCCAGGCGTGACTTCTCTATGGCCAGTTTTTGTACATCGCGTATCTTCTCCACCCCTTTCAGGTTGAGGAGTCCGCCCACGAGCCCTTGTTCAATCTTTTTTGCCACATCGCTGTTTTGTGCCTGCCCGGTGACGATCTCGCCGGAAACGGGTAGGTTCAGCTGACCGATCTTTTCCTCTACAGTCATCTTCTTCATCAATGCATCGATGAAGCGGTCCATGTCCTGCGGAGACTTTTGTGCCTGTATGGCAGCAGTGCTAAGAAACGCTGCTGCTAACAGGACACTTGTTCTTCTGAAAACTTTCTTCATACACTTTGTTTTTTATAAGAACTATCCCCAATCCTCTTCATCTTGGAATGAAGAGAATTGGGATAGCATTGTTTATTAGTAGTTCGGATTCTGTACCAGTACTCCCTTCGATTTATCTATCTCCGTTTGCGGAATAGGCAGGTAAGCGTTTTTATCCTGATACGTTTTACCGGCAGCGGCCAGTACTTCTTTTGCAGTACCCCAACGTACAAGATCGTAGAAGCGTCCTGGTTCGAGAGCCAACTCTACACGGCGTTCGTGCATAATAGCTTTGCGCAGTTCAACCTTATCATTGGTAGTAACTTCGGGCAGGATTTCCTTGTCCAGACCACGGGCATGTGAACGTACCATCTCCAGATATGTTTTGGCTTCGCCCGGCAGATTCTTTTCATTGGCAGCTTCGGCAGCCATCAGTAATACGTCCGTGTAGCGGATAAGGCGGATATTCACCCAGAAACCACCCTTGGTATACTTCTTGCGCAATGATGGTTCAGTGTATGCCTTTTTGTTGAAGTAAGCACCCATGGCTGTGGAAACGGGAGATTCGCCGTAAGGCTTATTGGTATTGGCTTCCGTGATAGGTTCATCGATGCTGCGGCGGAAGTAGAGTAAAGTGGCATCTTTACGCGGGTCACCCGGTTCAAAAGCTTTGCCCAATTCTGTGGTAGCCATGTGCCATCCCCAGCCTAAGTTCCAGTCGCCGGAGCCGCGTACACCTTGTACTTCGCAGAACTGGCTACCTATGGTAAGGCTGTTCTTCAATGCATCTGTAGATTCACACTGCAACTCGAAAATACTGGAACCACAGTTCTCGCCTTCTACGGTGAAGATCTTATCTACCGGAGTGTCGAGGTTGTAAAGGCCTTTACCAATCACTTCGGTAGAGAGTTTATACATGTTATCCCAGTCGTTACGCATCATATAGGTACGTGCATGCAGTGATCGTACGGCACCCCAGGTAACGCGACCTGTATAGTTTGAATCCCATTGCAAGGGCAGAAGTTTTTCTGCTTCAGTCAGATCGTTATCAATCTGTGTATAGATTTTATTAATACCGCTTTTTGCTACATTTGCGTCGGCAGAATCTACAACCTTGAAGGTGATCAGAGGCACTTCTCCCCAGGCACGTACCAGGTTGAAATAACAGTAGGCGCGGAAGAAAAGGGCTTCTCCCTTGTTGCGCATGGTTTCCGTATCTGTCTTTCCTTCTTTCTCGATGTCATCCAGCACTTCATTACACTGAAAGATGATCTTATAGTTCTGAGTCCAGTAAGCTCCCATAGTTCCATTGGAGGCTGTGTATTCGAAATCGTCGTACATGGCTGCCA
>OBJG01001521.1_pt1 | contig 17377 bp, 18 predicted proteins | sample 1517941 | NCBI WGS metagenome assembly OBJG01 (sample SAMN04571712, study PRJEB22368) | human gut metagenome | biome: human gut; material: stool | host: Homo sapiens | place: Luxembourg | collected 2012-09-21
TTGACCAGATAGTAAATGATATAAGCGGTAAGAAAAATACCGGTGATAATGTCGTAACCACGCTGGATTACGAAGCACAGGCGGCTGCATACAATGCACTTGGCGACTATGAAGGTGCTGTCATTGCAATTGAGCCGAAAACAGGAAAGATTGCAGTTATGGTGTCAAAGCCTGATTATGACCCAAATACCATCGCAAGTGACTGGGAGAGCGTAAACGGTGATGGCAGCACTTCTCTTTACAACAGGGCAACACAGGGGCAGTATGCTCCGGGCTCAGTGTTTAAGATTTTTACAGCACTTGAGTATTATAACGAAAATCCGTCTACATACAACGACTATAGCTTTGATTGTGACGGCAGTATTACAAAGGACGGCTTTACAATCCACTGTGCCGGCAATAAATCACACGGACAGGAGGACTTAACAAAGTCGTTTGCAAAGTCATGTAACTCGTCCTTTTCCAATATAGGTCTTTTGGTGGATAACAATAAGCTTAATACCTTGTGTGACGATATGCTTTTCAACAAGAATCTGCCTATAGCCTTTGATTCAAAAAAGAGTAAATTTGCACTGGATAACAATGCTTCGTCAGCTCTGACCATGCAGACCACGATAGGACAGGGAAACACGCTTGTTTCACCGCTTCACATGTGCATGATTGCAGGTGCAATCTGCAATGATGGAAATCTGATGAGGCCATATCTGGTAGACCATACGGAAAATGCGAGCGGGGCGCTTGTGGAGCAGAATAAACCGGCTTCATACAAGCAGATTATGTCAAAGGATCAGGCAGCTTTTCTTCAGAATCTTATGGCAGCAGTGGTATCTGATGGAACAGGCGCAAAGCTAAGCGATCAGAGCTATGAGGCCTTTGGAAAGACCGGAACTGCCCAGGTATCAGATTCTACAGACCAGACCAATGCCTGGTTTGTGGGCTATGGAAAAAAGGATGGCTACAATGATCTGGCAATCGCAGTAGTTGTGGAGGATTCGGGTGCCGGAAGCACATATGCGGTGCCGGTGGCAAAAAAGGTATTTGATAAATATTTCAATGAATAGGCTTGTTGCACTTTTTTTAGAAGTAGGTTATACTTAAGTGTAATGACAGACGTTATCGTTCATATTTCGCTTGAACTGACAGATAGCGTTTAAACCACACTTGGAGGAATGGCAATGATAGAAGCAACGAGCTGTGGCGGTGTGGTAATCTTTCGTGGCAAAATATTACTCTTATACAAGAACTACAGGAACAGGTACGAGGGGTGGGTACTGCCCAAGGGAACTGTGGAATCTGATGAAGAGTACAAGGACACTGCAATCCGTGAAGTGAAAGAGGAGACTGGTGCCAGTGCAACGATAATCCAATACGTGGGTAAGAGCCACTATTCTTTTACCGTGCCACATGATACAGTGGAAAAGGATGTACACTGGTATCTTATGATGGGCGAAAGTTATTATAGTAAACCGCAAAGAGAAGAGTATTTCATGGATTCAGGGTTTTATAAGTATCACGAGGCATATCATCTGCTCAAGTTTGCAAATGAGAAGCAGATACTTGAGAAGGCTTACAATGAGTACCTGGATTTAAAGAAAAGCAACTTATGGGGGACACACAAGTATTATTAGTATTATTAAAAAGCAGTTTTAAAAACTGCTTTTTGAGGTTTTGGAATGAAATGGTATGAGGATTTATTTGTAGGAGAGTCTGTTACCGGAAAGATAAAGAAAATCAAGTGGAAGATAGAGCATAATGCCGGCATGCTTCACACATACATCATCACGTTTCCGTCAAATGAGGAAAATCTTTTGGATATCATTCCGACAAGAGAATTGCTGCAAAAGGGATATCCTAAGAAGAATCTGCACATAATCGCAGTAGCGGGTAATTATGATGAGGCACTTTTGCTGGCCTGTGATATTGTTAAGGAGACATACGAAAATACAGGTAAAACAGATGTGAAGAGCTATTTAAAGAGCAAACGGAGGAAATAGATAGATGATATTTACGATTTTAAAGGTCATAGGCATCATACTCCTTGTAGTGCTTGCTCTTATACTTACAGCGCTGCTTTGCGTACTGTTTGTGCCGGTCAAGTACAGGGCTGTCGGAAGCTTTGACAATACAGACATAAGAGCAAAAGCACATGCGTCATGGCTTTTTCATTTGTTTGCACTTCATATAGAGTATGCACAAGAGACTGACGGATATATAAGGTTTGCTTTTGTGAAGAAGAAGCTGTTTGATAATTATGAGGCTTTGGATGATGACGATATGGATGAGGCAGCTAAAACTGAAACAGAAGATAAAGTCAGTGAAAACACCGGAGATGAGCCTAAAATACCGGCAGATGAGTCAGAACATGTCGCAGATGAACAGATAGAGAATGAAAGCACAGCACAGACTCATAATGAGCAAAGGACAGTAACTGATGAGAATCAGCATATAAAACAACAAACAAAGCTCGCTCATCAAAAAACGTATAAAAAGCGAAGCGAAAAGCCACATAAAAAACAATTTAAAGATAAGTCAGATAAAATAAAAAACTGTATCTATAAGCTAAAAAGAGAATACAGTGATGAGAGAAACAAAGCCGCTTTTTCACATCTGAAAAAAGAGCTTTTTATCATTCTTAAAAGAATATGCCCAAGGAGGCTTAAGCTTACAATGGTTTATTCAACCGGCTCGCCGGATACAACAGGCATTTCATTAGGCATTTTAGCATGCTTTCCTGTCGGCTATACAAACAGATGGCGGATTACACCCGATTTCGAGAGTGAAAAGCCGTATGCAAAGGGCAGCTTTGATATAAAGGGGCATGTGATAGTAATAAGTATTTTAGCGGCAACACTTAGAATTTTATTTGATAAAAACTGCCGCAGATTATATAATAGGATAAGCAGATAGGAGGAAGATATTATGGCAGATAATAGTTTCAATAACACAGTAGAGTCACTTTTCAAGGGGATGGACAGCTTTATCACTACAAAGACTGTAGTTGGTGATGCGATTCATATAGGGGATACAATCATACTTCCGCTTGTGGATGTGTCGTTTGGAGTGGCAGCAGGAGCATTTTCGGCAGAAAAGAAAAATAACGGAGCCGGCGGTATGGGCGGAAAGATTCAGCCAAGTGCAGTGCTCGTTATCCAGAATGGACAGACAAAGCTTGTCAATGTAAAGAATCAGGACGGCATGACCAAGATACTTGATATGGTGCCGGACATTGTAAGCCGCTTCTCAAAGGGGAAAAATGATGACCTTAATCTCGACGATGTAAAGGTAGACGAGGCAGAGGACGATAAGCAGGATTAATTTCATATATGAGAGCAAATAAAAAGGACATCCAAACGGATGTCCTTTAAAATTCAAAAGATTCAAAAATAAAGACTAAGCTCTCTCAACTTTGCCAGATCTTAAACATGAAGTACATACATATAACTTCTGTGGAACTCCATTGACCTTGCAAGAAACCTTCTTAATGTTTGACTTCCAAACATGATTTGATCTTCTATGAGAATGGCTGACATTATTTCCATAATGAACACCTTTTTCACAAATTGCACATTTTGCCATGATATTGCACCTCCTTGCATTTCACTAAGCTTACCATACTCTTAAGCTCACAACAAATGTATTCTATCAGATTAAAATAAAGAATGCAAGGATAAAATATAAAAATATTTGCTTTTTGTGAAAAAAAAGGTATAATAACATTAGCTACGTCACAATATGATGGAGGTATATATTATGAAGGGACAGATGGATACCCAATATGGACAAATTTTAATTGATACAGATGTTATTGCAACCTATGCAGGCTCTGTAGCTGTAGAGTGCTTTGGAATAGTAGGCATGGCAGCGGTCAACATGAAGGATGGTCTTGTAAAGCTTTTAAAGAGAGATTACCTGAACCATGGAATAAATGTAAAGGTAGATGAGAACAACGAAATTACCATTGATTTTCATGTAATAGTAGCGTATGGTATTTCGATCGGCACTGTTTCGGACAATCTTATCGAGACGGTTAAGTACAAGGTTGAGTCATTTACAGGAATGAAAATTGCAAAGATCAATATTTACGTTGAGGGCGTAAGGGTAATTGATTAAGGAGGACTACAAAAAGTGGAGATCACAAGCATTAATTCAAAGCTCCTTGCAAGGATGTTTCTTGCGGGAGCCAAGAATCTTGATTCAAAGAAAGACTGGATAAATGAGCTGAATGTATTCCCGGTACCGGATGGTGATACCGGAACAAATATGACAATGACAATCATGTCTGCGGCCAAGGAGGTCAGCTCGCTCACAAATCCTACCATGGCAGAGCTTGCAAAGGCTATTTCATCAGGCTCTTTAAGAGGTGCCAGAGGAAACTCGGGTGTTATCTTATCACAGCTTTTCAGAGGCTTCTGCAAGGTTATAAAGGAATACGATGAGACTATTCTTTGTGAGGCATGCCAGAAGGCGGTTGAGACAGCTTATAAGGCAGTTATGAAGCCAAAGGAGGGAACTATCCTTACAGTGGCAAAGGGCGCAGCAGAAAAGGCTCTGGAGCTGTCAGACGAAACAGAGGATGTTGTCACATTTGTTGAAGAGGTTATAAAGCAGGCTGAGTATGTGCTTGACCAGACACCGGAGATGCTTCCTGTATTAAAGCAGGCAGGTGTTGTGGATTCGGGCGGACAGGGACTTGTTCAGGTATTAAAGGGAGCATATGATGCTCTTATCGGCAAGGAGATTGACTATACAATCGAGGGCGCACCAACAGGAGCAGCTCCTGCAAAGATTTCGGCTGAGACAGAGGCAGAGATTAAGTTTGGTTACTGCACGGAGTTTATTATTGTACTCAATGTGCCGATGTCAGACAATGAGGAGCACGCATACAAGGCATTCCTCGAGTCAATCGGTGACTCTATAGTCGTTGTAGCTGACGATGAGATCGTAAAGACTCACGTACATACAAACGACCCTGGACTTGCACTGCAGAAGGCACTTACCTTCGGTTCACTCAGCAAGATAAAGATCGACAATATGCGTGAGGAGCATCAGGAAAAGCTCATCAAGGATTCACAGAAGCTTGCAGCACAGCAGAAGGCTGAGGAAGAGGCTTATGAAGCTGCTCAGGCTGATGAAAAGACAAATAACATGCCTGCAAAGGAAATGGGCTTTGTATCTGTTTCAATCGGAGAAGGCATGAATGAAGTGTTTAGAGGCCTTGGAGTGGACTATCTCATAGAGGGTGGTCAGACCATGAACCCTAGCACAGAGGATATGCTCAACGCTATCGAGCATGTAAATGCTAAGACAGTATTTATCCTGCCAAACAACAAGAATATCATCATGGCTGCAAACCAGGCAGTAGACCTTGTTGAGGATAAACAGATTATTGTTATCCCTACAAAGACTATCCCACAGGGTATCACAGCGCTTGTAAATTATATCCCTGACCACAGTGCCGAGGAGAATAAAGAGCAGATGATGGCTGAGATAGAAAATGTCAGGACAGGACAGGTGACATATGCAGTCCGCGATACTGAGATTGACGGAAAAACCATCAAGCAGAACGACTTCATGGGAATCGGAGACAAGAGCATCCTTTCTGTTGGAACAGACTTAAGGGCTACCACACTTGAGATGGTAGATGCCATGGTAGATGAGGATTCAGCGATTGTCAGCATTTATTTCGGAAGTGATTCTGATGAGGACTCAGCTAATGAGCTTGCGGCAGCAATCGAAGAGAAATATCCTGATGTAGAGGTTGAGGTCAACGATGGCGGACAGCCAATCTACTATTATGTTATTTCTGTAGAGTAAAGCCTTTTAAAGAATATAAATGACATTTATTATATTTAGGAGCAAATATGGATATAGCTTCACCGATTACCGCGGTTAAGGGAATCGGGGAAAAAACACAAAAAGCATTTGCTAAAATGGGAGTATACACCGTTGGTGATATACTCCTTCATTTTCCCCGGGATTATGTAAAGTTTCCGGAAATAACGGATATTGATGAACTGAATAATGTAAACGTAAGCAGCACCTATGCCATCCATGCTGTGATTAAAAAGGCACCTGTAGTGAAAAATACAGCGAGAATGCAGATTACATTGCAGGATATCGGCTCGCCCGGGCATATGATACAGCTGGTATGGTACCGTATGCCATACCTTAAGGCACAGCTTGTGCAGGGGAGACATCTTATATTTTACGGACATATTAAGCCAAAGGGCGGCAGATATGTCATGGAGCAGCCTGTGGTGTATGAGGTGCAAAAGTACGAGGCTATACGCGATACACTGCAGCCTGTGTATTCCGTGACAAGCGGTGTGACAAACAATCTGATAGTGAAGACGATAAAGGAGACTCTGTCACATGATACACTGTTGTCAGATTATCTGCCTAAGGATATAAGGCACAGGTACGGCTTTTGCGAGTACAATTATGCCATGAAGCAGATACATTTCCCTGATGACTTTGACGCTCTTGTGGAGGCAAGAAGACGGCTTGTTTTTGATGAGTTTTTTCTCTTTATCATGGGCATGCGGTATCAGAATAAAAAGCAGCAGAAGGACAAAAATGAGTTTGAGTTTACGGATGATGCTTTTATAGACGGACTGATTGATAAGCTTCCGTATGAGCTGACAGGCGCGCAGAAGAAGACAATAGATGAGATAAAGCAGGATATTAAAAGCCCTTATGTGATGCAGAGGCTTATTCAGGGTGACGTGGGCTCAGGAAAGACGATTGTTGCTTTTCTTCTTATGGCGTGGGCGTCAAAATGTGGCTATCAGTCTGCAATTATGGCTCCGACGGAGGTACTTGCAAACCAGCATTACGAGACGTTTTGCTCACTGGTCAGTCAGTTTGGACTTGACAGTCCTGTTGTGCTTCTTACCGGCTCCATGACGGCAAAGCAGAAAAGAGAAGCCTATGCACGCCTTGAAAACGAGAAAAATGCGCTTATTATAGGCACTCATGCGCTCATACAGGAGAAAGCTGATTTTTCCAATCTGTCGCTTGTTATTACAGATGAGCAGCACAGATTTGGTGTGAAGCAGAGGGAGAGCTTCTCGGATAAGGGAAGAAAGCCACATATACTTGTGATGAGTGCCACTCCGATACCGCGTACGTTAGCAATAATCATATACGGTGATATGGATATCTCTGTCATAAATGAGGTGCCGGCAAAGAGGCTTCCGATCAAGAACTGTGTGGTTGGCACGGCGTTCAGGCCAAAGGCCTACAGCTTCATCGAGGAGCAGGTGAGAGCCGGTCATCAGGCGTATGTTATATGTCCTCTTGTGGAGGAAACCGAAAACTCGGAAGGGGAAAATGTCACAGATTATGCAAATGTGCTTAAAGCGGTATTGCCAAAGGATATCACGGTAGATGTGCTTAACGGCAGGATGAAGAGCAAGGCAAAGGATGAGGTGATGCAGCGCTTTGCAAATAATGAGTCGCAGGTGCTTGTGTCCACAACAGTCGTGGAGGTTGGTGTAAATGTGCCCAATGCAACTGTCATGATGATAGAGAATGCAGACAGGTTTGGACTGGCACAGCTTCATCAGCTAAGAGGCCGTGTAGGCAGGGGGGATGCACAGTCGTATTGCATTTTCATCAATTCGTCAAATTCAAAGAAATCAAAAAAACGTCTGGAGATACTAAATAAATCAAATGATGGCTTTTATATAGCAAGTGAGGATTTAAAGCTCAGAGGTCCCGGGGATTTCTTTGGAATCAGGCAGAGTGGAGACCTTGCGTTTGCACTTGCGGATGTGTATCAGGACAGCGATGTGCTGAAGGAAGCGTCTGAGATGGTGGATGAGGTGCTTGAAGCAGACCCGGCGCTTTGTACAGCGGAAAACAGAATACTGAAAAAGAAAATGGATGAATTTGCAAAAGAACAATTAAAGAGGATGAATCTGTGATGAGCTTAAATGGCTAAAATAAAAGCTGATATCGCATGCAGGACTATGCATGTGTATATCAGCTTTTTACTTTAAGGGTTTTGGAATGGTTATGAAATTGTTATGAAATAAGTATAATCTGCTTACTCAATCTGCCTGATATCGGATATATCCGGGTGAATCGTGAGAGAATAGTTTGTGTAATACACGACAAAGCCGGCTGCGGCACCGTTTGGCTTTTTGACATTTTTCTTTTGCAGATAGTCTATCTCTACCTTGTCGGCATTTTTGCCCTTTGAGTAGTAGCCTGCGAGCTTGCCGGCCTCCTCAAAGGTGCTGTCCGGCAGCTCTTTGTTTTCAGCTTTTACAATGACATGTGAGCCGGGCATGCCCTTGGCATGGAACCACCAGTCGTTTCCGGTTGCCAGCTTGAAGGTGAGCTCATCGTTCTGGTAGTTGTTTTTGCCAACGTACATATCAAAGCCGTCTGATGAGATATAGTGGAAGGGTTTGCTCTTTACCTTCTGTTTCTTTGAACCCTTTCCTTTTTTGATAAAACCGTATTCTATCAGCTCATCCTTTATCTGGACGAGGTCGTCAGCACTTAAAGCGATATCCAGTGAATTCTGAATTGATTCGAGATGGTCTATCTGACCTTTTGTTTCAAGAATCAGTTCATTCAATGCTTCGGCAGTACGTTTCATCTTTCCGTATTTGTCAAAGTATTTCTGCGCGTTCTCGGCAGGAGTTTTTGTGTTGTCGATAGGGATTTTGATGATTTTGTTGTCATCATAATAGTTTGCTGCTTCAAGAAACTTGTCGTCCGGTGTAAGTCCGTAGCCGAATGCGTTGATAAGCTCGCCGTACACCTTGTACTTTTCGCGTTTTTCGGAGTCCTTAAGCTGCTTCATCTGCAGGGAATATTTCTTCTGGTTTCGCTCCAAGAGGGTATTTACGTGTTTTCTCAGGTCAGCTGACTTCTGGCGTATACGTGTATAGGTGTTTCTCTCAGAGTAGTAAAGCTCTAAAACCTCTGATATGGATTCATATTTTGTGACCGTTAAATCGCTATACTGAGTCAGCTCTATTGAAGAAAATTCCTTTGGTTCATTGCCGTCACGCACGATATTCGGCGTAAAACGATTATTTTTTATGTCCTCCATCATCCATGTGAAGTTGCTTCCCAGGTGCAAAAGCTCATCGTGTGAGTAGGCAGCTACAGGGGAGTCCGCGTCAAGGCCTGCCCTGTGAGCCAGCTCATTTGCCACAAGAGGGCTGATGCCGGAAAAGGATGAGTAGATAGCCTTTGAAACAGTAAGCGGCTTTGCTGATATAATATCCGCAAACTGCTTCGAATCTACAGTCATAGGATTATATTTATCCTCCTGTGTCGCGGGGATGGTGTAGGCTCTGCCCGGAAGCACTTCACGCACAGAGCTTACGGATGCGGGAATACGCTTGGCACTGTCTATTATTGTACCATCGGAGTCGGTAAAGATGATGTTTGAATATTTGCCCATCAGCTCGATAATAAGCACCTTGTGGCATAGATCGCCCATCTCGTTTAAGTGCTCGATTTCAAAGTTTATGATACGCTCCATGCCCGGCTGGTAAATCTTTGTGATGCGTCCGTTTGCTATATGCTTTCTTAAAACCATGCAAAATGTAGGGGCAGTGAGAGGGCTTACCTTATTTGTAGGTGTCAGGTAGATGAATGGAAGCGATGCACTTGCAGACATCGAAAGCCTGAACGAGCCGTTTGGTCCCTTTAGGGTAAGAAGCAGCTCATCTGCCTCAGGTTCTGCGATTTTACTGATTTTTGAGTTTAGTATCGTGCTGTTTAGCTCTGCAACTATATTTGAAATGACTATTCCGTCTAAAGCCATGATGTTCCTCCTTATTTCCTGTAAATATTCTAAGGTGCTGAATATTTATAATCATGAATATTTATATTATAATATATTTGACGAAAATCTCAAGGAGTTATATAATAAACTCATCTATGCATATGCGAAAGGAAAAATTATGATTAAAAGTATGACCGGCTTTGGCAGATACGAGTACGCAGATGCAAGCCGTAAGATTACAGTTGAGGTAAAATCCGTAAATCACAGATATCTGGATGTCAATATCAAGATGCCTAAAAAGCTCAATTTCTTCGAGAGTGCAATAAGGACTCTGCTTAAGGAGTACATAGAGCGTGGCAAGGTCGATATTTATATCACATATGAGGATTTTACAGAAAATAATCTCTCATTACAGTATAATAAGGCTCTCGCGGGAGAATATCTTAAGTATCTGAATCAGATGGCGGAGGAATTCGGACTGGAGAATGATATAAGAGTGAGCACGCTGTCGAGATATCCGGAGGTATTTGCGATGGAGGAGCAGCCTGTAGATGAGGATGAGCTGTGGAGCAGTCTTGAGAAGGCTCTTCGCGGTGCATTTGAGCCATTTGTTGAAAGTCGCGTGCGCGAGGGAGAAAATCTTAAAAAAGACCTTTGCGAAAAGCTCGATAATATGGTATCATATGTTGATTTCATTGAGGAGCGTTCGCCACAGATTATTGTCGAATACCGTGCGCGTCTTGAGGAAAAGCTAAGAGAGCTGCTTGCAGACAATCAGCTTGATGATTCAAGAATAGCCCAGGAGGTCACTATTTTTGCGGACAAGATCTGTGTGGATGAGGAGACAGTCAGGCTCAAAAGCCATATCCTTTCCATGAAGGATTCGCTAAATGCCGGTGGCAGTGTGGGAAGAAAGCTTGATTTCCTCGCACAGGAGATGAACCGTGAGGCGAATACCATCCTTTCAAAGTCCAATGATCTTAAGATTTCTGACACAGGCATCAGTCTTAAAACTGATATAGAAAAGGTCAGGGAACAGATTCAAAATATTGAGTAATTTTAGGAGATTGTGATGAGTAACACAGGAAAATTAGTTGTTTTTTCAGGCTTTTCGGGTTCCGGAAAGGGTACTATCATGAAGGAGCTTATGGCAAAGCATGGTGATGATTATGCACTGAGCGTATCAGCCACGACCAGAGGTCCAAGGCCGGGTGAGGAGCATGGCAGAGAGTATTTTTTTATCTCAGAGGAAGAATTTGAACAGATGATAAAGGCAGATGGACTGCTTGAGTATGCCAAGTATGTAGATCATTACTACGGCACACCAAAGTCATATGTAAATGAGCAGCTTAGCGCAGGAAAGAATGTGATTCTTGAGATAGAAATCCAGGGAGCTTTAAAGATAAAGAAGCAGTTTCCTGATACGGTGCTTATGTTTGTGTCAGCGCCGAGTGCAGATGAGCTTAAGGACCGGCTTGTAGGAAGAGGCACAGAGACAAAAGAGGTTTGTGCACAGAGACTTTCAAGAGCATATGAGGAGTCTTTAGGCATAGAGAAATATGATTATTTAGTGGTAAATGATAAGCTTGACGATTGTGTAGAGCTTGTGAATGATATCATCCACAGCTCTGACGACACAAAAAAGAATCAGGATTATCTGGTATCATCAAATATAGATTTTATAAATAAAATGAGAAAAGAGCTTTTAAGCTTTTCGAAAGGAGATAAATAATATGATACATCCATCGTATGTAGAGTTAATGAAGGTAGTAAACAACAATGTAGAGATAGGTGAAGAGCCGGTAGTAAACAGCCGTTATTCTATCGTTATTGCTGCAGCAAAGCGTGCACGCCAGATTATTGATGGCGCAGAACCACTTATCGCACGCCCTAAGTGCAATAAGCCATTATCTATTGCTGTAGAGGAGCTGTACACGGGAGCTGTCAGAATCGTCTCAGATGATGAGGATTTAAACGAAGGCGAAGAGGCTTAATCTAGGAGGGGAAAGGCTGTTTTGTCTTTCCCTTTAATTGTAAATACTTACATTTGAGAGGTACTATGAAATTATTATTTATTTCGCTTGGATGCGATAAAAACCTTGTGGATTCAGAGTATATGATAGGCATGCTTGCAAATGACGGCATTGAGATGACCGATGATGAGACGCAGGCTGATATCATTATCGTAAACAGCTGCTGCTTCATAGGTGATGCAAAGGAGGAGAGTATCAATACAATTCTCGAGATGGCTCAGTATAAGGAGACAGGCAAATGCAAATCACTTATTGTGACAGGCTGTCTGGCACAAAGATACAAGGATGAGATTTTTAAGGAAATCCCAGAGGTTGATGCCATACTTGGCACCAATTCATATGATACTATAGTTGAAGCTGTCCATGAGACACTTGAAAAACACAGATACAGCAATCTGCACACCTTAGAGGGGCTTCCCAGCATAAAGACAAAGCGTATTGTCACCACAGGAGGGCATTTCGCTTACCTTAAGATAGCAGAGGGTTGCAATAAAAACTGTACCTACTGTGTTATTCCATCTGTCAGAGGTCGTTACAGAAGTGTGCCGATGGAGGATTTGATTGAGCAGGCGAAGAGCCTTGTGGAGCAGGGGGCAAAGGAGCTTATACTTGTTGCCCAGGAGACCACACTTTACGGAGTGGATTTGTATGGTGAGAAGTCACTTCATAAGCTTTTGGATGAGCTCAACAAGATAAGCGGGCTGTTCTGGATAAGGATTATGTACTGCTATCCCGAGGAGATATACGATGAGCTTATAGAGTCCATGATAAAGGATGAGAAGGTATGCCATTATCTGGATATGCCAATCCAGCACTGCAATGACGATATTTTAAGGCGCATGGGCAGAAAAACAACAAAGGCTGAGCTTATGGAGCGTATCAGAATGCTGCGTGAGAGAATACCTGATATCACACTAAGGACCACACTTATATGTGGCTTCCCGGGTGAGACACAGGATAATCACGAGGAGCTTATGCAGTTTGTAAATGATATGGAGTTTGACCGTCTGGGAGCCTTTACGTATTCCCCGGAGGAGGGCACAAAGGCAGCTGCAATGCCTGATCAGATAGATGAGGATATAAAGGCTGACTGGCAGGCAGATGTCATGGAGCTTGAGGAAGAAGTCATTTTTGATAAAAATGAGACACTAAAGGGTAAAGAATTATATGTTTTCATAGAGGGCAAGGTGGCTGATGAAAATGCTTATATCGGCCGTACATACAGAGATGCACCGAATGTTGACGGATATATATTCATCAACACTGATGAGACACTTATGACCGGCGATATATGCAAGGTTATGGTGACCGGTGCGTATGAATATGATTTGATAGGAGAACTTGTAAAATGAATTTACCAAACAAACTTACAATCTTAAGAGTGATACTTATTCCGTTTTTTGTATTTTTCCTTATTTCACCGTTTTTTGACGGATACGGAAATTATATAGCACTTGCGATATTTATCATTGCAAGTCTGACCGATATGGCTGACGGAAAAATTGCAAGAAAATACAATCTTGTTACAAATTTCGGCAAATTTATGGATCCGCTTGCAGACAAGCTGCTTGTATGCTCGGCAATGATATGCCTTGTTGATTTAAAGCTTATCCCTGTATGGGTTGTGCTTATTATCATTGCAAGAGAGTTTATCATAAGCGGTTTCAGACTCGTTGCATCAGACAATGGAATTGTCATTGCGGCAAGCTACTGGGGCAAGTTTAAGACAACCTTCCAGATGCTTATGGTTATTGTTATTATTTTTAATATCAATCTGCAGCTTGGCTGGTTAAATATCCTTGGAACAATCCTCATTTATGTGGCACTTGTGCTCACAGTTGTTTCGCTTATTGACTATATTGCAAAGAATAAGGACGTCTTAAAGGACCAGAAATAGACTATAACAGGGAGAAAAGTATGAGAATAATAGCAGGAACGGCGAGAAGCCTCCCTCTAAAGACTATTGAGGGAAAAGATACAAGACCGACTACTGACAAGACGAAGGAGACTCTTTTTAATGTCATGCAGTTTGATGTTCCCGGAGCATATTTTTTAGATCTGTTTGCGGGAAGCGGACAGATAGGACTTGAAGCGTTAAGCCGCGGTGCAGCCTATGCTGTATTTGTGGAGAATTCAAGAAAAGCTGCTTCATGCATCGAGGACAATATCCATTTTACAAAGTTTGATAAAGTCTCAAGGCTTATGATGACGGATGCTGTCACGGCAGTACGTACTCTTGAGGGCAAATACAAATTTGATATCGTGTTTATGGATCCGCCATACAATAAGGAGCTTGAAAAGGAAGTGCTTATTACACTTTCGGACAGCGATATATTAAAGGATGATACACTTATCGTGGTTGAGGCTTCAAACGATACTGATTTTGGTTATCTCACAGAGCTTGGCTATGAGATAGTCAAAGAAAAAATTTATAAGACAAACAAGCATGTTTTCATAAAGCGTGCATAGGAGATACAATATGAAGGTAGGAATTTATCCGGGAAGCTTTGATCCGGTGACATTTGGACATCTGGATATAATAGAGCGTTCAGCCAGAATAGTTGACGAGCTGGTTGTCGGAGTACTCAATAATAGTGCAAAAAACTCGTTGTTTTCTTTGGAAGAACGTGTTAGTATGATAAAGGAAATGACAGCACACATACCAAATGTCAGGGTAGGGTGCTTCGAAGGACTTTTAGTTGACTACATGAAGGAAATCAATGCAACAATCATAATAAGAGGATTGCGTGCAGTGACAGATTTTGAGTATGAGCTGCAGATTGCACAGGCTAACGGAGTGCAGAATCCGGAAATAGAGACGGTTTTTCTCACCTCGAGCCTCAATTATTCATATTTAAGCTCTACAATTGTCAAGGAATTTGCATCATACGGAGGAGATATATCAAAGTTCGTACCTGAACAGTTCATTGATAGAATTTATGCTAAATACAATATTACCAGGTAAGGAGACAGTATTTATGAGCAGTAAAATGGAACAGATTATTGAAGAAATCGAAGACTATATTGATGGCTGCAAGCCGTCACCTATTTCAAGAAACAAGATTCTTGTCAATCGTGAACAGTTAGAGGAGCTTCTTTCAGAGCTTCGTACAAAGACCCCTGAGGAAGTCAAGAGATATCAGAAGATTATCAGTAATAAGGAGGCTATCCTTGCTGATGCACAGGCGAAGGCTGATCAGATAATCGCGCAGGCTCAGATTCAGACAAATGAGCTTGTCAGCGAGCATCAGATTATGCAGCAGGCATATGCTCAGGCGAATGAGGTAGTGCAGATTGCAACAAAGCAGGCACAGGAGATACTTGACAGTGCCACAAACGAAGCAAATAATCTCAGAATGAGTGCCATGGCATATACGGACAGCCAGCTCAAGAGTATTGAGGACATCTTAACAGGCTCTATTGAGACTTCAAAGGCCAGATATGACAGTCTTATAAGTTCACTGCAGCAGTTTGAGGATGTTGTTGCAGCAAACAGAGCAGAGCTTTTCCCACCGGAAGAGAATGGCGATGAAGCTGCAGGAGCGGAGTCGTCTGACAATGAGGCAGCTTCAGATACATCTGATGATGACATAGAAATCACCAATATTTCCGATTCAGATGAGGATGCAAAATAGGATAATACATAACAGGCATGAGAGTATGCTCATGGCTGCCTTAAGCAGTATGTATCTGTAAAGCCTAAAGCCTGTATCCCGGAATATTGATTTGGTCTGGACCATGCATGATACACCGCCAAATGACAGAAGTGCAATGCACAGCACTATTGACAGGGTGCGTGGAATGCATAGACCGCAGACTATGCCGATACCGTTAGTGGTTTCAAAAAAGGCACCTATTATGTCTGCCGACAGCGGCATGCTGCAGTCAGCCTTTTGGGCAATGGTCTGTGGGATACGTGAGACTATAGAGAACAATACAATATATCCACAGAGTTTTATAAGGGTTTCAAACCCTTTCATTATTCCGGCATCAACGATTTGCATGTTAAGCTTAAATCCTTGAGCCGGGATTTTTTGTGTTAAGCTTCTGTTTTTGTTAATCGAAAGCATAGCTATCATTCCTATAGCAGATGGCAGATACAGTGACACAAGATAAATGCTGTAGTGGCTGCATATGTTAAGTTGCTCGGACAGTGCATAGGTAATGATAAAGGGAAGGCTGAAATGGTTTGCCAGTGCACTCAGTATTTCCCTGTGATTTTTATCTATGTATCCTTTCGAACAAAAATCTGCTGTGAGCTTTGCTCCTATCGGAAATCCAAATATTATGCCTATTATGTATGTAAAAAGCATGATATGCTTTTGGGGAATGTTTTGCAGCACATTTGTTGAGATAATCAGGTTAGATAAAATCGTAAATATAAATAGAAGCGGAAATATCTGGTTGAACCATAGCATTATGCCAGCTTTAGCGCACATACTTACCTGTGCCGGAAACAATATGTAATAAATACAAAATAGCAGTATAAAAGCGATAAACAGTAATTTTTTAAGTTTGTTTTTACTCATGTGACAGTATATGTGGAGAGAAATATCAATATGATTCGATTAGATAAATTTTTATCAGAGATGGGGCTTGGCACACGCTCTGAGGTAAAAAAGCTTATAAAGACCGGACAGATAGCCATAAATGGCACGGTGGCCGCAAAGCCTGAGACAAAGGTAGATACTGATGCCGACGAGGTATCAGTTAACGGCAGAATAGTTAAGTATCAAAGGTATGAGTATTACCTGTTTAATAAGCCCTCAGGCTGTGTTTCTGCGACCTGTGATAATGTGCATGATACAGTCATGGACTATATCACGGATGCGGTGCATGATGATCTGTTTCCTGTCGGAAGGCTTGATATAGACACGGAGGGGCTTTTGCTTATCACAAATGATGGAGCGCTTTCGCACGAGCTCTTAAGCCCTTCAAAGCATGTGGCAAAGACTTACTATGCATGTATTGATGGTGAGGTGACTTGTGATGATATCATCAGGTTTAAAGAGGGCATTGATATAGGTGAGGAAAGACTTACAAAGCCTGCGGAGCTTGTTATTAAAAAAAGCGGCAGCGTATCCGAGATTGAGCTTACGATAACAGAAGGAAAGTTCCATCAGGTCAAGCGGATGTTTGAGGCGCTTGGAAAGAGGGTAATCTATTTAAAGAGAATATCCATGGGACCGCTTAAGCTGCCTGATGACCTTAAAACAGGGACTTACAGAGCTTTGACACAGGCTGAAACGGATATGCTTATGCAGATAAAATCCGGCAAATAAAATAATTTTTAATTATGAGGTATGATATGAGTAATGGTTTTTTACCAATTTCAAAACAGGATATGATAGATGAGGGCATTGAGCAGCTTGATTTTGTGTATGTCTGCGGTGATGCATATGTGGATCATCCGTCCTTTGGACATGCAATAATTGCAAGGCTGCTGCAGGCACATGGCTATACGGTCGGCATCATTTCACAGCCCGACTGGAAGGATGATGAGTCTATATCAATACTCGGAGTGCCGCGTCTTGGTTTTTTGGTTTCGGCAGGTAATATGGACTCCATGGTAAACCATTATTCGGTTTCA
>OBJG01001606.1_pt1 | contig 16531 bp, 12 predicted proteins | sample 1517941 | NCBI WGS metagenome assembly OBJG01 (sample SAMN04571712, study PRJEB22368) | human gut metagenome | biome: human gut; material: stool | host: Homo sapiens | place: Luxembourg | collected 2012-09-21
GATCCACCACCCACGCTTTGCCAGTGGTAGATTCCAGATAACTGACCATCAGGTTCATGCGGGCAGCTGCATCCATGGCCAGGGGGTAATATTCCTCCCCCAGCACCTCGCGGAAGGTGTTGCCTGCGGTCAGCAGCTCCTCATAGGTTTTGGGCGCATCGATCCCTGCCTGTTCAAAAGTGTAGGTGTTCCAATAAAAAATGCGGCCTGTCACCGACATTGGCACAGCCAGCAAAGCGCCATCCACTGTGCAGGCATCCAGCGCACTCTGGCTGAACTGCTCCAGATCGATCACATCGCTATATTCGTTCAGGTCAACAAACTGGTCAGCATTTTGGCCCGGCCAGGTCCAGTCCACCTGCATCACATCGGCGGTTTGATCCTCGTCAGCGGTGGTGCCGTAGCTGGTTTCTACAGTAATATATTGCAGTTTTGCCTCAAATGCCTGGATGGCCTGCTGGTAGGTTTCGGTGCGGGCATCGTCCCCCCACCAGCTCATGGTCAGGGTAACGGGTTCCGGCTGAGTGGATGCCTGTCCGGGGGCAGACTGCTGCGCCGTGCCGCAGGCGGCCAGCTGCAATGCCAGTGCGCCAACCAGTGCAAGGGCTGCGGCGTTTGCTGTTGTTTGGTTCATCGGGTTCCCTTTCTTGCAGTTGCCTGCAATGTGGATTTGCGGTTACCCCTATTATAGCGGATTCCAGTTTTTCTGTCACGGGTTGGGCGGATAATTTTGGGGGCAATTTTGCGGCATGGGAAAGGTTGGTATAAATTGTCAAGTTTGTAACACCCCCGCCGTGGAGAAACCTTACCGCAGTACAAATATGCAATAACCCAATCCCCATATGTAAGAGATAGCATCCTTGGCCGCCCTACGGATAGCAAAAGGGCCGCAGGCGCTTTTGCTGCCTGCGGCCCTGCCCGTGGGTGAACGGAGCGCCCCGCGGGGATACTTTTGAATATTAACAGCGGCTTACGGCCGCCAAACAGGCATTTTGCCGCTGTATATCATCACTTTACCACAGTCACATTCTCGGTGTCCTGCCAGCAGAAATCCTGATCGAACCATGGGTCCATAGAGCTGTCTTTGCGGATAACGACGTCCTCGCAGCGGATGCTTTTGCCATGTACGCAGGTAAAGCCATTCACTTTTCCGGGAATCATGCCGGGCACCTCGCTGGGGCGCAGGTCCCAATGGTCAATGGGCCATGCGGTCTGCTTGCGGATGTCCACCCGGATGTGGCGGAACGAGATATCTTCCAGGCTGTTGCCCTCGCTTCCGTGCAGGAAAATGCCGTTTTCGCCGCTGCAGTTAATGTTTTCAAAATGTACATTGCGGATATGCCCCGCCCTGTTGCCCTGTTTGCGGTCCACCGCCGTCACACAGATGGCTTCGGCTTCGCCCCACCACTGGTCAGAGAACATGCGGGTGTTGATGTGCAGGTTGGCAAAGGTCACGTTTTCAATGTTGCCGCCATCACGCAGCATCAGAGAGATGCCGCGGTTGGTGCGGGAGATAACGCAGTTGGTGACGGTAATATTGCGGAAGTCCGAAACGCTCTCGGTGCCAAACTTGATAGCGGCACTGGTGGAGGTCAGCGTACAGTTGGAGACCACAATGTTCTCACACGGGCCAAGATATGCATTTTTCTCAGTGGTCTTGAACACGATGCAGTCATCGGCGGATTCAATATGGCAATTGTTGATGCGCACATTGCGGCAGTGGTCGGGATCAATGCCGTCGCAGTTGACCATTTTCAGGTTATTCAAAATGCGGATGCCATCGATCAGCACATCCTGGCAGCCCACCATATGCACGGTCCAGAACGCGCTGCGGGTCAGGGTGACTTCACGGATGGTCAGGTGCTGCACACCTTTCATCAGCAGCATGGGAATGCGCGGGTAATAGGTTCCCTCAATAAAGTTATGATCGATCTCACCGTAAAAGTTTTCTTCGGAGCCATCGATTACGCCGCTGCCGCTGATGCAGACATCCTCGGCATCCTTAGCCATAATGAAATAATTCTTCGGCTCACCGTCATATTCGCAGTTTTCGTAAGAGGGCACTTTGAGCGATGTATCGCGGTAATGGTCGCGGTAGGCAGCTTCCACTTCCAAGAAGTCCTCTTTGTTTTCGCTGGCTTTCAGGCGGGAGCCATGCTCCAGGTGCAGCTCCACATGGCTGTGCAGCAAAATGGAACCGCATTTGTAAATATGGCCGCCCGGCACCAGCACTCGGCCGCCGCCGGCTGCCGCGCAGGCATCAATGGCTTTCTGGATGGCAGGGCCGTCGTTTGTGGTACCATCACCCACGGCACCATATTGCAAAATATCATAAATCATGATTGGCCTCCTTGGGGAGTATTCAGGGTGTATCAGCTGGGCCGAAAGCCCAGATAATCTTCACAGGTAATCGTTGTTTTTCATTTTTCGATACACCTTAGAAGCTATTTTTTGTCATCATTGCGCACCGGCTTTATCTGGTGCGCAATGCTGATAAAACAGCTTCTTAAGGCAATACCGCATAATTCTAAGTGCCGATACGGCGAGCGAGGTGCGGCAGATGCCAAGCCAAAAGCGCAGATAATACTGGAGTCTTATCGAGCATTTTGGCAACGCAGATGCCGTGCCGCAGCCGCCGGAGCGGTGCTTAAGCCGTCAGGCGGGAATTGTGCGGTGTTGCCTTAAATTTCGCAGAGCTTACCCGGCTCTGCAACGCGCACCTTGCCATCGGCCACAAACCAGATGGGCTGTGCCGACGGGTTATACAGCCGCTTGCCGTCTGCACTTTCGCGCGTGCTGCGCAGCGCGGTCAGGTAATCTGCAATCTGGCCATTGGTGGCATACCAGATATCCTGTGCGCCTTGCAGCTTTTCTGCCAGCTGCTCCATCAGGGGCCAGGTGTTTTCGCGCTCAAATTCAAAGCTGTGGCCCCAGATATAAAACAGCGGCATTTTTTCATATCCCGGAACATGCAAAAACTTTTCTGCGCGTTCCAGCAGTTTATCATTGTGGTGGCAGGTGGGTTTCCAGCGCAGCAGCTCCTGCGGCAGGGCAAAACTTCCGGTGCTTTCCACCGTGCGGCTGTACTGGATGCCCATGGCGCACAGCGCTTCCACCTGTTCGGGGTAGTATTCGCCAAAGGCATAGCTCATGCCCTGCACAATACCGCCGGTCAGTTCTTCCAGCGTCAGGCGGTCCTGCCACACTTCCCGCAGCCATTCAGTCTGGTTCATCTGGCGCGGGTGGCGGTGGGTCACGCCATGGCAGGCAATTTCGTGCTCGGCGTACAGGGTAGGCAGCTCGGCCTTTTGCACATAGCCGTCCTTATCCAGGTTGCCGGAGTTCAGGTGGAAGGTCCCCTTGAAGCCCGCCTGGTTAAAAATTTCGATCAGGCGGCGGTCATATACCTGGCCGTCATCATAACTGAACGTAATGGCTTTGGCCAGCCCACCGGGATACAGGTATTCCATCGTGTTCGCTTCCTTATTATATAATGTTTAGGCAATACCGCATAATTCTAAGTGCCGATACGGCGAGCGAGGTGCGGCAGATGCCAAGCCAAAAGCGCAGATAATACTGGATGTCTTATCGAGCATTTTGGCAACGCAGATGCCGTGCCGCAGCTGCCGGAGCGGTGCTTAAGCCGCAAGGCGGGAATTGTGCGGTGTTGCCTTTATTGCGGCGTCACCTGGGCGGGGTCTGCATCCGACAGGTAGCGGGCCGTGCCCAGAATATTGCCATCCAGGTCGGTGGTAATGCGCAGGCCGGGGCCAGCGGTGAACACCTTGCGGCCATCCACAAAGGCTTCCGCCTCGTGACCACTGTTCACGATCTCCCAGCTGCGGCCGTTCAGGGCTTGGGTATAGCGGCATTCCAGCGGGCAGGTGCCCCACACCACGGTATCCCGCACCAGGCTTACGCCGTACATGCGGGCGGTGTATTCCAGCACCGAGAGCATAGCCGGGCCGTAAGCATCCTGCGGGGGCTGGCCAGGTTCACAGATGACCGAAGGTTCGCCGGTAAAGGGGTCATACTGCTGCACAAAGCGGCACTGGGGGCCAATGGCCTGCATCAGCTTTTGCCCCAGTTGGGGAATCAGCTCATACATGCCGTAATTTTCCAGCGCACGGATGGCACGCTGATAGGTCAGCGCTTCAGCCTGGCCGCTCCAGTTGTTGGTGGTCACGTTGCGGAACAGCGGGTCGTTGGCGGCCACGCTGGGCAGCGGCATTTTGGTCCAGAACTCCTGCGGGTTCAGCAGGTGCTCCTTGACAAAGCGCTCCGCCAAAGCATCCGGCAGGCTGTGCCAATACATGCAGCGCAGCGTGTTGTGGATCAGGGTGGGCATCTGGTTGTGGTTTTTGTCGCGGTCAAACATCGCGCCGCGGGCATCGTCCCACAGGTAGCTCACCATCTTGTCCTGCACGGCTTTGGCCTTGGCGGCCCACTGGACCTGTGCCTCGGCATCGCCGCTGATTCGTGCAATTTCCGCCAATGTTTCGCGGCAGGCATATGAGTAGCTCATCACATCCATCGAGGCAATGGGCACCGCTGTGCAGCCTTGGGGCGGGGTTTCCTCCTCCCACGGGTCGGGGGCATCGGCGTAACGCATGGCGTGGTCTTCGCCGGTATCGTACTTGCACCAAGTCTCCAGGCAGCCGTCCCCATCAGAATCGCGTACACGCCACAGGTAGGCGTCAAACGCTTCCAGCGTTTTGGCCAGCTGGGCCAGGTATTCGGCATCCTTGCCGCCCAGATAGTAAAGATCCAGCGCCGGTTCCGGGAAGCAGAAGCCCTGGAACTTGTTGAACTGCGGCACCACTTTGCCATCAATCACCGCAATGCTGCCGGGAATCCGCCCGTCCGCACGCTGGTGGCGCATAAACATCAGGCTGTTGTTCAGGCCGGTGGCAAAATCACGGCTGGCATACATTGCGCCGCCCATGGGCTGGGTTTCCAGCCAGATTTTTTCATAGCCGCCGCCCTCAACCAGAACGGGGTCACCGCCAAAGTTTTTAATGTTCAGACGGCACTTTTCTTCCGCCTGTTTGACCAGTTGGGAAAGCAGCGGGTCTTTGGTTTCAAACCGGACGCCGGTGTTTGCCTGCATCATGGGAGCTCACCTCTCAAAATGTACGTTCAGATAATCAAAATCGGCATGGTTATGCAGCCCCGCCATATCGTGGGCATACACACCCACATGCGCCCCGGTAAAACCGCGGCAGTGCTCGTCCGTCAAAATATCGGTGGGGCAGGCCGGGCCGATGGACTGCCACTTCCCCTGCGGCTGGCGGTAATAGAACTGCGCCATGCCGCCGTCCGGGGTGGTGGTCAGCTTAAAGTCCAGCGTGCCATCCGGCACGGGAACAGGGTCGCACACATCTTCCACCACACCAGTATCGCTTTTTAACAGTTCCAGCACCGGGGTACCATCCTCGGCGCAGGTCTTGCCCAGCAGGTAGAAGTTCATGCTGTCATAACAGTAGGTAAAACCGGCCATCTGCTCCGGGCAGACGGGGGCAAAGTCCATGCGGGTCTCGGCCTGCATTTCGTGCTCCTGCTGGCGGCGGGCCACCAGGGTGACATGGTGCAGCGAGTTCATGGATTCCTGCCCGGTCAGCCGCAGCCAGCCGGGGCGGACGGTCAGGTTCACACAATCGCCCAGCGGGGTGCGCGGCGTGGCATAGCCGGGGGCAAGGGTCGGAACGTCAAAGTCATCCTGTTCCGCCATTGCGGGCAGCTCCACTTCTGGCAAATCTTTTGGGGCGGGCACGGCGTTTTGGGCAATTTTTCCGCCGCAGGCCAGCCGCGGCCAGCCATCCTGCCAGGTGATTTTTTGCAGCGCTGTTTCGCGCCCCAGCAGGCTGCCGCGGGCAGAGTTCGGGCGGGAGCACAGGTGTGCCATGTACCATTCACCGTTCTGCGTTTCCACAAAGGAACCGTGGCCGCATTTCTGGATGGCGGTCAGATCGTTCTGATCCGAAGTCAGCAGCGGGTTGCCCGGCATTGTCTCATAGGGGCCGAACACGTTGTCCGACCGCGCAATCGTGACACAATGGGAGTACCCAGTACCACCTTCGGCCACAACCAGATAGTACCAGCTGCCAATGTAATAGATGCGGGGGCCTTCGGTGCAGCCGATGCCGGAGCCGCTGTATACCTTGCGGCGTTCGCCCAGCAGGGCGCCGGTTTCGGGGTCCATCTGCTGCACCAGCACGCCTTTGAAGCCGTTGACCATATTGACCAGGTAGCACTTACCGTCGGTATCATGCAGCAGCGAAGGGTCGAATCCGATGCTGTTCAAGTACACCGGCTGGCTCCACGGCCCTGTGATGGAAGCGGCACGGCTCATATAGTTATGGGTGTTGTACCAACGGCCCTTTTTGGTGGTCACGTTGGTGACAAGCAGGTAGTAATACTGCCCATCCCAGCTCAGGTCCGGGGCCCAGATACCGCCGGAGTTGGGGTCCCCCCGCAGGTCCATCTGGCCGGGTTCGCGCAGCGGGCTTGGCAGCTGCTCCCAGTGGGCCAGGTCTTTGGAATGGTACAGGTTGACACAGGGCCACCATTCAAAGGTGGATGTGGCAATGTAATAATCATCCCCGGTGCGGATCATGCAGGGGTCCGGGCAAAAGCCGCGCAGGATGGGGTTCTGGATGGTTTTCATACAAATATCAGCCTTTCAGGCCGCTGGTGCCAATGCCCTGAACCAGATAGCGGTTGAAGAACAGGAAGATCAGGAACACGGGGATCAGCGAAAGGGTGGACATAGCAAACATTGCGCCGTAGTCCGTGGTGGAAGCAGAGTCGGCAAACAGTTTGATGGCGATAGATACAGTATAGGACTGCGGGCGGCTCAAGTAAAGCAGGGGGCCCATGTAGTCGTCCCACTTCCAGTAGAACTGAATGATAACAGTGGTTACGATGGAGGGTTTCATCAGCGGCAGGATGATGCGGCTGTAAATCTGGTATTTGCTGCAGCCGTCAATGGTAGCGGCTTCGTCCAGATCCTTGGGGATGCCCTGCATAAACTGCATCATCTGGTAGATAAAGAACGCCTGGCCGCAGAAGTAAGGCAGGATCAGGGGTACATAGCCGGGAACCAGACCCAGGCGATAATAAATCAGATACTGGGGAATCATGATGACCTGGGTGGGCAGCATCATGGTGACCAGCATGCAGGTGAACCAGAACTTGCGGCCGCGGAACCGCACACGGGACAGAGCATAGGCCACCAGAGAGGAACTGATGACGGTACCGAAGGTTGCAATGACCGTGATAAAGATGGAGTTTGTAAAGAAGGTTGCAAAGGTGGTGCCGCCAAAGCCTTTCCAGCCGGTGGCATAGTTTGTCAGCTTCAGTTCTTTCGGGATCAGGGACAGGGTGCCGCGCAGAATTTCGGCGTTGCCCTTGAACGAGCCGCTGATCATCCACAATACGGGATAAACCATCATAAAGCCGAACAAAATGACAAAAACGTGATACAGTACTTTGGTGACTGCTTTTCTGTTATGCATAACCGTACTCTCCTTCCCTGCTTAGTTTGCTTCGCTGAACACCCAGAACTTGGATGTTTTGAAGATGATGAACGTGATAAGGCCCATAACCACCAGCATAAACCAGGACATGGCGCATGCGTAACCCATATCATTGTACTTGAAGGCCTGGTTGTAAACGTACAGGGCGTACAGCATGGTGCTGTTGTTGGGGCCGCCGTTGGTGATGATCATAGCCTGGGTGAATGCCATGAAAGCAGAGATGGTCTGCATAATCAGGTTATACAGAATGATGGGAGACAGGCAGGGCAGCGTGATGCGGAAGAAGCTCTGGTATCCACGTGCGCCGTCGATCCTGGCAGCTTCATAATAGCTGACAGGGATTTCTTTTAAGCCAGCGGCAAAAATAATCATCGAAGAGCCAAACTGCCAGACGGACATCAAAATCAGCGGGTAAAGCGCCAGTTTCTGGTTGCCGAACCAGTTGATGGTGCTCATGTCCATGTTGGCCAGCACGCTGTTGAACAGACCTTTGCGGGCAAACAGCTGTTTCCACACCAGGGCAACGGCCACACTGCCGCCAACCAGGGATGGCAGGTAGTACAGTGAACGGTAGAACGTAACCATGCGGCTGGGCCGGGTGAGCAGATACGCCACCAGCAAAGCGAAAGTCAGCTTGAGCGGCACAGAGATCAAAACGTATTTTAAGGTGATGGCCAGAGATTTCAGGAAAACCTCGTCCTGGAACAGGCGCAGGAAGTTCTTGAACCCGATAAATGCTGCGGTTTTGGAGCCGAGCGAGTAGTTGGTGAATGCATAATAAAAGGAAATGCACACCGGAATCAGGGAAAAGCAGACAAAACCAAAGATAAACGGGAACGCAAACACATGGCCGACGGTATTATCTTTGTTCATGAACCTTTTCAGTGCCGAGGTGGAAGTTTGACCTTTCACGAAAGAATACCTCCCTTTCAAAAAGGGCGGGCACAGCCCTTTCTTCCTGACCGTGCCCGCCCGGAGCATTATGAATTTGTGTTAAAACTTACTTAGTGAACAGTGCAGCTGCATCGTCATAGGTCTTCTGGGCAGCTTCTTCTGCGGTGATCTGGCCGTCAACAACCTGCTGGATGTAGTTGCGGTAGTTATCAACAACCTCGTCCTGGCCGTCGGGGCTCAGCACGTTGACCTTGTCCGGCATCTTGAACTTAGAAACCTTGTCCATGAAGTCGTACATGATCTGCTGGCCTTCGGTAGCGTTGGCAGACAGGGTCTCACGAACGGTAGCGTTTACAGGAATGCCGCGCTCGCCCTGCAGGATGTTGTTGCAGTCGGGGTCATTTTCGAACCAGCTGATGAACTTAGCAGCTTCTTCTTTCTGCTGGCTGTCCTGAGAGACGCAGAGCATCTGAGAGGACTGGATGACAGCACCGGAAGGGCCATCGCTGGTGATGCGGGGCAGAGTTGCCAGCTTGAGGGTGCGGCCCTGCTCCTGGCAGACGTTGTACATGGTCGGGAACTGGTTGGCAGCAACCCAAGCCATTGCAGCTTCGCCGGTTACCAAGAAGTCGTTTTCGATGTTGGTGATCTCAGCGGAAGCACCGGCATCGGGGTAAACCTCGTTCTTGATGGAGTCAGCACGCATCTGGATGTAGGGGGTCAGCATCTGGGGGTCATCGAAGCCCATGCCGGTCAGATCCAGGTTAAAGAAGCTGTACTGGCCAACATCGCCATACTGTGCAACGTAAACGGAGCAGCCAGCGATGAATTCAGAGGTCAGCATGGAGGAGCAGCCGTAAATGCCAAGCTTTTCATGGATGGTGTTGGCAGCGTTTGCGTAGTCATCCCAGGTCCAGGTATCGGTGGGCTCGGCAACGCCGGCTTCAGCGAACATGTCGGGATCGTAAGCAATGCCGTAAGAGTTCAGGCCGTTGGAGATACCCAGCTGATGGCCCTCAGTATCCTGGGTGGTCTTCAGGTTGGCATCGCCGATGCCGGAAACATCCACAACACCGGAAGCGATGTAGTCATCCAGCGGATAGATCTTGTCCATGTACATGGGGAAGTTGCCGCCCAGCTGGAAAATATCCCATACCTGGTCAGAAGCAACCAGGGTCTTGAGCTTGGTGAAATAGTCATCAAAGGAGTAATACTCGTACTCGATCTTTACGTTCGGGTGCAGGGATTCATACAGCTCGATGGCCTTGATGGTGCGGTCATGGCGGTCCTGAGAACCCCACCATGCCATGCGCAGGTCAACTTCTTCATCGCCGGTGGAAGCAGCGTCTGCAGTAGAGGATGCAGTGCTTTCGGCAGTGGAGGAAGCGGTGCTTTCAGCGGCGGAGGAAGAGGCGGTGCTGCCGCCGCAGGCTGCCAGGCTTACGCACATAGCGGCGGCCATTGTGGCTGCAATAATTTTCTTTTTCATATGGTGTTCTCCTTAATGTCAAGCAGTGGAACGGCGGCTGGGCAAGCGCTGAACCAGCTTTGCCGTTAACATTTTTTATTCAGGCGGTGTGCACCCCGTCTTTCTTTCAACACTGTCATTATACCTGCTGGAAAGCACCGAAAATACTAAAAAAATATGCAGTTTTTGCTGCAAAACACAGTTTTCTTGACTTTCCCCAAAAACAGTGTATTATATATATCCATAATACATAAACACATTTTCGCCAATTTATGCACAATGCTAAAAGTTACAACTTTATGAAAGTACGTCTTTGCCAATGAGGCCCGAACGCGAACCGATGGAGAACGACTCCAACTCCCGCACGGCGGAAGAATTGGAGCAGCAAACTGTTGATGTTTATGTAGAGCGTGCTCTGCACGGCCCGGTGTTCCGCATGTCTTACGAGCACACCCACACTTATTGCGAAATTTTTTACCTGAAAAGCGGCACCTGCACCTACACCGTCAACCAGGGCCAGTGGCACCTGGAAGCGGGCGACCTGTTTATTGTGGCTGCGGGCGACCCCCACAGCACCCGCTACGAGGGCAAAACCAGCTGCGAGCGCATTATTGTGTTCTGTAAAGCAGATGTACTTGTCGGCATGATGCGTGGCGACCCGACCGAAGTACAGCAGGCGCTGGAGCGTTCCTGCAAGGTGATCCTGAACGCCGAGACCCGCACGATGGTAGAAGCTCTTTTGGACCAGATGCTGCTGGAAAACGACCTGCCGCGCAAATATTCGGAGCAGGTGCTGGAGCTGGAATCGCTGCATCTGGTGCTGCTTTTGCTGCGGAATGGCATTTTCAGCCATGAAACCATGTCTCCCAAAGAGGGCTACAGCGCCGACATTGAGCGCGCGCTGAAATACATTGCGCTGAATTACCAGCAGCCCTTAACGCTGGAGGAAGTGGCCGGATACTGCAACCTGAGCCCCACCTATTTTTCCCGCAAGTTCAGGCTGATCACCGGGCAGACGTTCAAAGAGCATGTGAATTACATCCGGCTGCGCCAGGCCACCCAGATGCTGTTGATGACAGATAACTCCATCACCAAAATTGCCATGCTGTGCGGCTTTGGCAGCAGCAACTATTTCAAGGATCTGTTCCGCGCCAGCACCGGGCGTTCCCCCCGTGAATACAGAAAGCACTCCGGGCTGCCCATCCACCCCCACCTGCGGGATAACGGGTAACGCACGGAGTGCCGTAACCAAACCGTATTTTATTGTGCAGTTATTCCAGCGTCATGCCATATTTATCAAAAATGCGGTTGAACAAAAAGGCGTTGCAGTAGCTCGCCAGCCCCGGCGCCACCAGCAGTACCGGCCAGAATACAAAAACGCCCACGGCAAAAAATGCTACGGTGACCATCAGCGCGGCCAGAACAGGCATTACATTGCGCAGCGCCATGGCAATGCCCATCTTGAACAGCGCGCCGATGGTGTTATCGCACCGGGCAACCAGCGGGAAGAGCATGGTGATAAACAGCGCCCAACAGGCCAGCAGCACTACGCTGGTAAAAAACATTGCCCCCGCAAACACCGAACTGGTCTGCAGGCAGATCGCCAGATCCAGTACCAGAAGGATGCCAACCGCCAGGTACCCCACCCACAGCGCGGTTGCCTGCTTGAGGTTCTGCTTAAAAGAATGGAAAAACGCGGGAATGAGCTGGCCTTCCTGCCCGCGGGCCATCTTTAAGGTAACGTAATACAGCGCCGTTGTGGCCGCACCCGCCGTTACCACCGGCAGGACAAAAGGAAAAAATCCGCCAAATTGCCGATAAACTTCCAGATTGGATTTTCGAGACTGAAAAATTTCATGATGTGCCCTTCCTGTTGTTGGCTGCATGGTCAGGGGGCTCCCCTGCCGCTTGCGGCCATTTTTACTTTTGTAGGGCATGGTACCACAAAAAAAGAGAGCCTGCAAGGCCCGGCAGGAAGAAAGGCTGAAAAAATTTGGCGGCATGTTCAGCAGGAAGCGCTATCAAAAAAGTCTGCAATAAAGGCTGCCGCCTGCTTTCCCACGGTGTTATAGGCGCTCTGGTGGTATAAAAAACATTGTTGATTCTGCGTTTCAAACACCTATGTAAAGAGATTTTGACGGTGGTTGGAAAGTAAACTTGATCGTATTTTTGCGGAAATGTGTTATAAAGAATATACAGAAGAAAGGAACAAATGCGATGTACATAAGTAAACGACTAAAAGAACTGAGAACCGTAAGCGGTTTTAGCCAAGAAAAACTTGCGGAGCTCCTCGATGTTTCAAGGCAAACAATTTCAAGTTGGGAAAATGAAAGGAGCTATCCTGATGTTCACAATCTAATTATGCTCTGCGACATTTATTCCGTTTCTTTGGATGACCTTATGAAAGGAGATATAGAAACGATGAAAAAAGAAGTGGCCAACACAACTCTAAATGAATCCCCCCAAGATGCAATACAACTGATCCAAAGCGGCCTGGTTATGATTATAGGACTGCTTATTGCGGTAACTGGTCTTATCATTACGCTAAATGGTGGAAGTACCCTATGGGGATACGGATTGATGATTATTGGTGCTGCCCTTGCTTGCTTCTTTGCCTTTTATGCTGATTATCTAAAACGCAAAAATAAGATACAGACATATAAGGAATTGAGTGATTTTTACGATTATTCCATGAAGTTACTAAATCAAGACAATCATTAGGAAGCAAAAACTATGGAATTATTTGTTAGGTATTGTGCAGAAACCGGTTGCTTCAACACCCTAAAGTGTATCTGGAACCTTAGCAAAAACAGCACCGCCGCCCGGGTTTTTCCCTTTGGGCAGCGGTGCCGTTTTTGTTTATGCTATTGTTGAGTTACGGGGCAAAGCCTGCGATCAGATCAGGCCCATCAGGCTGGGCAGACCCAGAGACAGTGCCGGGATATAGGTAACAGCCAGCAAGGCCAGCACCAATGCGACAAAGTACGGGATCAGCTTGGAAGTGACCTGCTCGATGGAAACATGGCCAATGCCGCAGCCGACAAACAGAACGGAGCCAACCGGCGGGGTGATGTTGCCCAGGCACATGTTGAAGATGAGCATAACGCCGAACTGGATCTCGGTCATGCCAAAGCTGGTAGCGATGGGCAGGAAGATCGGGGTAAAGATCAGGATGGCCGGGGTGATATCCATGAACATGCCGATCACCAGCAGGATAATGTTCATCAGCAGGAAGATGATGTACTTGTTGCTGGTCAGACTCATCAGGCCGTTGGAGATGGCTGCCGGGATGCCGGAGTAAGCCATAACAAAGGACATGGCGGAGGAAGCGGAGATCAGGAACAGGATGATACCGGAAGTTTTGGCGGAATCCAGCAGGATCTTCAAGAAGCTCTTGAACGTGATGCTCTTGTAGACGATGGAGAGGATCAGACAGTACAGAACTGCGATGCCAGCGCCCTCGGTAGCGGTGAAGATACCAGAAACGATACCGCCGATAACGATGACGATGAGCAGCAGAGAGGGCACAGCGTCCCAAATGGTCTTGCTGATGCTCTTGCTCTTATCATAACCGGTAGCTTTCATGCCTGCCTTTTTGGCGCCGACAAAGGCAACCAGCATGCAGCACAGGCCCATCAGGATGCCGGGAACGTAACCAGCCATGAACAGGGTGGAGATGGAAACACCGCCAGCAACGGTGGAGTAAACAATGAATGCGGAGGTGGGCGGAATCAGCAGGCCGGTGGGGGCGGAAGCAATGTTGGCTGCTGCAGAGTAAGCGGGGTCATAGCCGTTTTCTTCCTCAATGGGGCTGATGCAACCGCCCATGGCGGAAGCAGCAGCAACGGAGGAACCGGACAGTGCGCCGAACAGCATGTTGCCCAGGATGTTGGCCTGTGCCATGGAGCCGGGGATCTTGCCAACGAACAGCTGGGCAAAGTTGACCAGGCGCTTGGCAATACCGCCGTTGTTCATGATGTTGCCAGCCAGGATGAAGAGGGGCACAGCCAGCAGAGAGAAAGACTCAACGCCGGAGTTCATCTTCTGCATGGTGATAAAGGTGATCTGGTCCCAAGACAGGGTGGACATGGCGGTTACAATGGAAGAAACCACGATGCTGATGGAGATGGGCACGCCCAAAAACAGCAGCACGCCGAACACAGCAAAAAGGATAACGGTTGTCAGTGTAATGCTCATTGTTCTGTGCCCTCCTTAGCAGTCAACTTTTTCGCCGGTGATATCTTCATAAATGTTGATGATCTGGGCGATGATGATGAAAATGCCGGAAATCGGAGCGATGGAGTACACCAGACTGCGGGGGATGCCCAGCAGAGCGGAGAATTCACGGCTGGCAGAAACAGCCAGCTTGAAGCCGCCGATGGTGATGACGAAGATCGCCAGCAGCAGGATCAGGCCGTCGATGGCAACCAGCAGAGCGGTGTGGGCTTTGCCGGTGAATTTATCGCGCACCAGCGTCAGGGACATATGCTCGCGGGTGGAGAATGCGTAAGCTGCACCGATAAAGCCGGTCCAGATCAGGCTGTAGCGCACCAGTTCCTCCGTAAAGGCAACGGGGCTGTTGAGGACATAACGGGAGAACACCTGGATGAGAACCAGGATGGTCATGAAAGACAGCAGAACGGCGCAGGCAATGCTGAGGAACTTATCCATCCAGAACTTTACTTTACCCAAAAACTGTTTCATGTTTTATTCCCCCTCTCGTGCAGCTTCAATCGTATCCATCAGGGTCTTAACGCCGGGATACTGTTCTTCGTATGCTTCGATCATGGGCTGGGTTGCTTCGCGGAAAGCTTCCTTGTCTACATCGTAAACAAACTCAACGCCCATGGTTTCCTGTGCTTCTTTTACAGCTTCTTCAATGGCCGTATCCCACATGACCTTATGGGCCTCGGTGGAGTTGTGGGCAGCTTCCAGAATGATCTCCTGATCTTCCGGGGAGATCTGCTTCCATACCTTTTCGCTCATGATCAGAACGTCGGGGATCATGGCGTGCTGGTCAACGGAGTAGACCTTGCACACTTCGCCGTGCTTGCCGGTGGTCAGTGCGGTTTCGTTGTTTTCGGTGCCGTCAATGATGCCGGTCTGCAGGGAGGTATACACATCGCCGTAAGACATGGCAACGGGAATGCCGCCCAGATAGTTCATCATATCGGTCTGGGACTTCATGTCCTGCACGCGGATCTTCAGGCCCTTCAGGTCAGCCGGGGTGCGGATGGCTTTGTCTTTGGTGTAGAAAGAGCGGGCGCCGGAGGTGTAATAGGTCAGGGTAACAAAGCCGTCATCGCCGGTAGAGAGGAAGAAATCCTGCATCTGCTGGGAGTCCATGACATGGTAGAAATCCTCAGTATCATTAAAGATGTAAGGCAGGCCGAATGCGTTGTAGGCTTCGTTGTACGTTGCCAGACCGGGGGCAGAAACCTTGGTCATGGCGATAACGCCTGCCTGCAGCTGCTCCAGGTTCTCGTTTTCGCTGCCGAGCTGGCCGTTGGGGAAGATCTTGACCTGGATGCGGCCATCGGTCTTTTCGTTCACTTCCTCAGCAAACTGGGTCATGGCAATGTGGACGGTGTGGGTCTCGGACAGGCCGTGGGCCAGCGTCAGAACCAGTGGGTTTTCTGCGCTGTAGCTGGTGTCAGCCGTGGTGCTGGATGCGCCGCAGCCGGCCATCAAACCGGCGCACAGCACAGCAGCCGTTGCCAGCGCTGCAATCTTTTTGAACATTTTGTTTCCTCCTTCTATTTTGTATCGCGTTTTACGGCGCGTTACATACCAATCAGATCAAACTGCTCAAACGAAACCATGATCTCATGGTCCTTTTTGGGGTTGGGGTACTTGACCTGCACGCTCTTCAGGCGCTGGCTGTAGTACCAGCCGCTCTCGGCTTCCTCAAACTTGCGGCGGTGCAGGAAGTGCGGCAGCTCCTTGCCGTCCAGCTGCACATAGAACGGGGATTTTTCGCGGTGGATCATATCCAGATACATGCTTTCCACAGCGGTATCATAATCGCCCTCGTTGGTAAAGTGAACGTAAGTCTTTACGCCTGCGGTCACGGCAATGCGGGTCTTGAGGTAAGCGCCCTTCAGGTACTCATTGGTGCAGCCGTCATCCTCGTACAGAACAAACTCGGAATCCACATCCGGTGCCATCAGGATCTCCAGCTCAGTGGTCTTTTCGGTCATCAGGTTGTGCAGGCGGTTGCCGCTCATGGGCAGGATAGCACCACTGCGCACAAACAGCGGGATGCTGGAAATATCGACCGGTACCTCGATCGTCTGGCCGGGAGCGTACTCCTCGCGGGTGTAGAAGTTGTAGAAGCGCTCGTTTTCGTTCTCGGTCTTGGGCAGGTAGACAGGGCGCACGGTCTGGCCCTTTTCCACAACGTTGGCAACCAGCAGAGAATCGCCAAACATGAAGTCAACGCCCTCATCATAGGTGGCGGGGTCGTTCTGGAACACGGCGAAGGTGGGCTGCCAGATCGGCAGGCCGCTTTCGTGGGCGCGCACCATCAGGGAATACAGCATCGGGCTGAGCTTATAGCGGAAGTTGATGGCATCGCGGATGTACTGCTTTTTATCACTGAACATCCAGGGCTCGGTCACGGTATTGTCGG
>OBJG01001616.1_pt1 | contig 16442 bp, 8 predicted proteins | sample 1517941 | NCBI WGS metagenome assembly OBJG01 (sample SAMN04571712, study PRJEB22368) | human gut metagenome | biome: human gut; material: stool | host: Homo sapiens | place: Luxembourg | collected 2012-09-21
GCAGCTAATTTTACTCATATGTGTGGGGGTGGCTCTATTCGAGCCACCTTGAGAACAAGAAAACCTGCTGCTTACATGCAAGCATGACGCATCAGCTTTTTTGTTCTCAGTGGTTCTGAATAGTTATCTTTTTATTTTATATCGACATATAATACGCAAAAATAAAGACCGCGCCTTAAATTGGCGCGGTCCTTTACCCTGCTATTTACCGGTATATTAGTATTTAAATACAGCAACTCCGTAAGGCGCAAGTGGATAAGCAAATGAAAATGGTCTGCCGTCACACTCTGATTTGACTGCCTTATAGTCCAGCTTCTTATATGACTGTTTTGCTGCCTTGCCTCTGCCCTTTGCAGCCTTCTTTACAGGCTCTTGTACCGTTTTGCCTGTAAACTTAGGATCCTCACTATCTAAAACAAGCTGATATGTCTTGTGCTTTGGCACTCCGACTCTGTAATCAGGTCTCTCTACCGGTGTGAAATTGATGACAAAGAGCATATTATTCTTGCCATCCTTACTCTTTCTGATAAAGCTGAAGATGCTTCTGTCTGCATCGTTTGCATTTATCCATTCAAAGCCTTCCCAGCTTGAATCCAGCTCATACAGACAGCGGTTTCTCCTATAGAGGTGAAGCAGCTCCTTTACCCAGTTCTGGATCTTTTTATGCTCCGGATTCTCAAGCAGATACCAGTCGAGTTCTCTTTCCTCACTCCACTCCTGCTTCTGTGCAAACTCCTGTCCCATGAAAAGAAGCTTCTTTCCACAGTGTCCCATCATAAATGCATATCCTGCCATGAGGTTCTTGAATTTATCCCCTTCTAAGCCCGGCATTTTGTTGAGCATAGAACACTTCAGATGTACCACCTCATCATGTGACAGTACCAGAATATATTTCTCACTCTCATTATAGCTCATCGCAAATGTCATCTTGTTGTGGTTATTTTTACGGAAATATGGATCCAGCTTCATATAATCAAGGAAGTCATGCATCCATCCCATGTTCCATTTGTAGCTGAAGTTCAGTCCGTCTTCCTCTACCTTGCCTGTTACCTTTGGCCATGCGGTAGACTCTTCGGCTATCATTACAGTTCCGTGATTTCTTCCAAGTATGAGTGTATTGATATGCTTGAAAAACTCTACTGCCTCGAGGTTCTTATTGCCTCCAAATTTGTTTGGCACCCACTGTCCGTCGTTCTTTCCATAGTCAAGATAAAGCATTGACGCAACTGCATCCACACGGAGTCCGTCTACGTGGTAATTTTCTATCCACATCAATGCACTTCCGATAAGGAAGTTCTTTACTTCATTCTTACCGTAGTCAAATATCTTTGTGCCCCAGTCGGGATGCTCTCCCTTTCTTGGGTCTGCATACTCATATGTGGCTGTTCCGTCGAAATTGGCAAGTCCATGCGCATCCTTTGGGAAATGTGCAGGTACCCAGTCGAGGATTACTCCGATATTATTTTTATGGCACTGATCAACAAAGTATGCAAAATCCTCAGGCTCTCCATACCTCGATGTAGGTGCATAGTAGCCTGTCACCTGATATCCCCATGAGCCATCAAACGGATACTCTGAAATACCCATAAGCTCAATATGTGTATATCCCATAGTTTTCACATAGGATATGAGTGATTTTGCAAGCTCCCTGTATGTATAAAAGCCCTCATCATCTCTGCCCGGATGTCTCATCCATGAGCCCGGATGGCACTCATATATAGCCATAGGTGAAGAATATACATCAGCATCTGACTTTGCTGCTCTCTTATCCATCCACTCTTTGTCAGTCCATGTGAAGTGCTCGATATCTGTGATGATTGACGCTGTTCCCGGACGAAGCTCTGCGTAGTTTGCGTATGGATCCGCCTTGTACAGCTTATCACCCTGTTCAGTGACTATAATAAACTTATACATCTGACCCTTTTGCGCTCCCGGTACAAAAAGCTCATACACTCCCATGGTTTCCGGCTCTACACGCTTCATCTCATGACTGGTCTCATTCCAGTCGTTAAACTCACCAAACACGTATACTTCCCTCGCATGTGGCGCCCAGACGTCAAAGCACACTCCTTTTTTTCCTTTACGCTCAGCTAAGTGAGCACCCATCTTCTTGTAGATATCATAGTGTGTTGCCTGACCAAACAGGTAACAATCCATTGCTGTAAAATTACACATATATATACCCCCCATAAGTATTTATTTTTCCCTGAAATGATCCTCTTTGAGTACAATTCGGTCATCATCTGTATATCGCCTGGCTGTCAGAATACTTATAGCCTTCTTAAGTCCGCTGTGAGCCTCCCTGTCTATAGCCTCGTCAATTATATCCTTGACCTCTGTCAGAGTGGTAGCCTGGTCTATCCTCTCAATATTGCTGATTCTGTTATGCAATGCCAGAATAGCCATCTCATCTATCTTGTACCCAAGCTCTGCAGAGTACGATTTGGCAAACAATACGAGTTCATCATTTGTAAAAATAGGGACCGATATCTTTTCCGTGAACTTGGATGCAAAGCCCTCATCCATTGAGAGAGCCTTCTTTATACCCTTTGATGTATCCTCAAGTATATAGAGTGTTCCTGTAATATCATGCTCCATCAAAAATGATAGCTGGGCAGCTATGCTGCGGTCGATATCACCGGCTCTTTCTATGATGAGACAGCCTCCTGTTATCTTTCTGACTACCTGCTGCACATCCTTTTTATTGAGTGCGGCAGCATCAATCTTGCCCATCTTTCCTGTAAGCTGTTCACCATCTTTTTGTAATACCTTTATAAAGCTTGTAGCAAGCATTGTCTTTCCGCAACCCTGCTCTCCCTGTATAATGAGGTTGCCTGTGGATGCGTTTTCTTTCCTGTTGAAATGATCAAGCACTGCATTATATGCCTTGCAGATCTGATCCTCCATACCCTTTACCGGTATGAAATATGAAAATATAGCTTTCTGTTCGCTTGTAAGCTCTTTTATATGTTTTGTTTCTTTCAATTTCGAGTCATCTTCTTCGCTGTCTAAATCCTCCGGCAATGAAATATCCGGCATTTTTCTTGTCTTAGCCATATCCAGCTTCTTCTCCAGTCCCGGATTCTTTGCTGTCATCTTGGCTATTTCCTGCTCGATAAATGATGTCACATGATCAAAATCTCTCTTCTCAGAAACGTTTTCTTTCTCCTGTGAAGTCTCATCATCTGATGTATCATCATCGACATTTAACATATCATCTGTTATTTCAGGCATCATGGTAGTCGGCTGCATGAGTATCTCGTCTTTCTCAGACTCCTCTGCCATAATTATATCCTCCGGCTCTCCAACCGGTTCCTTGACTTCATCTGCAGCATCTTCAGGTGCTTCCTGCGACTCCTGCACTTCGTCTATAGCCTCTTCAGGTGCTTCCTGCGACTCCTGTGCTTCTTCTATAGCCTCTTCCGATGCTTCCTGCGGCTCCTGTGCTTCGTCTATAGTATCTTCAGGTGCTTCCTGCGGCTCCTGTACTTCATCCACAGTCTCCTCTGCATAAAGCTCCTGCATATCCGGTTTCTGCTCTTCTTCAGGCTCCTTCACGGCAGCTTTCTGCTCTATAATATCAACCGGGACCTTCAAATACTCCTCCTCAAGAAGTTCCTTCGGAGTGACACCTGCATCCAGCTTTGGAATGACATCATTTAGTCTCTCCATGATGTCTCCTGCCTCCTGAAGTGCTCTTGCCTTAGCTGACTCAAGTTTCTGCTGCTCAGCCTCTTTAAGTGCAATTTCAGCCGCATGTCTGGTCTTTTCCCATTCTTCAAGCACATCCTGTATAGACATCTGTCCTGTAATCTGATGCTCAAGCTGAGTCTTTTCACTCATGACCATAGACATCTGTCCGTCAGCGTCTTCACCCAAAAGCTCCTTGAAATTCAACTTAAGTGAACCATCTATCTCTTCATCTGTAGCGATATGCTCTGTCTCTTCCGGCTGCTGTACATACTCTTCCTGCTCCTTTTCGAGCTTGAGATAAGGAATATCCTCAACTATCTTTTTGATGGTATCCATCGTATCAGCAACTTCATTCTTGCCCTTGGCCTCCATGATCTGCTGCATACCCTTGGCAATCTCCTGCTGTAAATTTACAGTATTGAACTTCTCCTGATTTACAGTAATCTGCGGAATAGTTACGTCATCATGCACTATCTCTCCGCCCTTTACCATCTCCATGGCACCTATCTCAGTGACCTCAGCCTCATCCTTTATCTTAGCCGGCTTTTCCTTCTCTGCCTTGAATCGTCTGTACTTTTCCTCCTGAGCCTTGGTAAGTGGCTGATAAAGCATCTTAAGCTCCAGCGCACGCTCCACATATGGTCCGTCTCCGAACCACAGAATGAGCTCATCGCAGGCATCTATACACTTATCGGCTTTTCCGGCCTTGTGGTATAGATATGCAAGCTCGTATGCCCACTCCTCAGTGTATTCTTCATCCTTGTACTCTTCAAGAATAGTGATAAGCTCATCAAATGAAGCTCCCTGCCCTTTTTTGATGGCATATCTTAATACATACTTCATATCATCATGAGGCGCTATCTCAACAAACTCATCATAATACTCTGTAGCAGCATCATAATCACCCATCTTGATGGCGACCTCAGCCAGTCTGTATATAATCATCCTGCCGATTGGTGAACGGTCATAGGCCATTAAAAGTATGTCCCTTGCATCCTGGTATCTCTCGGCCTTCTCGTAGATTTCGCCGATTTTAACGAGTGTATTTACATTTTTAATTTTGTTCCAATTTATGCTATCCGCAATCTCTGCTGCGCTCATATAGCCCTCCTCGGCGCTTAGGGCTTTTATCTGATCCAGCTTGAGATTGTATTCGTATTTATCCACTTATTTCACCTACTCGTATTTAAGCTTATTATTTTTGGTATCTACGCCTGTTGTCTTTGTATAATCCCTTGTGTCCTCAGGAAGCTTCTTTTTCCTGAGAGCATAATTAACAACTCTTTTCACAATATAGTATATCACAGCAAAGGTTGGAACACCAAGTAACATTCCAAGAAAACCAAACATTCCTCCGCCGATTAGTATGGCAAACATAACCCAGAAGGTCGAAAGACCGGTAGATGAGCCAAGTATCTTAGGCCCTATTATATTGCCATCCACCTGCTGCAGCACGACAATAAATATCAGGAGATAAAGCGCATGCCACGGACTCTGAATTACTACTATGAGTAACGATGGAATTGCACCGATAAACGGTCCGAATACCGGAATCACATTTGTGACGCCGATAATCACTGCAACGAGCACCGATGATGGAATCCTTAAAATCAGACATCCGAAATATGCAATCACACCTATAATCAGTGAATCTATAATCTTACCGCTTATGAAGCCTCCAAAAATCTCATTTGTCTTTCTGATCGTCTCAATGATGATATTGCCTGTCTTTGGCTTGCAGACAGCATATATTATCTTTTTGCTCTGTCCTGCGAGAGTCTCCTGAATACTCATCACATAGACCATCACGATTATTCCGATAATAAAATTAAATAAGCCTCTGACTACCGAAATCACACCGGTTGTAATCTGTGCAACATACTTCTGTGCCTCAGGAATCAGCTTTTCTGTGGCATAATCCTCAATGTAGTCGGTTGCATTCTGTAAACCTGTGCTCGCGAGCTCAGCAATTTTGCTGTCCCCGAAATTGCCGTTCTTTATCATGTTGATGAATGCCGCAACATCATTTGGCAGTGTCTTCATAAGTCCTGATATACTTGCTATGACAGAAGGCACAATAGCCGCAATGAGGAGCGAAATAATCGCTACCAGAATAATAACCGAGCCTGTGATTGCAAGAGCTCTTGAAACCTTTCGCAGCTTGCTTTCGCTTTTCATCTTTTTGGAAAGAAGCTTTTTAAAGCATCTTTCCAGCCACAGCATGACAGGATTCATCAGGTATGCAAGCACAAGTCCCATTATAATAGGCATTGCTGCCGCAAGCAGCTTGCTCCATATGCCTGCAAAGCCCTCAAATCTGTACAGTGCAAAGAAAAACAGTATACTGACTGCAAACGTGACAAATACCATGACACCTATTCTGATCAGATGTGGCCATTCCTCACGCCCCGGGTGCGAATTCTGCTTCGCACCCTTATCTGCATTTATCTCAATGTTTGATTTTTTACCAGCTTTTCCGGTTTCTTCCATCGGATTAAACTCTCCTTATTTACGATTATAGTTGATGAGACATCCCTTTAATATTATCTCTCTTTCATCATCTGTGAGCTCACCCATCTTCAGTGTAAATGGCTTTAATTCACCATCCTTGACAACATATGCCTCAAACTCCGTCTTTGCATCCTCGATTTCCTTCTTGATTCCCGGAAGGAAGATATAGTCGAGGTTGTGGAACGGAAGCTCTCCCTCATCGATGATGAATGGAAGCATTCCCCAGTTGATCAGGTTTGAACGGTATCTCTTTGTGGCATACTCGTTTGCGATATTTGCCCAGCCTCCGAGTACCTTCTGGCAGCTGGCAGCCTGCTCTCTTGCTGAGCCGTCACCCGGCTTAACAGCAAAAATTGTGCTTCCGAAGCCCATATTCTCATGGCTTGCCTCAGGGAATTTTTTCTTTACTACTCCCATGATTTCAGCAACCTCAGGAACAGCCTTTCCTGCGCACTCACCACTCTCTATAGCCTTCTGGGCCTTCTGGATTTCCTTTGCTCTGCCTACATACTCAGGATCCTTTCTTGAAAGTGCGAACTCTGCAAGTCCAAGAGGGTTTGAACGATATGAAGATGTCTCTCCTGAAGGAATGAGCTCATCTGTTGTAGTAACAGGATCATGAATCTCTGAAACCACCTTAAGGAGCATATTCTCAGGAAGCGCGCTCATTGCCGGCCAGTCCTTAATGTTTGGTCCGAACTGGATTTCAACTGAAGGATCTGCCACTCCATGGCTGTCAAATACACGGTTCTCATATATAGTCTTGTCAAAGAAATATTTTGGCTTTGTAAAGTTGACATCAATATCCGCTGCTGATGTAAGGAAGCCCTTGTTTGCTGCTGTTGCAGCGATTGAACGTGCATCCATGAGTGCCACTGAGCTGATCTGTCCGTTCTGTACCTTAGAACCCTCTCTGTTAGGGAAGTTTCTTGTTGAATGACGGATAGAGAATGCGTTGTTGGCAGGTGTATCTCCTGCACCAAAGCAAGGTCCGCAGAAAGCAGTCTTTACGATTGCACCTGTCTCAAGAAGCTTTGCTACAGCTCCGTTTTTCACAAGCTCCATGTATATTGGAGTAGATGCCGGGTAAACACTCAGTGTAAACTCGTCTGCTCCGATTGAATGTCCGTTTAATATGTCAGCCGCATCGCAGATATTCTCAAATCCACCGCCTGCACAGCCTGCGATGATTCCCTGGTCTACATACAGTTTTCCGTCTCTTACCTTACTCTTTAAATCAAGCTTCACCTTGCCGTCAAAGCTTACCTCAGCTCTCTTCTCACAGTCATCGAGAATATCCATGAGGTTTGCATTGAGCTCATCGATAGTATAGGTATTGCTTGGGTGGAATGGCATAGCTATCATTGGGCGGATCTGGCTTAAATCAATCTCAATAAATCTGTCGTAGTAAGCCACCTCACCCGGATTAAGCTCCTTGTGGTCCTCAGCCCTACCGTGAATCTCAAAGAATTCCTTAACCTGGTCATCTGTTCTCCAGATAGAAGAAAGACATGTAGTCTCTGTTGTCATAACATCGACACCTATACGGAAGTCAACGCTCAGATTAGACACACCCGGTCCTACAAACTCCATAACTTTGTTCTTTACAAATCCGTTTCCGAATACCTCTCCGATAATTGCAAGTGCGATATCCTGTGGTCCAACGCCCTTGATTGGCTCTCCTGTCAGGTAAATGCCTACTACCTCAGGCATATCAATATCATATGTCTGTTCAAGAAGCTGCTTAACAAGCTCAGGTCCACCCTCGCCGACTGCCATAGTACCAAGTGCACCATAGCGCGTATGTGAATCAGAACCAAGTATCATTTTTCCGCCGCCGGCAAGCATCTCTCGTGCAAACTGATGGATAACTGCCTGATGAGGTGGTACATAGATTCCACCGTACTTCTTTGCACATGTGAGACCAAACATGTGGTCATCCTCATTGATTGTTCCACCAACTGCACAAAGGCTGTTGTGACAGTTTGTAAGTACATACGGGATAGGGAATTTCTCAAGTCCTGACGCTCGTGCTGTCTGGATGATACCTACAAATGTGATATCATGCGATGTAAGCTTATCAAACTTAATCTGAAGCTTGTCCATATTGCCGGATGTATTGTGCTCCTTTAAAATACCGTAAGCAATTGTCTCCTGCTTAGCTGTCTGTTTATCGATGTCCATGCCGGTCTTGCTTTTGACAGCTGCCTGAGCCTTAGGTCCATCAATTATTACTTCCTTACCGTTTAAAAGGTAAGCACCATTTTCATATAATTTCACTTATTCTACCTCCGTATGTGTATTTCAAAATTCTTTTATTTACTATTATATAATATTATAGGTAATTGTGGCAATAAATAAATCACCATCTACCTTAATTTCGAATTTTCCTCCCATCAAATGGGTCAGATTCTTTGCAATCGAAAGTCCAAGTCCACTTCCTTCAGTGGTTCTCGACCTCTCTCCCCTCACAAAACGCTCTGTCAAGTCTACATTTCCGTTGCTTACTATGTCAAGCTCGTTCTTAGACACATTCTTTATTGTAAAAACTGCCTTTTTATCTGCCTTTTCAAGCTCTACATATACTCTGGTATTTTCCAGTGCATATTTTGCGGCATTAGTATACAGATTTTCAATAGAGCGGTAAAGCTGACGCCCATCCGCATAGATAAATATCTGTTCTGATGGAATTTTTGTAACTATTGTCAGATTTCTCGACTCAAATCGCTCATTGAATTCACCTCCGGTCTGGTATAAAAGCTCAACCAGATCAAGCTTTTGCATATTGAGCTTCACATTTCCCGAGGTAATCTTTGATGTCTCTACCAAATCCTCTGTAAGCTGCTTTAAGCGCTGTGACTTTTCCTCCAGCACATGTATATAGTATTTGGCATTTTCATTTTCCAGATTTTCCCTCTTAAGCAGGTCAACATAGTTGACTATTGAAGTCAGAGGTGTCTTTATATCATGTGATACGTTTGTTATTAGGTCTGCCTTTAATTTTTCATTCTTAAGGCTCTCATTCACCGAGCTCATAAGACCCTGGCGTATATGGTTGACAGCCTCCGCCACCTTTTTCTGCTGCCCATGAAACTCATTGACATTGAGTGTAGTGTCAAGCGCTCCTTCCGAGATAGCTTCAAGTGCCTCCTGTATGCGCATTATCTCTTTGTTTTTTTGTGTGTGGATATCCTTTTTCTCAATAACTCTTTTCAAAAGCTCATAGCCCTTGTACATCAGGCTGTGTGTGTAAAGTATATTGCCTTTTATCTTCCTTACAATGCTCTGGTATAAAATAATAAAAGCCAGATCAAACAAAAAAGTAAATGTGCCGGCCGTCATAATGAGTGATGCATAGTCAAAATGCTGGTTTTTTACGCCTGAAATCACTTTTCCCATAAATACCATGAGCAGTGTAAATATCACTAGCATCACATCAGAGTATACCTTGTCAATCGGTAAATAGTATATTGTGTAATCATCCTCTGATTTTCTGCCTGCCACGTTTGCCATATATGCCAGGCTCACAAAGCTGCCTACCAGGCCCGCCAGCGATATTAGTGTATATATATCAATATTTTCATGCGTATCGTGCCTGAATGCATAGCCTGTGGCAAACACTCCTGTTACCATAAGTATCATGCATAGCTGATGTAAGACTATGACCGCTGCTTTTTTTCCTATCGTATACTGCTTCATTTGTTGTCCTCTATCTTATAGCCTACTCCCCAGACCACCTTCAGATAGCGTGGCTCCTTAGGATTTATCTCTATTTTTTCCCTGATATGTCTGATGTGCACAGCAACTGTATTGTCGGCGCCTATCGCCTCCTCGTTCCATATGCTCTCATATATTTCGTTTATTGAGTAGACCTTTCCCTTATTTTTAAGGAGTAAAAGCAGGATATTGTACTCAATCGGTGTGAGCTTTACCTCCTCACCATCCACAGTCACCTTTTTTAAATCATCATTTACCAAAAGGCCTCCGGCTTCATAAACCTTGTCTCCGGCTGCATCATTGCTTGACAGAGTGGTATATCTGCGAAGCTGCGACTTTACCCTCGCCACAAGCTCAAGCGGATTAAAAGGCTTTGTGACATAATCATCAGCCCCCACATTGAGGCCTAAAATCTTGTCTGCATCCTCTGTCTTTGCCGAGAGAATAATTATCGGCACCCTGCTTTCCTTTCGTATCTGCAGAGTAGCTCTTATTCCGTCGAGCTTTGGCATCATGACATCTATTATCATGAGGTCTATTTTTTTATTCTTCATAATTTCAACCGCCTGTATGCCGTCGTAAGCCTTCTCCACGTCGTAGCCCTCCTGCATCAGGTAAATCTCAATTGCCTCAACTATTTCCTTGTCGTCATCACAAACTAATATTGTCATATTATCCTCCTTCTATGAATTTTAAACAGAAACCTTCTCCTGCCGTTAGTCAGCTATATTTTATCAGATTATCTACTTTGTTTTTCTTAAAATCTGCTTAATATTACCCACTTTTAAATATAAGCCAAAAAGCAGCCGTTCTGTTTTGAACTGCTGCTTTATATTACATAGGTGTGTTTCATTTCCCTTTATTTCCGGTGATGCTCTGCCACATTCTGTGGATGCCGTCTGTGAGCTCCTTCCCTTCCTTTGTGTTGATAACAGATGAATTGCCGGCTTTTCTGCTTATTGCCTTATAATCCTCATCAACAGACGATTTTGAGCCGGCAGCCTTGGCTTCATCCTTATCATTGCTATGATTTGATCCGACATCAGGTGTATCGTCTGCAAGCTTCACTTCACCCACTACACCATCTCCCAGGTCCTCGCCCTCAGCAAGTCCCAGTTTTCTGATATAATCCATATTTACCTTGATTTCAGTCTGTCTGTTTGCATAGATAGACTTCTCTTCATTGTCAATAGTACGCTCCTCTGCAGGTTTACCTGCATTTTTCTGACGTTCTATCTCCTTATTTCTGTCATCGATAATCTTAAGATACTTCTCCGTATCGGACAAATCCTGAAGCTGTCCCTTGAGCTCATACTGGTTAGTTTTAACTATCTTCTCCTGCTCTGCAATCCTATCCTTCATATTCTTGCACAGCTTTTCAAGTGACTCGTTGGTATCATTGATGATATCACGCACTCTTGAAAGCGCCTCATCCGTATAGATAACCGATGCTGCATACACATCCTCAGCCTTTCTGCTTGCATCCCAGACTATCTGATCCCCCTTCTTTCTGAACTCTCTCTCTGCGTGATTGCGACTCTGCTCAGTAAGCTCATACTCATCCTGTATTGCATATATACACTTATTCAGCTCAGCAAGTAAATCTATCATTTGCTGCTTGTTTATGATCACCCTGCTCGGCTCCGGCTTATACGGCTCCGCCTTTGAGAGCATGATATGAATTTCTCTTAGTACCTTTTCTGTTTTATCGTTCGCATTCATTTTCTATTTCCTCGGATTTAAATTAACATTATAACTATTCAGGGTGGTTATGAATACTCACCACTTACCCATATTTTATATGAAAATCCGCTTCTCGTAAATAGCCAAATGAATAATAGTAGTTACTATAATTAAATCAATCCCGCTGCCGCATTTCTCAGTTCATCTGCCGCATGCTTTATCTCGGCAGCCTGCTCTTCGCTCACATTTCCGGGCTTTGTCCTTGAAATAAGCTTCTTCACATACGAAAGCGATGATTTCACACTTTTTTTCTGTGCGCTGTCCATAGCCTTTCTTTTTTCCTTGTCAGCCATGACATTTTCCACCTGGCGCACAAGCGTATCAGCCTCACTTCTTGCATCAATATAAGCCTTTCTCTGTCCATCTGTTGCCTCATACTCCTGTGCCTCGCGGATTGCCTGCTCAATCTCAGAATCAGACAAATTCGAGCTTGCGGTAATCGTAATCTCCTGATGCTTTCCTGTGCCCAGGTCCTTTGCAGAAACCTGCACAATGCCGTTTGCATCTATATCAAATGTCACCTCTATCTGCGGCACACCTGCCGGAGCCGGCTTGATGCCCTTTAGCCTGAAGTTTCCAATCAGCTTATTGTCCCTTGCAAACTGCCTCTCACCCTGCAGTACCTTTATATCCACAGAGGTCTGGAAGCTTCCTGCAGTTGTAAAAATCTGGCTGTATCTCGTAGGAATAGTCGTATTTCTGTCAATAATTTTGGTTGAGACACCACCAACTGTCTCAATTCCGAGTGAAAGCGGTGTGACATCCATCAGTATAATCTCTGCCGCACTACTGCCTGCGACAATTGCTCCACCGAGCTTGCCACCCTGTACTGCTGCACCGAGTGCCACGCACTCGTCAGGATTCAGGTTGTGTGAAGGCTCTTTTCCTGTAATTCTTCTGACCTCCTCAACAACAGCCGGCACACGTGTCGAGCCTCCTACCAACAGCACCATTCCAAGCTCTGCTGCGGAAATACCCGCATCTGAAAGTGCCTGATTGACAGGAATAGCAGTTCTCTCCACCAGATCCTTTGTTATCTCATTAAACTCAGCCCTTGTGAGGTTCATCTCCATGTGGACCGGCTGTCCCTTTACAGTGGTGATAAACGGCAGGTTGATAGTGGTTGAGGATGATGATGAAAGCACCTTTTTTGCCTTCTCAGCCTCCTCCCTGACACGCTGCATAGCAGTATTATCCTTTCTCAGATCCACATTCTGCTGTCTGTAAAACTCTGTGACAAGATAATTCGTGATTCTCTCATCAAAATCATCTCCACCCAGATGATTATCACCGGCTGTGGCAAGCACCTCTATCAAATTGTCCCCTATTTCGATAACAGACACATCGAAGGTTCCTCCTCCGAGATCGTAGACAAGAATTTTCTGCTGCTGTCCATGGTCCAGTCCGTATGCGAGTGCCGCAGAGGTTGGCTCATTTATAATTCGAAGCACATTAAGCCCAGCAATCCTTCCTGCATCCTTAGTTGCCTGCCTTTGCGCATCCGAAAAATATGCAGGAACTGTGATTACAGCATCTGTCACTGCCTCACCAATATAGTCCTCTGCATCCTTTTTCAGCTTTCTGAGAATCATAGAAGAAATCTCAGGAGCTGAATACAGCTTTCCGTCCACTTTTGCCCTGAAATCGCTTCCCATCTGTCTCTTTATTGAGAAAAATGTCCTGTCCACATTGACTGCTGCCTGCCTCTTTGCAGCCTCTCCAACCAGTCGCTCTCCATTTTTTGTAAAAGCCACTACAGACGGAGTTGTTCTCTGACCCTCGCTGTTAGTTATGACTACCGGCTGATTGTTCTCCAATACTGCCACACAGCTGTTTGTTGTTCCTAAATCTATACCTATAACCTTGCCCATTTTATGCCTCACTGTTTACTAATGTTTATTTTCTGAATAGTTACATCTTAATAATACTTTATGCTTCGAAAATTCACTCGTCAAGGCATGAGGCTGTTATTTCAGAGAATGTTTATACTTTTAATTTTTATATCACAACATAACAACAAAGGCACCGCCGAAACAGTGCCTTTGTTGATTAGTTTATAGGTTGGATTAAATGATAATTGAGGATTGCTTATTCACTTACTTTCTTTTTGAGTAATCCGAGTAATCCACATGCAATGAAAGATCCGATTACTAATGCAACAAGATACATTAACGGATTTCCGATTGTAGGAACTACGAAGATTCCTCCGTGAGGTGCCATGAGTGTACATCCAAATGCCATTGAAAGTCCACCTGCCACTGCTGAACCGACTACACATGCCGGAAGGACATGAAGCGGATCAGATGCTGCGAATGGGATTGCACCCTCTGTGATAAATGATAATCCCATGATAAAGTTTGTAGGTCCTGCCTTTCTCTCCTCTGCTGTGAACTTGTTCTTGAAGAAGATTGTTGCAAGAGCGATTGCGAGTGGTGGAACCATACCACCAATCATAACTGCTGCCATGATATTGTAGTTTCCGGCAGCGATTGAAGCTGTACCAAATACATAAGCGGCTTTGTTTACAGGGCCACCCATATCTATTGCCATCATTCCTCCGAGAAGTACTCCGAGCACTACTGCGCTTGCACCGTTAAGTCCATTAAGACCATTGTTGATAGCTGTATTTAAAGCTCCGATTGGAGGCTCAACTACAAACTGCATTATAACGCCTATGAGGAATATACCAAGCAGCGGATAAAGAAGAACCGGCTTCACACCATCAAGACTCTCAGGAAGCTTAGAGAATATCTTCTTTAAGAGATTTACAATATATCCTGCAACGAAACCTGCAACCAGTGCTCCAAGGAAGCCTGATGTACCGTTTGCTGCGATTGAACCGCCTACAAAACCAACTGCAAGACCCGGACGGTCAGCAATACTCATAGCGATAAAGCCTGCAAGAATTGGAAGCATAAATCCAAATGCTGTTCCACCGATTCCCTTAAACATTGCTGCGGCCTGTGTAATAGTACCGAAATTTGCTCTCTGGTCAGCCGGCAGTGAATTAAGGTCAACACTGAATCCATCGATAAGGAACGCGATTGCGATAAGGATACCACCACCAACTACGAACGGAAGCATATGTGAAACACCGTTCATCAGATGCTTGTAAATCTGATGTCCAACGCTCTCCTTTCCACCAACTGATGAATGTGAAGCCTCTTTTTTACCTGATGCCTTAAATACAGGAGCATCACCGGAAGCAATTCTCTTTATGAGCTCTTCTGCCTTATTGATTCCGTCAGAAACCTGACACTCAATAACCTTCTTTCCGTCAAAGCGGTCTGTAGGTACATTTGTATCACAGGCAACGATAACACCTGCAGCCTTTGCGATTTCATCATCTGTGAGCACATTTTTGGCTCCGCCTGAGCCTCTTGTCTCAACCTTTACCTGATATCCAAGCTCCTTGGCTTTTTTCTCGATAGCCTCAGCAGCCATATAAGTATGGGCAATTCCTGTAGGACAGGCTGTAACTGCAACGATAAATACATCGTCCTTCTTCACCTCAACAGGCTCTTTAGCCTTTGCCTCTTTGGCAGCCTCTTTCTCATCCTTTGCTTTTTCAGCGCTATCGATGATATTTAAAAACTCATCAACTGAACCGGCATTGATAAGAGAATTTGTAAACTGCTCGTCCATCAGCATAACAGAGAGCTTGCTAAGCACCTGAAGATGCACATTATCCTCTGTGTTTGGTGCAGCGATAAGGAAAATAATCTTTGCCGGTGTACCATCGAGTGATTCAAAGTCAACCCCATCCTTTACAACCATTGCCGCAAGACCTGCTTTAGTAACAGCATCAGACTTACAATGAGGAATTGCTATACCCATTCCAATTCCTGTTGTGCCTTCCTCCTCTCTTGCAAAAACACCCTTTCGATACTTCTCCACATCGGCTATTTTGCCACTTTTTGCCATCAAATCAATACACTGATTCAATGCTTCGGTTTTTCCGGCAGGCGTACCATTCAAATTGATACTCTCAGCTGCCAACAAATCCCTGATTGTCATACATCATTCCTCCTAATATAATATATTAATTTAATTATTTATATCAACCTTTTTGATACCGTTTGTTTAATTGGAAGCACTGTCCCATTTATCAATAAGTGCTTCAACCTCAGGCTTTGTAGCAAGCTCCTCAGAAAATGCACTTGCACTTCCTGTACATACTCCATAAATAAATGCCTGCTTATAATCATTTGATTTAAGGTATCCGTAAACAAATCCGGCTACCATCGAATCACCTGCGCCTACAGAGTTTTTGAGCTTTCCTTTAGGAGCCTGTGCCTTAAATTCCTGTCCATCCTCGGTCACAAGCACTGCTCCGTCACCTGCCATAGAAACAAGCACGTTTCTTGCGCCCTGCTCCTGAAGCTTCTTTGCATATTTTATCACATCGTCCTTGTCTGTAATCTCAACCCCGAATATCTCACCGAGCTCATGATTGTTTGGCTTGATAAGGAATGGCTTATACGCAAGCACATTTGTGAGCAGATTTCTCGTCGCATCAACCACGATATTTATTCCGCGGCCCTCAAGATGCTTCATGATATCCATATACATTGATGAAGGCATCACATCAGGAATACTTCCTGCGAGCACAAGCACATCAGACTCCTTTAAGCAGTCAAGCTTCTCATAAAGCTTTTTAATGTTGTCCTCAGTGATTACCGGTCCCTGACCATTAATCTCGGATTCCTCATTTGAGCGAAGCTTCACATTGATACGTGAAATACCATCCTCCACCTCTATAAAATCAGTATCAACAC